>OMLO01000063.1_pt1 | contig 43804 bp, 50 predicted proteins | sample 1674811 | NCBI WGS metagenome assembly OMLO01 (sample SAMN06265003, study PRJEB25207) | coral metagenome | isolation source: Coral host | place: Mexico:La Bocana,Puerto Morelos, Mexico | collected 2008-11-13
ATATGGAAGGGTGTCAGGTGCAAACATTGAACCCAACAGAGCCTTCCAGGAAGGATAGGTGTACTGAAATTTGTCTCAACGCACTTTCTGAAAAAAATGGAGCTCAGTCTCCAGTTAGTTTGCCTTGCTTGCCAAAAAACATGAAGAGATATTCAAACTTGTGACTCTCAAAAATGAATTGACAAAGGTTTCAATAAAACTTGCGCACCTGAGCATCCATGTTCCGATGAAGGAACACCAGGTAGCCTGGCAAAGCAATGGCTTCCTTGACGCATCTGCAAGGTTGTCTTGATTTTTGGATCTTTTGGGGGTCTGATCCACCCAAAAAAACTGCTGCTCAAGTTGAAATTATATTGACATGAGTATTAACAATCATCACCTTTTGCAAAAAGAGTTTGAAAACATATTGCCAAGAGCCTGTAGTTGCACAGTCCATCTCCAATCTTGCCCGAGCTGCTTTTGCACCTGGCATAATTGCATCTCATTGCAGCTCAGAACAACACAAAAGCTGAATGGAAAACCCCAAAGAATCCAAAATAATTTCAAATCAAAATGGAAAACCCCAACTCCAAAATCTAAAGCAATGTCGACGGGTAGGGGATCAGTGGATCTGAAAGGCCTGAAATGGACTTACCCAGGCTTTAAACAAAATTGCAGTAACACTAAAAGGTCTGGACTGATTCAAACTTCTGAAGATCTAAAATGGCCATCTATTTTGACCATAAGGTCTGAAGATTTTCAGAAATAAGGTGTGTCTTCAATACAATAGACCTTAATCATGGAAGGGATGTACTGATTCAGTCACCAAGAGTTTGCATCCAGTGTTGTTTTTTAAAGAAGACAAGACCTGGTCTGATCAAAGTGGACTGGGTGGTTCTGCTCCTAATGGCACTTTCCATGGTTGAAGGCACCTCCTCATGAGCAGCCTCCATTCGAAGGGTCCAGCCTGGGTAGTGCTCACAAGATTTTCTAGGAGCCCTAAGCTCAATGAAGAAAATGACGCAGCGATGCTTGACACTTGAAGCTGCAACAGTCCGGCGGTCCAGCAGAACTGCTCCGGATCTGGTAAAATGGTATCTAAAACCAATGCTATAGAAGATGATAGAAACACATTCTGCCCATCACCTTTTACCAGAGCCAGAGAATCCATGACAGCACACTTTTTCCGATGTGTGCAGCACACTCCTGTATGGCCACTGCAGGGCAAGGAATGTCAATCCACCAGGCCTCAGGCCACTATCAAATCTGAACCGCAGAAAACAACAAACAAAAACACTGAACCACAGCAATCAAAGTTTCATCTTACTTGCAGAAAATTAGTCTTGGACAGCCTGAAACTAGACAATCAGTCTTGCTGGATAAATGCAATCCACTTGCTTCAGAGTTCTTTGACTATTTTCAGGGAAGGAATTTTAAGCAAAATTATTAAGCACAAATCATTACATGATGCTTCCTGCTGGCAAGCTGCATGGATGGAGTTGTTCAGATCTTTTTGAATGGTGTTCTCCAGGCCCTTCCAGGCATCAGTTGTGAATGCAAATGGCAAAACAAATCCTTGATGACATGAAGGTCAGTTGCAAATTGGTTTCGATCAATGATGTCCAACCACCTGCCTGAATCCATTTGCTGCTTGGCGTTGCTGGCTCCATCCATGACGTGTGAAACGAGAACAAGCAAATCAGCAGCCAGGTTTTTTTTCCCTTTCAATTAGAAACAGCAACAGCAACAGCTGATTCATTTTTGCTTGAACACGAAAAAGCAACTGAAACCTTTTAGTGTGAACATGCCACCAATGGTAGATGAATAGGGCACCTGTGACATCATAGGGAGCTGGCCACTCCACGATCTTTACCGCATTCTAGCCCTCATATGCCCTCATGCATGGCCGATTGTTGAAGAAACAAGCTTGCTGGTTTGGCTTTATTTTCATCACTTGTGTGACAACAAGGCACAGGTGAGGACCATGAGGAATCTGCAACAGCGACAGAGATTGCTGTTCTCCAATCAAAATCATGCCAGGACTTGTCTGTGTGCACTTTCCAGCTAAATACCCACAACAAATCACATTCATATTTCAGTTCTGTCATTTGTATATTCACATTTGCACATGCACACATCCACCCAGCTAATCCAAAATCCGGCTTTTAGAGTGGACCTTGCCATCAGCTCTACAACAAGCGGATTGCTTGATCAGCTCTCATCTTCAAATTTTCGCTACCACGAAGGAAATACAATGGCTTCCCTGGGATTGGCATGAAATCAAATCAAAATGAACCTCCTTTTCAGATTCAAGAGAATCAACTCAAAATGGGTTGCAATTTCAAGACATTAACCTGGAGCAGCTGGTAAGATGGTTGCAGTCAAGAAACGTGGAGTCAGCTCCTGGGAGACTATGTTTCTCAGGCCCCCCAAAACACTGATGTGTTTTGGTCAATGCTACATTCAAGAGACATGCGAAGAACAACTTCAAATGAGTTGAGATGATGCAGGTAAATAAAACAATCTGCTTCAGAACATGTTCTGGTTTCTTCTGGCTGGCCGAAGAGCATTGATGTCTTTGATATATGCAATACGCCAAATACAGGTCAGCATTCGAGATGCTGCAAGCACCTAGCATGATGTTCAATCACTCAAAGAAGCCCAAATATTAAATGCAGAAGAACCAACAACCCACTTGATCAGTGGTCAAATTGTGAAGCTACAAGCGCCTTCTCTGAAAAAAGGCTTGCAGCTGATCCATACTTGATTGATGCTGTAGCAGGCATAGACCATGAGAAATATACTGGCGCCGGTTTGGGCTTGATTGCATAATAGTCACTGCCTCAAAAAAATGGTGGCAAAACAGGAAGAGTCTGTGATCATATGATTCCATGACAATCAGTTGTTTTACAATGCTCTCAGAAGATTCAGAACATAGGCAGGAAGGACTTTAGAAACATAAAGCCACAAGGAATAAGCTAGGCCCAACACTGTCAGCTGATGATGCATTGTCGCCACATGCTGGAGCACGGTCAACTTCGTGCCCGTTCAGAGAGGAATCAACCACATCTTCCTCTTCCATTTCGTGGAAGATCTGACGTAGTGTGCTCACTTCAGAGTCTTTGGTTGCCTTGCTGCCAGCCACAGGCATTTCCATAACCACCTTTGCCAAATCACTGGTGATGGCAAAGGTCTTGGTCCGATCCAACTCACCTCCACCAGAAAAACTTCAAAATGCAGGGTGATTCTTGTTGAATATGTGAGCAGCAGTGCACCATGATAGGATGCAGCAAGGGATGTTTTGCATCAGTGGCTCTCACAGATTCATGTCTGAAGTCATGACTGCTGGCTGTGACATAGCAGCTCCAGCAGCTCACAACTAGTCTCAGCATATGATACGCTGAACTCAATCTAAGATTTCCCAACAGCATGGACTGGCCGGGTGCAACAAACACCTTATGCCACTCAGCTGCTATCCCAGCTCACTCAGGAGCAACATCAAAAAAACACCACGCTTCGATCATTCTTTGGATTTCAATTTCCAAGTATTTTTGTTGATCATTTCGAAAGCAAAGTGCTGCAATCATACTTGCAGAGTCAAAGAGCTAGAATGATTTTTCAAAAGGTACAACTTGAGATGAAGGCATGGTGATCTTACGCTCAGGCTCAGGATACAGTCTTGATTCGTCTGCGGGACCTTTCTCTGGGCGTCATGTTGGCGATCGAGTTGATGCGCTCTGGCGACTCCTGCCACCTAAGTCATGGACCGTCCAAGATGGAAACTCAATTCAATTAATAAGAAGAAAAAATCTCATCCCTTTAGCAACATTTGTTAAAGTTGCGAGCCCGGAAATGATTTGCATCAGAAAGTATCGAGGACAAGTGCCTAAGGGAATTGAAGGGAAGCTTGATGAAACTTGCCTGTCCGTACATCATAACAAGAATTTGCCTATAGAATATGCCAACCATTGTTTTGTTGCCGCTGACAATGGCCAAAGATGATGCAAACTCAAACAAATCAAATAACTTGAGTCTTTAGAATGTAAGCATGGAGTACCAAAAGAAGAGCTAAGTGCCCAGCAATGCACGGGCTGCTTTCAAGCAGTCACGACCAGACCAATCAGGGTGCTCTGTCTTTAGGTTGCTCAAGCTTTGCTTGATGAAGGCGTGATAGGCATTGCGCAGAACATCTCCCTGGCAGTTCAAACTCATAAAGATGACAAATCTCAAAGTAGCCTATATTCTTTTTTGTGCATGCATAAACAGGACAGAAGCTACATCAGCATTTGCTATTTCAAAAACACACAGAACCACACATGATGTGAAGCAATCTTTTGGTCATATGAGCAATGATCTGATCCAATGTCTGCAATGAAAGGGGGCTAAGCCACAATGTCCATCTTCTATTCTTGAAATGAACAGGACTTTTCATACCTTGACAAACCGTTCAAATTGGAGAAACCCTGAATTCTTCTACCAATTGAAATGGTCACCAAAGAACAAAAGTTCGTTCATGTGTGTTTGGGCCTTGGAGAAGGAGAACATGAAGTGTCTGATACATTTATGGAAAGAGGGAATCATTACCCTTTTACACCTTTCGTTCATAGAAGCTATTTTTGAAACTTTCGCAATTCCACATCGGAAAGGCCAATATAATGTTCCACATATGACTCAAACATATTCAAACAAAGGTGATTCAAATGTGATTGGCCCCAATGTGGTCCAATCAGACTCCGTTCCATTGTTACTCCGCACATGTATGTCCTACCTGTAAAGAAAATCACTGACAAGCATAAGAGGACATTTCAAAAAGAAGCATTAGGCTAATCGATCATGAATTCTTTTATTTGAACGACCATGCCCCCATCAATTTCTCCTTGTTTTTTTTGATGAAGGTAAATCAGTTTAATTTATATAGTTATCAAGATCTCTTTCCTCAAAAAAAATGTCCCTGTGTTGCAGGCTAGCCTTGGTCTTGCCTTTACGCACTTTAGACTTCGGCTGGTTGATTTCTTCATCACTGTCAAAAGGACAATCCTCGGAGATTTCATCCTCACTGTCCTCCTCTTCCTTTGCTACCTTCTTCTTCTTTTTGGGAACTTCAAGTTCTTCCTCCTCACTCTCCTCCTTCATTGCCTTCTCCTTGATCTTCTTACCACTGCCTGCAGACTTCGAAGCTTCAGGCGTTTCCTCCTCACTCTCCTCCTTCCTTGCCTTCCTTTTGATCTTCTTGCCAGTGCCTGCAAACTTGGAAGCTTCCGGTTTTTCATCATCACTTTCCTCCTCCTTCTTCTTCGCCTTCTCCTTGATCTTCTTACCACTGCCTGCAGACTTCGAAGCTTCAGGTGTTTCCTCCTCACTCTCCTCCTTCTTTGCCTTCCTTTTGATCTTCTTGCCAGTGCCTGCAAACTTCGAAACTTCAGGGTTTTCATCTTTGCTTCCCCGTTCTTCTTCTCCTTGATCTTCTTGCCAGCGCCTGCAAACTTCGAAGCTTCAGGTTTTTCATCCTCACTCTCCTCCTCCTTCTTCGCCTTCTCCTTGATCTTCTTGCCAGTGCCTGCAAACTTCGAAGCTTCAGGGTTTTCATCATCACTTTCCTCCTCCTTCTTCTTCGCCTTCTCCTTGATCCTTTTGCCAGTGCCTGCAAACTTCGAAACTTCACGTGTTTCATCCTTGTTCTGAACTTTCTTCTTCGCCTTCTCCTTCATCTTCTTACCAGTGCCTGCAAACTTTGAAGCTTCAGGTGTTTCTTCATCACTCTCAGCCTCCTTCTTCGCCTTCTCCTTGATCTTCTTGCCTGTGCCTGCAAACTTCAATTCCGGTTTTTCATCCTGGCTCTCCTCCTCCTTCTTCGCCTTTTCCTTGGTCATCTTGCCAGTGCCTGCAAACTTTGAAGCTTCAGGTGTTTCTTCATCAGTCTCAGCCTCCTCCTTCGCCTTCTCCTTGATCTTCTTGCCTGTGCCTGCAAACTTCACTTCAGGTTTTTCATCCTGGCTCTCCTCCTCCTTCTTCGCCTTTTCCTTGGTCATCTTGCCAGTGCCTGCAAACTTCGAAACAGACTTTGCTTCTGCACACTGCTTTTTGATCTTCTTATCTGTGGAAGCTTCCTCTTCGCTTGATTCTGCCTCATCTGCCTCCATATCTTCATTTTCCACACTATCTTTCTCTTCTTCCTCCACTTTTTCCTCATTTGGTTCATTCCCGCTGCAAACTTGTGCTTCCTCATCGCTATCCTCATCCGTTTCAATTTTGCTGATCTTCTGCTTCTTGTTCTCCTTCTTTTCGATTGCCATCTCCATGTCCTTCTGATTCCTTTTCTTTGTCTTTTCCTCCTCCTTTTCACTCTCCATTTCCTTATCCTCCACCGGTTCCTCCTCTTCACTGTCTTCCGCATCTTCCTCTACCATCTCAACTTCATCACCCTTCTTCTTCTTGAGCTGGTCCTTAGATGCACTTTCAGTGTCTCCTTTGGCAACCTTCTTTGCTGCTTCCTTGATCTTCTTACCTTTGCCTGCAGACTTCGAAGCATCAGGTGTTTCATCATCACTCTCTTCAAGCTTTGCCTCCTTCATTGCCTTCTCCTTGATCTTCTTGCCAGTGCCTGCAAACTTGGAAGCTTTGGGTTTTTCATTCTCACTCTCAACCTTCTTCTTCATCTTCTCCTTGATCTTCTTACCAGTGCCTGCAAACTTGGAAGCTTCCGGCTTTTCATCCTCACTCTCAACCGTCTTCTTCATCTTCTCCTTGATCTTCTTGCCAGTGCCTGCAAACTTTGAAGCTTCAGGTTTTTCATCCTCACTCTCCTCCTTCTTTGCCTTCTCCTTGATCTTCTTGCCGGTGCCTGCAAACTTCACTTCAGGTTTTTCATCCTCACTCTCCTCCTTCTTCATCTTCTCCTTGATCTTCTTGCCAGTGCCTGCAAACTTCGAAGCTTCAGGTGTTTCTTCATCACTCTCATCCTTCTTCGCCTTCTCCTTGATCTTCTTGCCAGTGCCTGCAAACTTGGAAGCTTCCCGGTTTTCATCCTGACTCTTCTGGATCTTTTTGCCAGTGCCTGCAGCGCCTTTATTCATTGCAGCTTTCTGGAAGTCTTTTGTCAAAGATTTGGGTTTCACTGTGCGCTCCAGTTCTGAATCAGATTCGGTTTCTGATGGCTCCTCTTCAGGTGAAGTGTCAGACTCCTCTGGCTCAAGTGAATTTTCTTCAACTTCTTTCTTGGTGGGTTTCTTGGGCGCTGCAGGTGTAACCGGCATAGGCTCCACCACCTTTTTTGGTCTCCCAGGTCTGTTCTTGTTACCATTGGTCAAGCCTTCAACTTCTTGATTGAGTTCATCCACTTCAGATGGACTCAGTGGTGGGTCGGTCTTGTCGTTGCTTGCTGAAGATGTCATAGGAAGTTTCTTCTTTTTAGCTTCTTTTGAACCATTGTCCTTCTTGTTCTCCTTGTCCTCCACCATAGGCTTAGCCACAGCACTGGCCGTAAGATCTCTCCCATCTCTTACTTGCTGCGGCTCCGTCACTGGTGTTGTTGACATGGGTGAACCTGCACCCCTTCCACTGGCCTAGGAATGCCATCTTGGATTTGTATATAATACAATCAAAACTTGCTAGTTGGCAACTTCAGCCTTGTATCTCTTTCTATTCCCTTTCTGACTGGTGTAATTTTGAACGAAAACAAATAGGTTCCCACTAAGCTTGTGACAGCAGGTGGTGTCTGCTGGAAAGCAGGGTCGGATGCAGCCAATGTTTCAAAATCCTGCATCAACTGTATATCAAGCAAACATGTTTAGAATATCCTGAAATCCATCAGGATGAGGATGATGAACATGCTTTTTGAAGGATGTTGTCACCAGGTCTAGCAGTCCTGACTGAAGCCATGACTGGCCAGAAGCTCCATTAAGGCAACCATCGCTAGTTTTGCAAGCAGCAACGACAACCACGATGAAGCCCGAAAAGTGAGATGAGATTTTGATTCCCTCACCTTCAATCCTATTTGGTCCTATTTGATCCCAAGCTTCATTCACAGTTAACCGTGAAAGGGAAAGGTTGCAACATGTTCAAAACATCTCAAAGCCACAAAAGCAGTAAGCAATGAAACATCAAGCCATGAACCAAAAGCAATGGCCTTGCTTTCCTTCCCTTTTCAGGGCAGAGTACTTGTCCGCCTTCAGAAACCTTGCAGTTCCATGCCCCAGCTGAAACTCTGACAGCGGAACCTCAAGGTCCATGTGTGCCACCTGAGTATGGCATGCGTGACCACCTGATTATGGAGTCATTGCATGCTGATGACAACATGCTGGGGAATGAGGCAAAGGTTTCTTCAAACGATGAAGGATTTTTCAATGAACAGTCTAACAACTGAGGAAGCTACCAGGAACAATTTGAATTGTTGGTCAGGATCACAGCCCACCAATCTTCCGTCCCGCCGCTTGCTTTCAACCACAAACAACGTAGTACCTGAAGTGCGGCCAGCAACTTTGGTCTCAAGGTTATAGTGCTCCACAAGCTGTGCTACATCACCTGGTTCATCCCAAGCTTCCTCCAGCAGTGGCTCTGTCAAGCTAGAAACCTCATGAGAAGAAGCTAGGCTTTCTGTCACTGCTCCGCCGAAAAACCTGCAAGGAGCTTGATTGCCAAAACGAAGCCATGAAAGACAACATTGAAAAAGATGTTCCAAGGCCACAGCTGGCTGACGAATCATGATCTACTACGTAGACACACAGGGAAGTCAGAAATCATTTGTGGATTTCACTTGCCACCTTCGTTTGATGAATGTTTGATCATCCCAAAGCCACTGGATAAAGGATTAGATTATATCAAAAGAAATGATGAACTCACCTAATTCGAAACACCTAGAACAGAGTTTGAAATCCAGTTCCAAGCCTGCGATCAAAATCTGCAAGTAGCTCACGCCAGTCTTGCCCAACCAGCGCATCATCATAGTACAAAGATCTGAAGCTTTGGGGCAGGGTCAGTTTGAATCTGCTCCAGCCTGTTTTGTTCGGGATAACTTCCAAAGAGACCACTTGCAAAGGAAACTTGCTGAGATCAACTTCATCACCCTTTGGGGAGTCCTTCTCATATTTTGGCATGTTCTTCCCCATGAAGTGGTGCCCACGCTTCCAATCCTCTCCAAGAAGTTCACCACAAATCCAGGAGTGCAGGAACACAGGGCAGGCAAAGGTGATGGAGAAACCAATTGAATGGGAGAAAAAGCAATGTACTTCATTTCACTGACAGTGGGACAGGATGATAGATGTCAGTTTCAATTACTGTAGAAAGGTGTTGTGGGTTTGGTTAACGTAAATTTTTGCTTGACTAAATCGTCCTCGAGCAACTTCAAAGCAATTGATCGCTGGCAGTACTCCACAATAGGCAGACTCTTGCTGAGCGAAATCACTGGCATGACTTGGCCAGGCTGCTTTTTTGGCCACAGATGAGCAACTGTTTCCAGCCACGTGTCATATGGGGTCAAGTTGAATAATCCAATCACAGCCTTCTCAGGAAGGTTCGCCTTGTTGAAGAGCGACTGGAGGATAACCTCTGGCACTTCACTGCCAGCCAAGAATTGAGCACTTTCTTGGAAGGCAGAAAGGGATCTGCCGAAGTGGGTGAGAACAGTGTCTCACCAGCTGGACATCTAGGGTCTAAGACTCATATATCATGACAGCTTGGTATCCAGCTTTTGCCAACATTTGATCAGGGAACATATATAATTATAATTGATGGAACATAAAATAATTTCATCTTGGACCAAGCTTTTTGAGAACCCGCAGGGCCTTGTTTCTGCAGAGCTCGGTGTTTGGTCTTTTGAAGCATTTGGCACCAGGTACTGGCTTTCAGGAAGCCAATTGACGTTGGTACGGGTGCACCTGCAGAGCAACATTTGGTTTCAGCACGTTGCACAACATTGTTTTTTCTGTGCAACACACTGGTATGGGGTGAATGAATGACTGAAGATGCTGAAGTGATAGAAACACAGTCAAACCACGACAGGCACCGATCCATCAGAAGTTGGGATGTTGCAAAGATGTTGTCCTCAATTCCTGCTTCTGGAAAGCACACCCAGAATGCAAATTCAAGCGGGACATGCTTCTGCCCTGGAGGCGGCGCCATTCTCAGGTTGCAACGCGCTGCCCGGATTTGGAGTGCGTAAAGTTTATCTTCAATGCGCCTCCAAGAGGGATTTGGAAGAAAAAGCTGTCGTCAGCTGAGGTGACTGTGATCCTTGGAGTTCTTCACTATCCATTATTTTTCAAACTGTTTGTTGCGTGCAACCCTGAAACAAGGATTATCAACATCAACATCACACATTCCAAACAAAGGATCTTGAGCAGATCAAAACTGGGTGCTTCATTATTATTTTTTTTGCCCGGTCAGTCCTTATCTCACTATGTGGTCCAGAGTGTTCAGGCGCAGTTTGGGAGGTGAGATAAGGAGCAATCACCACTGCACAACTGTGATCAGGTTTTCGAACAAGGAGTGTCTGGAGTAGGTCGCATGAATCATTCAAATCACTCCCAGTGACTCTTCCAAGCTTGGTGAAATCAATCCACACAATGTTTGCAGCCCAGTCATTGTGCACAACCAGCTCTTGGAAGAACTGTCAACAAGTTGCTGGGGGGTGCTGCTCAAAAAGTTGCAAAACAAAGGGCAAGGGTGTCTCCCTATCATGCCATTTATTTAAAAGAACATCAAGTGCCAAGAACTTGCAAAACATTTAGGACACAACTGATGCAGCCTTGTCTGCAGCAGCATCGAGTTCACCAACACGGCCAGCACATATGTGCATGTTTTTGCTCATGAACTGCGCAATTGCAGTGGCACCCACACGATTCTGGTTCTTCAGGTGAAAAACACGTTGTGCGCGATTGGATCTTTCATTCTTTGCTTCAGCAGCGTAGATCAGGCCCAGTTGGGCTACGTCTCGTGCGAGGCGAAGGCAGTCCTTTTCGAAACTGGCTTTGCGGGCACCCAGTGACAAAGTCTCCATCTGCTGGTCTACAGTGGCAAACTGCTGGACTGGTGCAGGGGCAGGAACATGCTCGCTCCTGAGTTGATCTTTTCCATGGGACTTTGCTGTGGCTGAAGTTTCAGGCTGGAAAGGACCTATAAGTCAAAGCTACCACACATGAAGAACACCACTGCAATTGGAAGAAATATTGTGGAAGCAAACTTCTTTTTATTATACAAAGTGATCAAACCATCACAGTCTTAAAAACTGGAAGCATGTCTAAGAGTCCAAATCTCAGTGAAATGTGCTTGGAACTGCGGTTCCTTCACCAACAAGATTGATGTCAGCTCACTCGTGTAGTCCCTTGCTGGAAAGAAATGGCTGGGAAAGGCAACATGTCTCCACATCAATCTTAGAATTGATTGGTTGCATTTTTCAAGAAATCAATCCAGAAGATTGTTCAAGATACAAAAACAGGCCAGGTTCACCCATCAAGAGTGCGCTTCTGGACCTTCTGCAAGATGTCATCATCAAATAGTCTGTTCCCATCTTGGTCAGTGGACATCCTCATTTGATCTTGGATGAAGGAAGCCACACACATCCTTTCCAGTTCATTGGTCCATTCTGTCAGCTGGAGGCGGCATGATGCTGCCCTTCCACTGCGTTTGAATGCCCGATCATACATGAACAAAATTCTGGACATGAAGAGCTCCTGCTTCTTTGGGTCAATTGTCAGAATGTCATGCCACAAGGGATTGCTGCAGCTCTCAGGGGACCCTCCCAAGAGCCATCGACTTGAAGTCAAGGTTGTTGTGCTGAAAGCTGCCAGGGGTCAAGAGGGTTGGCTTTGAAGACTTGGAAGCCAAGAACTAGGAAACAAATCAATTTGAAACTGTTTTTATTGCCATCAATGTTTCAGTTCATGCAAAAACTTTCCAACTTGCCTGACTCTGACCACTTGCAAAGGTGCAGGTGGTTTTCCAGCATTGTCCAAACAGCAGGGCACACACCAACCTGTGTGATTTCAAGTTTGCTTCAAGTCATGGTTGGCATTTTTTTAAAGCAAATGAGAACCTTACGTCAATCTTGATAGCAATCCCCCCATATCCTCCCATCCTCTTTTTGATTACTGTTATACTGTACTGACGGCCTTACTGTCTAAATGAATGCAAACCTCATCAGGAACTGGAACAATGGGATTTTTTCAAATCAAGATGCCTTGAAACCAAACATCTGGCAAGCTGTTGCATCATCGATCTGCCACTTGGGGTTGGTGCTTGCAATTCCGAAGGAGTTGAATTCGGAAATTGCTTGCATGAAGGCAGATCGATCACTTAACTTTGACTCCTGCAGCCAGCAACGAGGTAACGCAGCTAAGGTTTCAAGAACAAACCTGTGTCTTCGGGATTGACTCTGTTTTAAAACTTCCCACACTGACGATTAATGAAGGATTTTTCAATGTTCATCTCTGTCGTTTGGAAATCCATTTTCTTGAAATAGAGTCCTGCAGCTGCAGCTCAACTGCTCGACGGCTGAAAACCAGTGCCTTTTGGAGCGGGTTCTTTTTTTGCTTTTCAGCTTGTTGATCATGAATCTGAAGTCGCCGATACACCAGCTCATGAAGCGTGTTGGGCATCAGGGTAACCTGGAAAGTAGTCAGCGAGCCCAACCACCTAGCAAGCAGATTGAGGCCCATGAAATGCAATAATTTCTCTGTCGTTACCCTTTATAATGTTTTAAATTTGACTTTAGTCAGGTATTTCTGGTGAGTGTCTAAAGGCGAACTTTTTCATGTTTGTCAAAGGCTATCTTCTTGTTGTTTGGTCAAAGGCGACCTTTTGTACCAAACCATCACCTTGAAGGAATCTGAAGGTGATCTTTTGATATATTTTGGGGCAAGAAACCCATTGGCAAGAAGTCTGGGGTTAGATGCGGTACTTTTTGCATGCAAAAAACGAAGGGTATTATGTGCAATGTTTTTCACGCAAAACCTGCTGGAATGCATGCCAGGCATAAGAAGCCTGTGGATTAGTTGCGACACCTTTGGGGTCCAAAAAAAAACTTCAACATAAGGCGAACTGTAGGCTAAAAAGTTCACCTTTGAACCCAGTACTTTATTATAGTTACAAGTACTGACTGCACAGCTGCTGCAGCTGTCTGTGCAGCTGCTACTGCTGCTGCTGGTGCTGCTACTGTTGCTGGTCCTACGACATACTTTAGTATTTGTTGCGCAATAGGTGTGCACAGGGCCTAAGGCGACCTTTTCACCCTCAGGTTCACCTTTTATCTTCTGATAAATGGATCCAACTTAAGACGACGCAAATGATCCGCAAATAAATCTAGTATCTTTGCAGTCAACCTGCAAGAATACCAGGACCACTTCTAGATGCAACCAATCAAAAAGCTGGCAACAAGAAACAGTTCTTTTCATGCAGGTACATATGATCGAAAGAAAGCTGCAAGAAGTCAGTGATCAGCATGAAAATCAAAAGGATGCTGCAGGAAGCATTTGTCATTGTTATTTCCTCCTGACATCGTGCAAAGGGATACATGCAAAAGAACTGCAAATGCATATGACCCTGAAGAAACCTGCAGGAAACCTGCAAGAAACCTGCAAGAAATCAGCATCCATTGAGGCATGTTCCTTGCACAAGCAAATAATTTAAAGCTGCAAGACATAGCCCTGCTTGTTATTTGCAAAGGTCCGAAGAAAGCTGGCTGCAGAATTTGCAAGAGGTATGATCCAAAGCTGCATATGGATGCAAAAAACATCTGCATTATTTGCATTCTATTTTTTGCAGAGTCATGTGCAAAAAACAAAGTGCAGAAACACCAATCACAATTTCTTGCGAACACAAAAGATCAAAAGGAAGCTGCAAGAAATGACAGTGCTTTGCATGTTTTTCTGGATGTCAGATTGTTACAGTCAGTATGAACAATAGGAACTTGTTGTTTGTGCAAGAGAAACTGTTGGCCATTGATCAACAGCTTGCAAGAAACCCAAAATCATCAAATCCTAAAGTTAAGATGCACTTTTTGAAAGAATGAAGCAAGCAGCTGCAGCAAAGCCATTGCCAGCCTCTTGAAGTCGAGACATTCTGCAGCACTCATGTCCTCCTTCATCTTCAAGAAGGAATACATCACTCCAAACATGAGCACGAAAGACCTGCTCATTCCTTTGGTAGGCACCAGGCAGCCAAAAGTAGCAGGTTTGCCAAGGATGTCTTCATCAGCCAAAGCGACTTCGATGGTCTCTCGCCATCCCTCAAAGCCTTGATGATAAATGTCATGGGCAATGGTAAACCAGTCTTGAAAGAGTGGCAGTCCATCTGGTGGCCTTTCAAGCCATAATGCCAGGATCGAAGGCTTGAGAGTCTGCATAGAAGATGAAGCCTCAGCATCATGCTTTACTACTTCAGCAAATCATCATCAAAACCTTGAGCCTTGAGACATTCAGAAACAAACCAGCCATTCACATGAATAATTCATTCAATTTAGGTAAGAAACGGGCAATTTGAATCCAGTCAAATCTTGCATGCAACCTGGCAATACTTCATTCAGCCATGTTTGCAAGGGATCGTAAAGTGCTCGATTCTGATGAGCCAAGTAGAATGCCAATGGATGGTCACCGTTGGCAACATCAAAGGTCCTTCCACCATATCCATCCAATCCATTTCAGATGACTTTCACTGCAACAAATTGTGGGGCCTATGCACAAAAGATGGTGCCTTCTATAGGTCCTACGGTTACAAACATGATGCTGGTGCCTAAGAAAACAAAAAAACACCAGAAGCTTGGAAAGTACCCACCAGCCTGATTTCTTGCAAAATGCGGTCTGCCCATGGATGCTCAGCCTGTGTCTTCTTTGCACTTTTGCTGCCTGACCGGGCACCGCCCCCAGATGCTGCCCTCTTGGCCATGGAGTGGCCCGGGGTAGAGGAAAATAGCTTTTCAGGCTGAGCTGCAAAACTGCTAATGATGCATCTGATTTTTTCAGGTTGCATTCATTGGTTAAAACATGAAGTCAAATCGATTCATTCGTTGCTTGCCATTGTTTTCCAAGCATCTGTGGTGATGCAGGATTTTTCTACAACTGACAAAGCACGCCAAGCATATTTGGTAAGTTAATTTCATGTCACCCGTGCATGAATTGTTGCAGCACTGCATTGTTGCAGAGTGTTTTGCACACTTTCTTGGAACAATTTCTTTGGTCAATCAAATGGTTCGTTTTTCCAAACCTAGAATACAAGCCAAGAGAACAGAGCCAACACAGGGAAGGCTCATTGCGTTCCCACTCATGCGGACCATCGATGAATCTTTGATTCCTTTCAAATTCAACTTGGGAGTTCCAGACTTTTTTGCTTGCCAATGTGTTACTGGCAGCACATGTGATGTCAGCATCTCAGTTGGTGAGAGAAACCGCTCATGGGCCTGGACAGGGGGCAAGGGAACCCCAAGTTCTTATTTCATGAAATCGCAGCTGAAGGAAAAGGACACACCAAAGGAAATGCAACAAAGCTTGCCTTCGAGTAAAGTTTGCCACTGTTTGTGGTTAACGTTGGCAAAGCGCAATCTATTGTTTCCCCTCGACCACGGTTGTTCTTGGCCAGCTGTTGCAAGTCTGGGAACTGGTACTGGCGCTTCAACTCAGCATAGTTTTTGAGATTCTTGTCCTTGGCATGTTAGAAAAGGGGCTGGAAAGCCCCCGTGTCTATCATGCAAATCAAGTCTGAGTCTGACAATTAAAGCATCATGGGTCATGGGGGTCAAGTTAAAAACCCCCTGATCTTTATTGAAATGAACATGGGTCAGCCATGTTTCATCGCTCGGTGAAAGAGTTTGAGTAGGCAAGTTCCGCCACCAATAGTCACCTGCTGATAACTTCACCTGTGCTGTAAGTAGATCTATGAACTTGTAAAGGTCAAAGTTTTGAATCCACTGCAGTTTGCTGCATCGAATTGCTATGATGTAGACCCGTGCCCTGCTTGCACCTAGCCCAAGCACCCTTGGGTCTATCTTCAGGCTCTTCAGGGCAAAAACAGGTTCCATAGCATCCTTGACGATCTCAATGTCATACTCACAAACATTTTCTATTATGACAATGTCCTGGTCTGGGGCCACGTTTTGATAGAACGCTGTGTGTGTGGAGAATGCTGGATCAGCTGTTCGTCGGCGTAGACCCATGTTGGAGAAGGGGACGCAAATCAAACCTAGAGAGTCACAAGTAAAACATGAGGCCTTGAGAACTGACAATAACCGCGAATATATTTCATCCAACTCATTACTTTCACCTATTTGATACTTAATTGCTGGGTTTCTCACATGTAACTCATGCTTACTGAGAACCGTGCCAGACACATTGACTTTTGTTCCTTGGTCCGAACTGGCAAGGAGCCAAATTCCAACCAACATCACAAGGAAAGCAAAATGGGAGCAAGGGGATCAGCGCTGATCATGTATCTGAAATTATTTAGGTGAGATTCGTCTGTAGGGGCGTGCTGCTTTGAAGAAGCACATCTTCTTGTGGGTCAAGCAAAATGCTTTCCCCTTTTGACGGTCAAGCTCCATGATATCAGGAAAAAGGCAATGTGTCCCATCTGTGTATGGCCCAAGAGTTTGGGACAGGACTGTCCTGCAGTTCTTGTCAATCTCGCAGCTGGATTTCAAAGCAACATGTCCGGGCCCGAAGATCTGTTGATGTTGACCATGAAGGTTTAGGAACTGGTCAGCAGCAGTTTGGAGGCTCAGGGCTGCCTCAGCAGCAACAATAATGGGCATGGCATTTGTATTGCCTCTGAAGCCACCTTGGCAAGACAACTAATTTTATTCGTCATCACATTAAATGTTGAAATTTGATTTTCTTGCACAGAGTTTGACTCACTTCCAAGGCCACCACCATTTCAGCACATCCAACGCCGCTGAAGCAAGTGCTCAGATCCCACTTCCAAGCAGCTAGCTTCTCAAACATGAATTGATTGCCATATGCTTCAGCTGCACGTTTCAAAAAAACAAAAGCCCACTTGAAAGTGGACTGAATCGAAGGAAAGCTGACAGGGTGTGTATCAATGCCTTTTGGCACATTTGTCTTCGGGAAGTACTTCCTGCGACAAGTTTTTAACAGAATTGCAGCAACATGGAGCACATGCATGTTTCATTGGGCAAGAATACTTTGATGCAAGTCTCCTGGCCTCTTCAAACCAGCTTTCTTGACTTTCTTGCTTGCTGTCCTGCTGATGTCTGGAAATGATGAGCTGATGGCATGGGACGAGTCCGGTGCAAAGTATTCAACATCAAGCAGCCTGGAGGTCTTTGCAGCAGGTTTGTGGAGCACTGCCTTTGCAGCAGGTTTGTGGAGCACTGCCTTGACAGCTTCCTTGATGCAAATCGGCATGGCGGGACCCTCAAAAAGAAAAGCAATACCCTAAGTGATGATGTCAGCTGACTGTCACAATCATTAATATTTTTTCACGACATGTGTCTGTTCACAAATGATCTCAATTGAGATATGCCTTTTTGTGTGACAAAAGGCAGTGAAGCATTGAAGCAATGGTTTGCAACGCAGGAAAATTAGTTTCAACAGGATTGCGAGAACCAATTGAGCCATGCCTTTTTGTGTGACAACAGGCAGTGAAGCATTGAAGCAATGGTTTGCAACACAGGAAAAATTGTTTCAACAGGATTGCGGGAAACAGAGAGTCTTTTGAATCTCTTGCAAGTCAAAGCTGCTCCAGTGATTGCTGCTCATTTTCTTTTGCAATGCCGTTGCAGCTAAAGCCACAGTGGCCCAGCTTTGTATCTAACTTACTAATTGCAATTCAAAATGAATTTGCATGACAGGCCTAAAGATTATGGATCACAGCATTGATCACCCCAAAGATCGCCCCAATGCTATCACTAGGATGGATCACAGCGTTGATCACCCCAAAGATCGCCCCAATGCTATCACTAGGGTTCAGCATCCTCACAAACGGAAGCCTGATTCGGTTGGAACTGAAGGCTGACCATAGCCATGAACTTGGAAGCATGAAATTAGGCTAAAGATGGTGAAAGACTGCTTTCCTGATTTCTCAGCTAATCAAGCAAGAATTTACTTTCACCAAGTTGACTGAGTTGCTGAGCTGTCTACCATTGATCGTGTTAGCTATCACTGGGGTTCAGCATCCTCACAAACGCAAGCCTGATTTGGTTGGAACTGAAGGCCAACCATGTTCACGAATTTGGAAGCATTACAATTACATTGAGCAAAAGATGGTGAAAGACCACTTCCGGATTGCTCCGCTGATCAAGCAAAGAATATAATTTCAGCAAGTTGACTGAGTTGTCTACGTCATGCTTCTGGCTTTGTGATACTGGCTCAGCATGCTCCAAAGTTGCTACAACCTGCAACAGCTTTCGGTGAGACTTGTGGAACTACTAGCTATTGAAAGGCTTCAAGCATCTTGAAGCAAAGGATATGGTATGGCCACGCCTCATCTTGCAGCTGCTCCGACCTGCGAAGCTGTGGAGTTTCAGCTTGGCCAGTGCCAACCTTGCAGGTTGCAATGGTTGCACTAGGACTAGGGCTGAAGGTCATCAAGCAGATGTTTTTGCACCTCCCTTGTCAGCCTTTGTCTTTTTGGTCTTCTCAAATAGACCTGCAGGATAACAGGAATCAAATCCAGGCAACTTCCCAAGTTCCATTAAGTGCAGGTCCAGCCTGTGAATCTTCATTTGGATCAGCTTCATTGCTGTCCTCTGACCAAGATGGTGATCGATTCATTCTTTCCTGCAGCACTTGCTTGCCAAGGGTCAAGTTTGGCACTTTGGGCTAGGGTGAGTCGCAGTGGTATATTAAAAATCCATCATCAATCATGAAAGAAGAAACCAGGCCTGCCACCGCAACTGCCATGCTCGATCAGCTTCTTCCTCATGCTATTTGTTGATAGAAAACATACAAAGTTGCTGCACCTCAATTCCAAAAACACACATGAACAACACCCTGCCTTTTCCTTTTGTGCTAACAATGCAGCGCTGGCCACATCACTCATGGTCCTAGAAGAACACATTCATGTGATGGATGGTAGGTTCAAGTTGCACTTTTTGCTTGGATATATTGTGACCAACTTGTCATTTTGCCAAATGCTCAGCAAGCAAGTGTTTGAAACAAATGTCCTCAAGGAAGCAGAAAGGGTAGAGAGCTGAAGGAATCACAATGGCTAAAACGGCTGGGGCAACAGTGGAAAACACAGCGGAGGATCATATTCGAATTGAATGTAAGGATGATCGCGAGTCATGCCTGCACATCCTGGGGAGCAAAATCAACTCAATGTTTGGAGCTGCTTGATTATTAACTAATTTTCTTCTCAGCGCCTCAGCTGTGCATTGAAACGCATCAAGGGGGCAAGTTTGGACAAGGTTTCTGGGAACCTCAGGTCTACAGCTGCATCCTCGCTTGGTGGTTTTTCAAACCAGTCCAAACATGGCACAGCTTGAGGGTCAACATTGTTACAGATTGACATCAAAAACTGGACTGCCCTTGCAGTAGATTCTGTAGGATGTTTTCTCAGCAAAATTTTTGCAACCTCCAGGTAGGCAAGTTTCTTCTGACGAATCACAGGGTGAAGTGGCCTTGGGTTTGACGGAAAGCCACTCATCATATCCAGGTAGCGGTGGGGGAAGCAAAGCATTGCCTCCTAGCATAAACCATCACAAAAACAAGAAGATTCAGATCCAGAAAATAAGAAGGAAAAACACAAGTACGATGCCGATGCAGCTCCCAAGAAAACTCAATTGAATGAATGATTCAAAAGAGGGTTCAGCCAGCTCTCCTGACAAAGCTCTTGGTCTGCAGCGAATCGTTTCACCAAAACTACCACATCCAATGGATGGCGCTCCCCACGAGCACCACGTCCAGATGAAGAGACAACAACATTGCGCGGTAGATCTTCCAGGTTCAATTGCTGTGTTCCAATGCAAAAAAACAAACTGAATTGAACAAGTAAGAGTGAATCACAAACTGGCCTCGTCTCAAGAGGAACATGAAGCTGTGCAAGCCCGAAACATCATCACGCAAACCTCCGGAGAAGGTCACTGGTGCTTTGGAAAGCCTGAAGTGAAACTGAGCAAGGCCCAGCCCGGATATGCAGATCAATTGAACCTGATGAAAAAAACAATGTTCAAAATCTAGAGATGAGTTTGTTCTTGCTGATGAGAGGCCAAGATTTCCAGTCTCTGATGCCAGATACATATTCCACCTCTATAGCAGCATCTGGACCTAGCCATTTTCTGATGCCGATCCGGCCCAGCACTTCTTTCAGCTTCCTCAGTAGTTGTTTAACATTTTTTGAAGCCAGGAGCTGCAAACAAAAATCAATTGATACTTACAACTATAATCATTGACTGTGCTTCAGAATTCACTGTTAAGATTCATTATGTCCAATGGCCATTGTCTATTTGAAATCATCACCGAAGTATAAAAAATCCTTCAAAGAAGTGCTTCTCATCACTGAGGAAATGCTCATCCACAATTCACATAAAAGACTTCATAAAGAAAAAACGTTCAAACCGATTTTATTTTAATGAGTCAAACAAGTAAAAAAGGTCATCCAGTAAAAAAAGCTCCAACAGTGATTGACCCCGAAGAAAGGTGGCTTCAATTGTTCCCAATACAAATACGGAAACAGGAATTCTTTTTCAACAAATGGTTGGATTGCTCAATTTCTCACCATGAAATGCTCCAGCAACTTTTGGCCAAACAAAAATCACCCCCAACAACCATTTAGAGGACATTTCCAGCTCAAGATTCAGGCAAATCAATCATGAATTCTTCTATTTGAACAGTATTTTATGAAAATTTGCTCAAAACACGAAATATTAAATTTCTTCTATGTTGCAATCTCAGCCTGACTTTTTCCATTGTTTTGAAATGATGAGTTTCCAATCATAGTTTTGAAATCGAGCATGCAAGAAGTTGTTCTGGGGTAATTACTTGTCAAGTTTCTGTGATACATCTTCAGCATCTGCCAAGATGTCGATATATTTGAAGCAGACTGATAATAAGCCATAGATTTGAGCTCAGGGTGGTGACAAGGTGGCAAGTCAAGGTGGAGCTGGACTTTCCATCAAGATTTGGCAAAGCAGTGACTTGAAAACAAATCTTCCTGAGACTGGCACCAAGAGGCCCATGAGTATGTCCAACTCGGCCAAATGACAATGATGCCATTTTCATTTTGCATGTGGCTGTGACATAGCACAGCCAGCGTAATACCGAGCCATTCTTATTCTCCCTCACACAATTATCTGCCTCAGAGAAAGTGTACAAGAAAACATCCAAAGATTCCAAAGATTGATGTTGCTACATTGTGCAACAAAATCATGTTTGCTCAGGCTACACAAAATCACAACAAAGATTGACAGAGAGCTGTGTATTGACAGAGAGCTGTGTAACTAACCAAGCAACCCATATCATGAGCTCTTTGGGCACAGGATGGTGTTTCTCTTCACATGTGGTGATCACCCGCTCCACTGTTCGAGATAGGGTTTCAAGCACAGTGGATGCATCAGCTGGACATCTAGGGTCTAAGACCCATAGTTTCAACAGGATCCCATGAGCCCAGACTCCCTGTATCTTGAATTTCGGCCTTTGAAGGCCCGACAGGGCTTTGGCTGCCAGGGTGTAGCGATTCCTGGGAACTGACCATTTGGATTGGTCCATTCCATCCTCAGGCAAACAATGATTTGTATGCATCCACTGTGAGGGGTGATCAAGATGTGAAGAGAGAAACGAACATGTACCCAAAGGGCTCACAGTATCGGTTGCTTGGTTACACAGCTCTCTGTCAATTTGCTCATTCAACATCCAACTGAATCCAAGCCAAATCAAAGTGTTCCAATGTTAGAAAGGCTGACACAGCTTCAGCAAAGGCTCCATGTGAATGCACAAAGGAGCACCAGCCTGTTGGAGTGGTGATTGTGCCTGCCAAGGCAACAAGCCCATGGGCTCTAGCATGAAATCACTGCAAAATTAGGCACCAACCCTGCCTCAAGAAACTGCTCCAGCTCTCTGTCTCTTTTGACACTATCGATGTGCTCTTTGTACTCGACCGCTACATCGTATGCTGTTTGTGGATCCTTGAAACAAAAGGCTTTTCTTTGAAGATGGTGAAGTGTTTTCAATGCAATAGCAAGAAACCACATTATGATGATTGTTCATGTCATGTATACATTTGGGACCAGGGAGCCTTTGCAATCTTGAACAGCTCCTTGAACTCCAGGCAGTCATCGCAAGTTGCATGGTCAGATGATGGGGTGAATCGCAGCAGCTTGGCCCATTTGTAGCGATACTGCCTCCAGAAATGGCTGTACCTTACTTACCAGGTGATGTTGGTAGAAACCTGAAAATCACCTGCTATTAAAATCAGTAAGTTGTACTGGTTTACTGAAAAACTTCAAGGTGATTTCCTGTTGTAAAATGAAGCACTGGTTTCTGACAAGATATTCTAGCCAGGTGCGAAACTGTTGATGAGGGCACAGATTGTTTCAGCTGCAGCCATAACATCTTGATGGATCCCGGTGGTAACCAGCGGGTCGGCAATTTGCTGACTTCTGAGGCCATGTTGGTTTCAATATACCTGCATCAGAAGGAGGTCTGCACTGCAAATAGGTGCACAATAGGTGGTGATCAAGTTGTCCATTCAATACTGAAGGCTGGACTGGAAGAACTAGTGCTGCCTAGAAGCTTTGTGTAACAACTTTGTAAGCCTAGAATATGCAGTCTCAGCTCTTCATTGTCCTCAATCTTCTCATATCCCACAGAGAACTCCAGATCATCCTCTGGTTCAGCTTCGCTCTCTTGATCATCGTCTGCCAAGCCACACGGGGCGGTATATAATGGGGAAGAAGCTTCAAACCTTCAATCCCAAGAAGTCAAGTTATTGCCAATCTAATCAACCGGAAATGTTTGATCAGATCATGCATTCCCAGATATTCCCAGCCTATATCAGGATCATCAGGCACAGGGTCTGCAGTGTCCAGCTCAACTTTGAGCTTTGCAGGGTTGGAAGAAGCTCGTGGGCAGGCAGCACGCTGGAATCTCAGCAGTGACTGGTACCACGCCTATACTTCACTGCTTCTACCCAAATATTGATGGATATTGATGGTTGAAAGATTTTGCTAGGACCATCAAGCTAAGCAACTTTGCAGGCAGCATGCTTGCTGCTTTGATGTAGAGATCAAGGAGGAAGAGGTCAACCTCCTTCTTTTTCTTGGCACATCGGTGTGAGCCCTTGGCAAATCAATTATCAATAACTAGCAAAGTTTCAATGGTAAATTGAACAAGTGCATGAAAATTCTCAAAGCTGTAAACCTGCTGGCAAGTGTCCCCCCCCCAAAGCTTGAAGCGACGATCCATTCCACCATACATAATTCTTCTGATGCGGGAATTTCCCATACCAATAATTGCAACTAAGCATTTAGGAGATAATCTGCATCCCAGCAGGAACCATGTTTTGCGCTGCGCCAGTTTGCAGTCACCAACAGTTTGTTTGACCTGATTGACAGAACACACTCTTGAGCCCATTACCTGGACTATGCCTGTTTTGCTTAATTTACAAGCAGGCATAGGATGACACAAAACGTTTCAAAACATGAAGCTAAGCAAACCATCTGGATCTGGGGATCTGACATACAAGTCTTGCAACGGTCTACTCAATGACCAAAACACTTGCAGGAATGACTGCAAGTGATGAACACATGAGATCTTGAGAAAGCACTTGCGTCGATGACAACGGCAATGATTTAAACTTGTCAGCCGTCGTAAGCGATCTGGCGAAACACCATTCTGACTGTGCCTTGGCAAACATGTGCCAACATGATGGCCTATAGGTAATAGATACATGACATGTGAATCAGTCTGTCATGAGTTCACAAGTGCAATGGGAGGAAAATTTTCGAGTGCTGTTAAGGTACTCCTGGTGTTGGCGACCCTTTGCAAAAAAACGTCGTTTGTGGCAGTTGTAGTTTGGACGCTTGTGATGCATGCGGTCCTTCTCTCCTGCCTCTTTCTTTGCTGAGGCCAAATCATCATGCACACGGGAAGAATGCTGAAAAGCTGTTAAACCCTCCAATGTAAAGTTCACTGCAACACTAACGCCTTCATCCTGTGGCTCCTCGTTTCGCACCTCTGGGTCCTTCTTGAAAAGGGATCGAAAAAATGACTTTCTATCAACATTCGGAACAGCCTTTGATTTGCTTGCAGCCTCTGCACATGTTGCCTTTGGCACCTGGGTATGGGGCTTCCCTGACCCTTTCAGGGACCGGAAAAACCTTGGCTGTCAAACAAATGTCAAATGGCTCCCCTGATTTGGTGGTTTCTGCAACTGCCCATTCGATGACCAGAACAACCTGGCCATTAGCATAAAGTGGTCAGAAATTTCTGGTGGTTGACACTGGCTTAAATGCTTTGGTGGTTTCGGCAAGGCACTCACGTCTCTGCATTTCAGGCTCTAGCTCATCAAGCCTGCCAGATGGGAGGATCACTGTAGAGTCTTAAACACAAAGCTAAGGATGGGTGATTGTAGGAAACCAAAATTCAAAAGATGTCCAAGTATCATTATTGACTTCAACTTGTCAATTTCCAGACTGGTGATGCCAGTATAAATTTGATGGTCTGGTCTGTGTAATCATCATAAGGCCTCCAAGGGCCATTGTGAAAGAAGAAACTGAAAGATCTAGAATATGTGCGATCAAAAATGATGATCTTACTTCAAGCTTTTATTAATGGCTTTTCATGTTGTGATCAAAATCGAAGATAGTTGAAAGATGTTGAATCAGTTGGAACAATGATTTCATCAGAAGGCACATCAACACCTGGTCATCAACTGGTGTTTTCTTCACTGAGGTGTGGACTAAGAGGGCCTGGCCACAGAAGGTTTTACCACCTCAAAGCACGAACTTTTAAGTACATGAGCAGCTTTGCTAGTGATGCGTAAGTGCCTCAATGTAGAGATAGTAGTCATCATCCGAGCAACAAATCATGCCTGAATTCTCTTGGGCTCCAGCCACAAGCACTCACAGGAAGGCACCTCATGACTGCACATGTCCAGCACCACTTGTCACACTGTTCACAGCTGCTCACCCTGACAGTACGTTGAAGTAGTACTGGTACAAACATGACCTTATCCAAAGCTAAGTCTTGCACGCTCTCTGGTTTCTTTGTTCGTGAGGTTGCAACACCTGAACGATTTGGAACCAAAATGGAGAGGGCCATTGTTCAAACCTAATGACCTGATCATGAACTTGGAGCTGTCACCTAAAACATAAGTTGTTGTCAATGAAATTCGAATCAAAACGATCTATATTTTGGGGCCCTGGCAAAGTCCCAGCCAAGTCCTTACAGAGCACTCAGAGGCACACTTCTTACTGGCACGCACGCATGTGAAGAGGCAGAACTGGCACGCGCCGCATGTCGTGGTCACATGTTGTGTCTTCACTCATGGCCTTAACCATGAAGTAGAACAGAACCGTGCAATTGTCACATGAGCTTAGGTGCAAGTCCTGGAGCAACGGCTTGTTATAATCTCTTCACGCGTGTTGGCGATATGATCATCCATCAAATGTTCCGGTGTTTCAAAAAAATCATCGGCCTGATAGTTGTTTGGTAGTTAGTTTTCGGGACCTCTGAAAATTGTAGCCCTGGGAGGAGATGCCCAATGATCTTTGCCAGCTTATTCAAAGTCACTGGTTGATGTCCCATCAAATAGAACCCGTGGGCCACAATGGAAACCTGTTGTTGGGTGAAACTTTCCGTAGAACAAACCAAACCAATGCCTATGTGTGAGCCTCTCATGAGGAGTCACAGAAAGGGTGGAAGAAAAAATGCTTTGATTTGCACTGAGACTGTTAACATGCAAACAGAACCTAAAATATTAACCACCAACATCATCATAAAACTATATACCAGGTGCCTTAAACACCCCATGATAAAATCCAGGTGCCTGATATGTGGCTTAACATGTGATGGTTTTGCAGAATGACTTTTTCGAGTTAGCCTGCAAAAGGTTCTGTTACATGTGGTTCAGGGCTTGCGTCAAAATATCAAATGGCTTCTTGTTGCCAGCTCAAACATACTAGTTCTCTTGTATGGCCCAGCGTCGACTTCAGGTAAAAGATGCTATCACTGTTATAATAAACAAAAGGTCCAAGATATCTTGAACCCCACCCCTTTGCAGGAGAGGTTGATTCACATGGCACCTGAGGAACATATCTTTCAAGGGTCCAATTCATCAAGTTGGAGTCTTCAGGGTCTGTCCGAAAGTACACCCCCTAAAACTAACGTAGCAGCGGAGGCAAAATTGCCAGTTAACTGGCATGGAACACCCCCTTGAATTTTCTGAAAGAAACTGACAAACTTCTAAGTCTACTCTGACTGGTTGAAAAGGATGAAAAGGGCAGATTCTCACAGAAGAAAAAAACATCCTTGGACTAACATGGACCTCTGTTTCCTTCCAAAGAACAGCTGTTTCCACGCTAGTCTGCTGACGCAACACATCAAAAAATATAAGATCATCAACAAAAAAGTTGGGTCTTCCCACCTGGCCAAACATACTAGTTGCCAGCTCAAACATACTAGTTCTCTTGTATGGTCCAGTGTCGACTTCAAGTAAAAGATGCTTTTATAATAAACAAAACGTCCAAGATATATTGAACCCCACCCCTTTGAAGGAGAGGTTGATTCACGTGGCGCCTGAGGAAAATAATTTTCAAGGGTCCAATTCATCAAGTTTGAGTCTTCAGGGTCCGTCCGAAGGTACACCCCCGAAAAACTAACGTAGCAGCGGAGGCAAAATTGCCAGTTCACTGGCAAGGAACATCCCCTTGAATTTTCTGAAAGAAACTGACAAACTTCTAAGTCTACTCTGACTGGTTGAAAAGGATGAAAAGGGCAGATTCTCACAGAAGAAAAAAACATCCTTTGACTAACATGGACCTCTGTTTCCTTCCAAAAACAGCTGTTTCCATGCTAGTCTGCTGACGCAACACATGAAAAAATATAAGATCAACAAAAAAGTTGGGTCTTCACTAAGCAGCCACCTGGCCAAACCAACATCGAAATGAACACAAGCCAAAAACTCAAGGGCGCCGGGAATATTTAGTTAACCGGAATGTGATTAGTATGGTGCTATGGGCCATTTCTAGGGCTGGCTAACATAGAACCCACCTAGGGGCCAAGACCTTTGGCATGGAATCAAATCTTGATATCTGGTATACAGCGGAAAGAAAATCAGACCAAGAAATGATCCATACTGTTTGGAGACTGGATCCATTTAGGCATGTCAACCTGGTTGGGGGGCTGATCTGCCTAACATGGAACTATACCAACCCTTATGTTCAAACAAGAGTCAAGCGCCACAAGCTAACATGTTCCAAAGTGTGTTTTGTTTGGCTACCAAAGCATCCCGCATCGCTCAAATATTTCAAACACACAAAGACTTGCTCAAACACCACTCAAAGATTCCAATCCTGGGTGCTCCACTGTTAGCTTGCTGTCTTGATGTTCTTACCCGACCTGGGCACGAATCACTGACTTTGACTAGGATCAAAACATCCATGGAATTAGCAAAGCAGCCAAGTCTGCATAAGAGCTGCATCACTCAGGACGAGACACAGGAGCAGCCCGAAGTAACATAGGGCAATTTCAAGTGATAAGATATGATAATAAGTAGATGACTTGTGATGATTCTGTTTAAGTATGTTTGTAGCCATCAAGTCAATTTGGACGGAATTTAAGACTGCAATGACAAGGTCTTCAAACTAAACGTTTTGAGTATTTAATGGTATACATAATAATACAAGTTCAGGTGTATTTCTACTGCAAAATGCTGAGTCTTTTGATCACATTGCAACAGTTCCTGCCCACGACATCATGCTAAAAGAGCTTGGGACAATGCACTGCAAGTCAATTCACTGCAAGAACATCAAGAACACTCATATAGGATTGTTCTGGTTCTTGTACGCTTGTATGTGAACACTTCAGCAATAATACCGAACTTCAGGTTGATGTTTCCAAAATTAATGATGCCATCTGATTGGTTTGCAAATAAAACTTGGTGAGCACCGTTTTGCATGGTTTTCGAGGTCCAAACTAAGAGGGGCAAAGAAGACCATGAAGACTTGTCTACCTGAAACCGTGTGGCTGCTTCATGCGAAGCAGTGAATGAACTGATTGAATAACATTGAACTGGAACCAACGCTCAACCAGCATCAAATTGCTTTGAGACACCAGACCACCAGACTTGATGATCTTTTGCTGGATCCTCTGAAACATGCCTGCCCATCATGACGGAATACAGATCATTTGGTATTGAAATGTATAGTGAAGTACTGGTGTCTTCCGTGGAAAGCACATGAAATGCAGAACGTGCCTTTGTGGGTCCAGCATGAAATACCTGGCAGCAGTCAAGGGATGCCAACTAGCTGCACATGAATACGCACATGCAGCACGCAACAAATCTGACAAATTTGATTTCACGTGGCAGCACTAAAAGTTTTTCACCCCTCGTTAGCAGCGTCGCTTGGTCTTCCAGCTCCAATAGCATATAATAAGGGTGCCACTTCCGGGTTTGCCATTGTGGGAACATGAGAACCTTCTTACATGATAAAGACTTGCTAAAGTAATCGCCATTAATGAAAAGAATCACCTTCTTACATGAGAAAATCCAATCCCAAAAAATTGGTGATGCAGAGTTTCTCCCAAAGATGGTGCACCCTGGCAGTGGCCCAACGTCCCAGCAGTGGCGGTAGTTCCATCAGCCACAAAGTTTTTGACAAATGGTTTGCCATTATTGTGGAACATGAGAATTTTCTATCATCATCATTGATGATAAAGACTTGCTAAAGTAATCGCCATTATCACCTTCTTACATGAGAAAATCCAATCCAAAAAAATTGGTGATGCAGAGTTTCTTTCAAGTGCTGGTGGACTCCAGTGGCCAAACTATTCAACAGCCAGGTTCCAGCTCCAATAGCATACAAAGTGTTGGGTCGGGGTTTGCCATTGTGGGATGAGAACCTTCTTGCATGATCAATGATAAAGACTTGCTAAATAATGATAAATAAGAGTTTCTTTCAAGTGCTGGTGCACCCTGGCAGTGGCCCAACGTGCCAGCAGTGGCGGTAGTTCCACCAGCCACAAAGTTTTTGACAAATGGTTTGCCATTGTGGAACATGAGAATTTCATCATTGATGATAAAGACTTGCTAAAGTAATCGCCATTAATGAAAAGAATCACCTTCTTACATGAGAAAATCCAATCCAAAAAAATTGGTGATGCAGAGTTTCTTTCAAGTGCTGGTGGACCCCTCCAGTGGCCAAACTATTCAACAGCCAGCAGCTAGCACTACCGCCCGCTGCTGGCACCAGACTTGCCCTCCAATTGATACTCAACAGCCAGCAGCTAGCACTACCGCCCGCTGCTGGCACCAGACTTGCCCTCCAATTGATACTCATACTGCATCTCCTTGGTAAACACTTGAAGTGCAACAATGGTGCTTTGGATGAAAAATGAAACAAGCAGGGCAACCTAGTTTTGCCAAGGATCCTCATTCCAATTCAGAAAAGCAGTATTGTATCATCAACGCCGTGGCGAACTGCTCTTGCAACTTTTCCTTGTTGCTCTTCTCGGGATGGCAGATTTTGACATACCTGAGTTCCAAGTAAGAGCACAAACCAAATCTTTCAACTTTCAATTCTTCTCAAGATGCACTGAAATCAAAGTGACCCACAACATCCCACAACTGAAAACATGCAAGATTATGTGAAATTCCTGGTCCAAGAAACTCATTGATCTCGCTCCTGAGACAACACAGGTTCAGATAGCAGTGGCACAACCAAACACATCCAAACACAATTTGACTCCATCCTGGAACCATAACGTTTAAGTTTGTTTCACATCCTCTCTTGAAGCACAATGCCAAGTATCCGGATCTGCTGGTAGCTCATGTTCCAAATGCCACTGAACGCACGGATCATTTGATTGGTCCTCAAGGATTCGAGATGTGAATGTTCAAATTAAAGAAGTTAGCGTCGTCGTGAAAGAAGTGATCCGCTGCAAGATCAATGAGAAGCACAGTTCAACAACTTTAAGACAAGGCACTCTTCATCCACCTGCTCCTCGGTCTTCGATGTGCTTGGATATCCACCAGGGTGCTCTCCTTCTTGCTCAACTCAGTGGACAGACCAAAAGAGATGTGGTGCTGTTTTGTTCCAAGGCAGCTCAACAAAGCATGGAAAGATGGAAGGATGTTCACTACCATCAAATCCATCAAGAAACAGCAACAACATCTTGAATCTTTCAAACCTGAAGCCACCGACTAATAACTGAATACAAGGCACGAGCATAAATGAATCGCAGCCTCGTGAGTTGGCCCGCCATCGCAATCTTGTTGGGGCTTCGGATGATTCGTTCTGGGCTCTTCGTGTTGATGATTTGCCTCGGCTGCAGGTCTACGGATCGTAGGGACTCAGACAAAAAAAGCCGTACCAGTCCGTTGAGAAGACTTGCTGTGAGTTTCCAACCACACAATAATCATCAATCAAATTGACAGCGACTCAACAGCAACAATCATCGAGAAAAGACAAGCGACTCCTTCGTGATGCCAGAATCAACTTCGTCCACCCGCAGATACCTTGGAACCACTGGTGCTGCTTTTGGAGGATCTGCGTCAGCCGCACGCTTCGTCATCGAAGGATCAAAAAGCAACGTCGCGGTGAACGCTTGGGCTGCCACAAAAAGCCAAAATGCTGCATGTGAGAATGCAATACTGTGAAATCCAACCGTTCATGATCGACTTCAGATTGAAAAGCAAACATGTGAGACTTGTGAGACCGATTGACTGCAAAAAGACATGTCACCGGCACCTGTTCCATGAGGGCCACCATCCATCATCCATCACAACCTGGCAGAATATTGGATTTCTGACTTTGTTGAAAGCACTCCTCATTCTGCAAACGAATCTGCTTGGAGAAAATCAAATGATCAAATATTTAATAACTGTAACTACTTACTGAAGCAAATCAGGCCTCCAACGTGCCCCCCCTCATCCGTTGAAATGGCTGCGGAGGGAGCCAGCGAGCGAGTGTGTAACACCCAAGTGCAAAAACATGACACCTGAATGCAAGGAAATAGCCTTATACTAACTGGCTCTTTTGGCTTGTAACTTTTAGCAACTTGATATAAGGTCTTTGCAACTCACTTACAACCCAGGTTGTAACCTACGCTATATCGTGCAACTTTTACAACTAGGTTGCCTGACTTAGGTGGAACATGTATCTTTTAACTGTAGATGGAAAAAGTTATAAGTTTGTAAGTTTTTTTAAGTTTATCGTTAAGTTTTTTTAAGTTTTTCTAAGTTTTTTTAAGTTATTCTAAGTTTTTTCTACCTTTTTGTGTAAGTGTTCGTAACCTGTCAAATGCTTTCAAACTATACAGGTTATGGGTCTAAACAACATGGATGTGTGTTGTCAATGACGAACGACCACTTTGTATATATTGTCAAATACATCACCAACAACCCAGCATCAAGGTTAATGTGTTGTGGAGCTTTGCATTCAGATGTCAACACTCTTGCACACATGTTCCTCTCTCTAATGACGTATACGTACCACGTTTTGCGGCCCTGGGGGCCGCCTGCGCACACTTCTAAATATAGATAAATATATATATATATATGTATGGTTTGGTAAATACATACATATATATATATATATACACGATGAGCTTTGTATACATATATAGTGTTTCTGAGAAACCATATTCCACGAACTTTGTTGCTGACTGATTTCTGAGTAGATCTCAGAGTTTCAACATGAAAAGTTTTCTGCTATAGAGATGCATGTCCACATGCTAACCATAGGCTGATGATGCGGCCCACTGGGACGCAATGAATGGATTTTGTGTTGTTTGGCTCATGAAGGGTGGAAAAAATGGCAGCACGTTTGAAGAGCGTGCATGACTTTTTGGTGAAGTGCCAGGGGAGTGACAAGTTCGAGGAAATTTGCAAGGCCCAATTCGATGCTGCTGTAGAAGATTTGCGTGGTTTGAAGCCTTTGTCTCATGAGCAGGCCTCTGAGATTTTGACCTTGATCGACCAGATGTTGTGGAAAGATGATATGAAAAAGGTCTTGAAGGAGATCATTCAGGAGAAGGCGGCCTTCGTGCAGTCTCCGACGAGAGTGATCCTGCAGCATTGGACCCATTTTCCATTGTATCTTCGAGCAGAAGACTGGCTCCGCTTGACCAATCCAAGCATGCAGTCACAGGCCTTCACTGTGACTCTCAAGGAGATGCTGTCCCTTTTGTTCCTTTCTTGAATGAGGTTAAGTTTCCAATATTTTTCAGCTTTGCAGGTGCTCTATATTCTGCAGATTAGTGATGTTTATTTCACAATGTTCCCTTTGTTGCTTCAAACACATTTTGCATGTGCCTGAGGTATTCTTTGGGTCTTCGACACCCTTCAGAGGAGACATTCTCTATGATCACCACTCTTCTGTTGATCTGTGACCAAACCCGTTTCTATGATGCAATTGGCCTACGTTCTGCATACTTGTCGACCAAAACTCAGGCTCGAGCTGTTTTGGCAGCTCTGAAGAAAGCTGAATTCCAGCCGCCACTTGGTCTACTTCAAGAATTACCTCTGGACCCCAAAGAGCTGGACAGTGGCCGAAAAATGCGAAGTTTTGGAGACCAGGAGCCAGCGCCTCTTCCTCCAAACATCAAGATGGACACGTTGCATCTTCTGAGAAGCAAATCCCTTTGCGGTCCAGCAATGCATCGATCAGTTTGCAGCTGCCTAAGGAAGCCCTTGGTTCGACTTTCAGGCATGGCCATGGGCATGGTGTTCCTGGCCTTGGCTTCCCTGGCTTTCAAGCGCTCCAACATCCAGGTTCAGGTTTGCAATTGGCTCTACCAGCGCCACCTTCAAATTCTTTGCCTTCAAGCTTTGGATCCTTTGATTTGCAACCAGCATGATTTTTGTCATTGATCAAGGAGGCCAATTATACATAGATGTATCATAAACGGTATTTCCATAAGTTTTATTTGGGTAAAAAGATCTATGCAACAAAAATCATTTTCATCCAAATCGTATATGTGTTTAAATATACGTGTTTTATTTACCATTGAACTTTTTTTTCTGTTTGCAGGAGGTTCAAAAAATCCACAGATGCAGGTGTGGCATATGGACAACATCCATCAGCAGCACATGCAAGTGCTTTTTGTGGTGTGCAGCAATCTGTGCAAGCATCAGCAGCACATGCAAGTGCTTTCGGTGGTTTGCATCAATCTGCGCAAGCTTCGCCATTGTCCTCGTCCCCATTGTTGGCTTTGCCGGCGCCTTCTGATGTTTCAGCATTGCAGGAGGTAGAATCTAGAGGTCAAAAGACTGTGGAAAGTCAGAATGAAGTTTCTCAGGGCAGCAATCCTCAGCTTGAAAGAAAGAATTGCAGAAGTTTGGAATTGGAATTGGACGCTGCTGTTGAGGAAGGTGGTGAGGCCTACAAGTGTCCTGCTTCCAAGAAGAACCTCCTGAATCACATGAACTTGGCAAACGTGGTTCCTCCTCGACAAGAATCTTTACATCAACATAGTGAAGCCCAGGATCAACGAAATGCTGATCAAAAAGAGCCTGCTGGCACTCAAGGCTCACCAGGTGCAGGCACACTTGAAGCTGGAACCTCCCAAGTGCAGAAGCCAACTCCTGTCCCTGTGAAAGAATCGATGCAAAGGCTGAAGGAGGCGGTTGCACTCAGAGACCAAGAGAAGAAAGCAAAGCAAGGAATAGGATCTGCTCCAAGGCAGCAGAAGAAGCCAGCAGCAGCTTCCAAGCCGGCGCTGAAGAAGCCTGCATCTTCAAGTTCGTCTTTGAAAAGGCCAGCATGCGCGAAACAGCATGTGCAGTCAGATGATAAGAGAGCGAAGCATGGTAAGATCACAAAGCAGCAGGCGAAGAAGCTCAAACCCTTGGGTTGCTCGAAATGTAGAAATGTGGAAGGATGTACAAGGTCCTGCTGGCTCAACAGGGGCTACGATCCTGATTGGTGATATCGTGAGACTTTCGCAGGCTTGGACAAAAAGTGTGGTTGTCAAAGGGTTTACAATGAAAAAACACATCATGATGCAAAGCTTCTGTTCCTTGGTATTTCTTCAATGCAATATAGATAAACCTACTATCATTATTATAAAGCTTATGAGGTTATAACTTATTGTATATTCCCTACGATGAGTTCAACGTCTTGGTATTTCTTGTTCTGTTTGATAAGAATTGTTTTGGTTGACTGCGGCCCTTTGGGCCGCCTTTTGCCCCTTTTGACTGCGGCCCTTTGGGCCGCCTTTTGCTCTTTTTGGTTTGAGCTTGGCGGCCCTCGGTGGACGCTGATTTTGTTCTCCAGCCTTTGATTTTTCAAGCAGGAACCATTGGAAACCATTTGAAGACTAATGCTTTGACAACACAAAATCATATTGCTTCATGTTCCTCTCTTCCACGCCGCTGCCCAATAGCTGCCATGGACTTCTATGAGGCTTGGGATTTTGCTGAGGCGTCCCAAGGATTCAACACGTGCGCCGGCAAAGGATCAAAAGTTCCAGAGCCCGATGATTCCAAGTTGTCTCCATTGGATTTTTTGATCTTTCAAGCTGCCAGTCACAAAATTTACCATGACGAGGACAGAGGATGGTTTTGGGATGTTCTGGGTTATACCAAGGTTCTGATTTATCTCCTTTGGTTTGCATGTGCTGCTAGTGTGAAATTTAATTTCTTTTCTTTATAAAAGGTAGCAACAACAGGGCCAGGCTGAAAGTTTGATGCTGCAAGTTTCGGCTTGCAACCTGATCTTTGTTGCATCATGTCAGGAGCACAGTTGGCAAGAACCTGCAGGAGATCAACACGTGGAGTCTTCTCATCAAGGAGATGGGCAGCCATCATCTTCAGCTTCTGTGAACAGTCAGGAGCAGGATTTTTCGAAGTGTCCGTGGAACATGAGACAAGAGTCTGCCTCAGTGAAACCAGAACTCCAAGATGAAGCATGGGCTGAGCAGTGGGCAGCTGAGCTTGGAGTCAAAGAAGAACCCCAAGATGAAGCATGGGCTGCGCAGTGGGCAGCTGAGCTTTGGGAGGAGGGAGTCAAAGAAGAACCCCAAGATGAAGCATGGGCTGCGGACTGGGCTGCTGAGATTTGGGAGAAGGATGAGAAAGCTTGGTACGCGGTGAAAGAAGAACCCCAAGTCGAAGCTGGGAAAAATGGAGGGGAAGTGAAAGAAGCACCTCATGATGAGGTGGTGAAAGAAGAACCCCAAGACGAAGCATGGGCTGCGGACTGGGCTGCTGAGATTTGGGAGAAGAAGGAGAAGAAAGTGCGCTGGTGGGATACTTGTTTTGCATTGGCTCATGTTTCTGTCAAATTTGTTAACAAGAGTTTGAGCCGACTTTGTGTTCTGGACCATTGTCTCTTCCAGGTTCTTTTGTTTCCACTGGGCGTTAGATGCCCCTTCCTGTTGGCTCTGAGGAGTATGGATTTTCCTCTAGACGTGAGTATGAGAGGCTTGTTAAGAAGAAGTTCAAGAGCACCAGAGGAAAGCACTTGAAGATGTAAGCCTGAAGCGGGACTGTTGTACAGAAATTGAAGTGGCACTGCAGTGGACAAAAGTTAAAACAGCCGTTGGAAGTCCGTTCCTGTGCTCACGTTTGTCTGTCTTGGAACTATTGAGTGCATTAAGTATGATTTTTTTTATTTCATGAGACTTTGGCAAATTGAGCGGCCCAAAGGGCCGCTTTGTAACCAGATGGCATGAAGTATGAAGTTTTTTTCCCTGGGTGAGAGTTTGGCAATTTGAGCAGCCCAAAGGGCCGCCTTGTAAAAAGAATGTCAACGAATGAAGTATGAAAAATCTTTGCAAACTGAAGATCATAGTCAGAATTGTGAAAGCATTTTTACAACATGTGGTGACATCTGATTGCTGCAAGATTTGTGGCCTCAGAAAAGTTGGCTAGTAGGAGTTTGTGCGTGAACACGTGTTGCAATCATGGCACTCTACAACTTGTCGACTGGATTTTACAGTTGCAGATGGCAGTACACCGAGCTCCAAACTGCTGAATCCACAGAGATGAACTGGTCTCATGGGCTGGAATGGCACACCATTGGACACACTACTGCTCAGCGTCTTGTGAAAGCAGTGGCTGAGTTTTACCAGGGACACCACCCAGCTGAGTTCTTGATCACTCATAATCTTTGTGGGTCTTTCAAATGGAAGATCCAGAAGGTCGTTGGCTACAATGTCGTGGCTTGGCATTGCAATGCTGAGTTGGTAGCTCTCTGGCTTCGCCCCATGCGAGAGTATCATGTGAACTTGGCAATTGAGAGGCTCTACTCAGAGTACCGTTTGCTGGTGACGAATGCGGAGACCATGCAGCTGCTCTACGTGGTGGACCAACTGGATACCAAGAACAAGTTGTGGCATGAAATTTTGGAGGAAGTTGGAAAGAATTTGCTCAGCCGTGGTTTGGTGACGGACATGGAGCATGCCCATGAGTGCATCCGGTACATCTACAAGGGCCGCAAACTACGTGCAAACCAAGCTCTCGTCTTGCAGGACTATGACAATGATGGTAACCAAATCAAACATGTGGTTAAGAAGAAGCCAGCAACTCCTGATGCCAAGCAAGGGAAGAGCTCTGAGAAGAAGCCAATCTCTATGAAGAAGCCAGCAGCTTCTGAGGGCAAGAAAGCCATGAAAGCTCGTTCCAAGAAGTGATTTTGCTTGGAGCTGGAGCTGGCATTTTGACAAAGTTTAATGGTGTAGGCTAGCTTAGACACTTGTGTGCAGCTTCCTTAACCAAGGTTTGGATCTTAAAGCGATTGGACATTGGAATCAAATGCGGAAAAAGGACGTGAACTATGGCTAGTCAACTGCTTTGTGATTGTGTGGCCCACTGGGTCACTCAGGTTTTTGCTTAGGAAGTTTGATCTCTTAAAATGTTCTGTGTTTGTGTTTGTTTGCATTGGGCGGCCCATTGGGCCGCCATGTCATGATGATTGTTTGGCCCACTGGGTCACTGAGATTTTATCTTAGGAACCTTGGTCTCTAAACTAAAATGGATTGTGTTTCTGTTTGATTGCATTAAGCCGCCCAATGGGCAGCGATGTCATGATGATAAAGGATTGTAAAAAAAAAATCATTGACTGTTAATGATATATAGGAAACAATCCTAAACCCTAAATCCTAAACCCTAAACTCATGGGGAAAATTTGGGCAGCATTTTGTTCCCTTATATATATATATTAATAATTAGAATTGATTATATAATATATCTATGTATCTAAAGTGTATCTGAATGTGTCTTGATGTATCTGGCCAAAATGAAGTGTATCTGAAGTGTATCTTTTGTTGTCTTTATGGTATCTTTTGGTATCTTGGAAAACCTGATTTTGCCCAGACATATCCAGATACATTCAGATACATCTCAGATACATAAGAAAAAAACATTATAATTTTAGAAATATATATATATATATTTTTTGAAAATTCTTGTTGATCACATTTGCAACATGTTGTTCAAGACTTTTGGATCAGCAATTCATGGCTGACTTCGACATGGCATCGCATTCTTTTGAGCGTATGATGAAATGGCTTGGCTTCTTTTTTAAGCTTACAGTTTGTTTCCAACAGTTTTCTGTAGATGGTTTTTCTCCCAGTTTTTTGGTGCGGTTACTCAAGTCATTTCTTTCACCTTGACTAATCTTGCGCTGTCCCTACCAAGGAATGGTGTGGATCGATGGAACTGTTCCTGAAGATTGCTATATGTTCCAGGTAGCTCCTGAAGGCCAAGATTTTTCTGAGTGGGCAATGGTAGACATAGATGAAAACCCTGATGCCTACGAAGTCTTGAAGTGGATTTATCACTTTCAAGTTTTGCAGATGCATGATCGTGATGTGTGTATACAAGAGGAATTGCGTTTTAGTATCCATGAAGTGGAGTCATCTTTTCAAGGTGGTAAGTGGGAAGCAAAGCTCTCCATGTTGGATTTTAGACAGCAATTCAATGTTACCTACAGGTTCAAGTGCCACATGAATGCGTGATGGCATTTGATGGAACAGGAACAGTGGTTCAGGCATAAAACACATGTGCAAACTTACTTCGGCTCTATGGGCCGCAAAATGTGTGTTGTTGGTGTGGTTGGATGTGCCGGCTCTTTGGGCCGTATACAAAGAACATATGATCTGAGGTACCTTTGTCCAAGCTTGCTTTTCAGTTTCTGAATCTTAGATTTGCCACGGCGGACCAGCACGTGATGGAGGTCAATACCATGCAAGGTGAGGGTGAGACTCAGATCTATGAGTACAACAAAGATGGTCAACCAGAAGTGTTTCGGAACCGAATGGAAGATGTCCAAGATACTTTGCAAGATCCTGTTGAGACCAAGGGTTTGCAGGATGAAGCTCCAGAACGTGAAAGTCCAAATGCAACAACAGCAGCGCCAACTGATGGCGAAGGCTCGGCAGGTACGCCTGTTTCCAGTGGCAGAGGTGATGAGAAGACAATGGAAGCTGAAGTAAATGCTTCTGAACCTCAATCTGCTCCTGCCCCAGCAGATTTGCAAGTGGCTCTTGTGGAACCGAAGGCTCCCAGTGACATTGACAGTGAGATTGAGGAGACAACACGCCTATGCAAGCAATGTGGTGTGGCACATCCTGTTTTGGATATGGTTGAAAGGAATCCTGAACAGTTTATCTGCAAAGGATGCCATTGCATTACAACTACGCTTCGTCGCCATTTGGCATGGCCACCCCGTGAGTTTCAGTCCTTGTCTTTGGAGGAGCAACAAAACTTTTGGTTGGAAGCTGCCCGCACAAAGGCTGCAGGTGACAGCACTTTCAAGTATGAAAGAATCCGTGATGTGCTGCGACAACGCTTGGTCACCCGCAAGATCAATGCTTCGAAGCGAGAGGTGGGTGGAACATACAAACCGCTTTCTGTCCTGAGAAAAAAAGGTTACATATTGCCAGAAGGTTTTGAAGCCACTGCCCCACGTGAGTGGTCGGAAGGCCTCAATGATTACACCTACCTCTTACCTGAGATTACTGTCAATGAAGGTGAGGTGAAGGAGAGCATTGAAGAAACCCTTTTGGAATGTGAGCGCCAGGTCAAGAAGAGAAAGGTGCAACCTCAAGCTGCAGCTCAACCTGCAGCAGGTAGCGCCAATGCACCCCAGCCAATTTGCTACGATCTTGTCTCAGAGGATGAAGATGAAGTTAAGCCAAAGGATGATGACTTGTTGAACCAAGGCGGGGTTTTGCAGTGTGGCCAGTTGTGACTGTTGTGAAAATCTTTCAATGATTTATATGTGGTAGATTTTTTGGGTTTGGGTTTTTAAATATATGTTTACAAAGCATGTACAATGCAAGTTGAATTGGCTTTCATTTGGATTTTGTATTGACAAGTCTTAATCCTAACCTTTTGCATGGTGCCCCAATTTTGGAGCCCCAAGCCTGCAGGTGAGCTGGCTCAAAAGATCAAAGCAGCACAAGAGAAACAAAAAGAAAAGCAAGAGAAGGCCGCTGCCAGGAAAGCGCAGCAGACACAGCTTAAGGAAGCTGAGAAGGAAAGGAAGAAGGCAGAAAGGGAAGCCTTGGCCAGCAACAGGAAGATCTCAGCTTTGGCAAACAAGATGCTGCAGCCCCTGCTGTCGGCCTTGCAAAAAGCTGATGGCATTTTCAGAAGGCTTCGACAACTCTGGAGCCTGAGAACCCAAACCTTGTCCTCTTGAAGCACATGATGGAGGAGACGCTTGAAGCCAAGAAGGCATGCCAGAAGGCTTTGACCCAAACCGCCAAAGGAGATTTGAGACCATTGGAAAAGTTGCCCTTTGAAACAGAGAAGGCATTCAATGGGCACCTCAGGGCTTTGAATCAGCAGTTGGCGAAGGTCAAGGGTGACATGCCTAAGAAACAGGCACAGCAGCAACAGGCCTGAAAGGCATTGGGGTTTTTGTTGGTTCAAGAGGATGCCAAACTGCATCCCTGCACCATGGGGATCATTTTCAACGTGGAAGACCACAGATCAGCATCTGTGCGTGAACATGTTGAGATTGAAATCAGTTCTTGAAAGTTATTCCACAAGGTTTGGAAATCAAAGCTCTTAAAGCGATGCGACCTATAGAGGAAAAGAGGGTGATTTGTGGTGAAGACTGCGGCCCATGGGGCCGCTATATTTAGCTTATAAAAAAAACTGCGTCCCAAGGGGCCGCCACATTTGCTGATCAAAAAGATTGCGGCCCATGGGGCCGCCACATTTGAAGTGTATACCAAAAACATGGAGATGTGTTGGTTTCATTTGCGTCCTTTTCATATCAAATATGCTTCAAGATTTTTAATTTGCTGAACGCCATGGCCAAGAGAAGAAAGGTTCTTGCAAAAGAGCTTGCGGTGGAACTGCAAGGCATGCCTCGCATGTCTGACACTGGCATTCATACTGTTGTCAGCAAAACTTTGAAAGCGGCAGGTTTAGAAAACGAGTCAGTGAGTCTGTCACAATGGAAAAGGAATGTTTTGGAAGAACTGCCCATGCAGTGCCTTCAGCCCATATCCTTGCTATCGCGGAGAGGTGATGAGATGGTTATCTTCCATTGCTGCAAGATCAAAGCAGTTTTACAACATGTGGTGAGAAACTGCCAGAATTATGGACGCATATTGTTGAAAGAAATTGACAAAGAGCCGCAGCATGTGTTTCAACTCATTCTTTACCATGATGAATGCACTGCAGGAAATGTGCTACAACATGGAAGTTCAAAGAAGTGCAGTTTATTTTATTGGGCAATCAGAGAGGTGGGCTTTCTACACCACGAAGAAATATGGCATCCGCTGGCATTGCTACAGCATCATGTCGCAAATGAGATTCAAGGAGGATTCAGTGCAGCTTGGAAAAAAGTTATCCATTCAATCTTGGATGAGCGCTTGGAAAATGGGTTGGACCTGCAATTTGACATTGATGGTCACAAGCACCACCGCCTTTTTTTTGTGAAACAAAGTATTGGATGGGCGATTTAGATGCCATTCGAAGCTCTTTGGATTGCAAAGGTAGCAGTGGTTTGCGTTGCTGTGTGCGATGCAAGAACGTGCTGAAGAAAGGTTCTGATGTCAGCTCAGCAGACGATTACTTTCAAGAAATCACTTGTTGTGACACAAACAAGTTTGATTTGACAACAGACGAAGAAATTTTTTCTGTCCTGGATGAGCTCCTGGTCGAAAGTACGAGGCAATCCAAAACAGAGATGAAGCGATTGGAGAAGATAGCTGGTTTCAGTGCAAACCTTCATGGGGCCATGGCGGATGAGCGGTGTCGCAGACATTGCCCCCCTAGCACCTTTTTGTTTGATCCATTTCATCTATATTTTGGCAATGGTTGCTGTTCCTGGGAACTTTTGCTCTTCGTGGATGTGATCAGTGACGCTGGACTTACCAGGGAATTGTTGCAGCGAACCATAGCAGACACAGACTGGAAAACTCCATGCTCAGCACCCAGCTTGAAGTCTCGCAGTGCTTGAAAACAACTGATGGATGAATACTATTTCACTGGAGATGTTTACAAGGGATCTAGAATGGGCCTTCAGGTGCTGATGCCACTGATTGGGTATTATGTGGTGGAACTCGGTGTTTGCACTGACCCTGCAGTGGCGCCAGCTTGGAAGTCTTTTAGCCTCTTGTTGCGCATCAGATCATTGCTGAATGATTTTCGACATGGAGTGTCTTGGAATGGTGACAGCTTGTCACGCCTTCAATGCAAGCACCAAACTGCATTTATAGCATGCTACGGTGAAGATCCCGTGAGACCTAAACACCATGTGCGTTTTCATCTTCAAGAGCAATACAACGAAACCAAACTCTTCATTGACACCATGCCAATGGAAAAGCGGCATCGGGTGACTTGACTTGTCAGAGGGTTTTGAAGTTGCTTTTGGTTTTGCAATGGTTTAGGATGATTTAATTTAGTTTTTGTAGCTTGGTACCATTCCAGATTCCAAAATTGTTTTGAGCTTCACAAGATGTTGCGCATTGAACCGTGCAGGTTTACAAAAGCACTGTGGGGCCATGGCGGTTCGATAACATGGCTCGAGGTGAACGAAATGAACATGGTGAATACAGCAAATCCATTTTGGCCAGGTTCGTTTCTCAACATGTCACAACTCTTGCTGCCAAAGTGTTTGGAACGGAATTGCTGCCGCCCAAAACGCGCAACGATCTTATGTCGATCCAGTTTGGAGAAGAGATTTGGCAAAGCGAAAAAGCGATGTTGCACGGCAAAGTGGTGGGAAATGGCGATGTCTGTCTTGGCTCACAGCCTTGCATCATCACCAAGTGTTTCTACGGAATTGTTTCTCAAAAAATTTATTTTCTAGTGGACCAACTTGGCCTTCAAGAAGACAAAGTCTTTTTCTCCACCTGGACAAAAACAGGCTCAGACGTTTTGATTCCAGACCATAAGATTGGGCCAAGCCCATGCTGGTGGACTTGGGACGAACAGAAACTCGTTTGCATTGCATGAAAAAAAACGCAGCAGTGGATTTAGACAAAGTGCGGCCCTCTGGGTCGCAGTTGCGGCCCTCTGGGTCGCAGTTGCGGCCCTCTGGGTCGCATGTTTTTTTTTTAATTCATGTGGATATTGAAAAAAAACAGTTAGCATGCCTGCAGTTTTTTCCAGCCTGATCTATAATCTATAATGATTGAGTTCCCTCCAGGCCTGTGTGAGACCAAAGGAAACGCCATGGATGTTTCTGCTCAGCATGTTCGCCATCAAAAACGCGAGCGCTGCTTAGAAAGTCACCGTTTAAGCCAGCAGTACCAGTACTACAAGGATAGGCAAGCAGATTGCGAGTGGCTTCCTCAAACTCCAAGACCTTTGGCCTATGAAAACAAAAGCGGCTGGGAGAAAGCCATCTTTACATGGCGGACTGCTATGAACATAGTTCATGTGATTTATTCCTGAATGGTGATTTGCATGTGCAACGGCCATGTGTTTTTTAGACATGTGACCTGTACAGATCCAATTCCGCTTCAAGAAAAGATATACGCCACAAAATTGAAAGAAAAAAATCTGTTGTGAATCCAAGGAGTGCAAACATTGAGAAATTGCATGTTGTATGCGGCCCTTTGGGCCGCATGGCTTATAGGATCCACACACACACACACGCGTCAAAAAAAAACGTGTTTTGTTCTATCTACATGTGTAAACAAAACACACACATAGAATGTACCAATGTTCCCTTTTAACTATTCCATGTTATGTTGCAAAGAAAACATCTGATGCTGGGCTGTTGGAAAACTTATACCAAGCTTATATATATAGGTTTAGTGTGAACGCATCACATATATATGCAATCTCTTTTTCTTATCCTGTCCTATCTTTTTTTAAGTGGTCCTAACTTTTTTTATCTTTTTTGAACTTATCGTAAGTTTTTCCTATCTTTCTCTAAGTTGTGATATAAGTTTTTGCAAGCCACGCAAGCCTGCTAAGTACTTACAAGTACTTACAAGCCAAAAGAGCCAGTTAGTAGCTCCCACTCTTCCAATGGATTCCAATGTGAAGTTGAATTCACTGAGACTGACATGTTGACACACAAGTTCAAATGGAAATGAAATCACGACGTACAACTGAATCTGAAATTTTCAAAATGACATCAAGCGAAATGGAAACGACATCAAGTGAACCTTGTCCGGAACAACCTCAAACGTGAAAGGCGATGAATCTTCTCTTCCTTTTTTTTTGCTCCACCACTTCCCCGACCACCACCCCAACCCAATCCCCTAAGAACAGTCCCCTTGGGCAAAGCCCAAAGGATCCTGTTCCT
>OMLO01000065.1_pt1 | contig 43573 bp, 18 predicted proteins | sample 1674811 | NCBI WGS metagenome assembly OMLO01 (sample SAMN06265003, study PRJEB25207) | coral metagenome | isolation source: Coral host | place: Mexico:La Bocana,Puerto Morelos, Mexico | collected 2008-11-13
CCCCATTCCCCATTCCCCATTCCCCATTCCCCATTCCCCATTCCCCATTCCCCATTCCCCGTTTTAGTAACATCCCCGCAAAGCGGGAAGAATGAATTTCGTGGATGAACCTTTTTGGCTGATATTGCTCCATACCAGTAAATCACTAAATTTGCTGTTCTTCCTAGCCAAAATAGCATGTCTCACAAGGAGATTCCCGAAAATATTTTACTACCTGTAGGTTTCAAGAAGATTCAGCCAATCAAAATGCGGAAATTAACCGCAGGAATTCATACATTAATATTTTCATGAATATTAAGATGAACACGCGACCAGCCGATGGCAGGGTCTTTTCCTACCCCTCTCACCTTCAAGGGAAAAGCCCTGGGAACGAGGTTGAAAATAACAGGAGCAAATGGAAAAAAATGAAGTAATTGCGCTCTTCCACTAAATCGCAAATGAAACTCTACGATCTATTGACGACAGAAAAGAGCGTCAGGAGGATTTTTTCATGGGAGTAGGATGCCGAAAAATCTTTTATATCCTATGCGCAGGTCGGACGGAGCATGGATTTCTTGGATAGTCATTCATTTTTTTGAAATCTGTAGATATCTGCGCAGGCCTAATGTCAATAGGCTATTTCCAAGTTACCTTGTCCCGCTATTTCCAAACAAGTCTTTGTACAAAACCTTTCGTATGAAAACGAGTTTGATTTGCATGGGAATGAACCTGTAGGCGGAACACATTTCCATATGAATAGTTTTGCATGAAGACTAGTTATGACACAGAGGCATAAGATACCTCGGAAATGGCCCATTTGACCGAAACAATTTGTATTATAACATAGCTAGCAGAGCCGCGCAACTAAATTTAGTATACGTAAGCGTGCTCAAAATCCCGATAGTGCACGCTGATAGCGTGAGCAATAGCGTGAGCAATATTGTTGTCCGTTTTTCGCGTCGGATTTGATGCACATTTCCACCGGCTATGTTATAAAACAATTGGTTCATGCTTTTAGCTGTGCACTATCGAGGTATGGAGCACGTGGGAAGTTTGGAGAGCACTCAAGAAGCTAGAGAACTCTTACGCTTCTTACGACCTCTCCAAACTTTCCGCGTGGTCCATAACTCGATAGTGCACGCTAAAGCATGAACCAATTGTTAAACAGAGGGAGTGCCTGAAAAGTTATCGAGAGTCTCTGGCCAGGCTTGTAAGTTTTAAACATGATAAACTTACAAGCCTCATAATCGTATAGTATGAAAATTATTTTTTTGGCACATCGTTCATTATGGATAGTGTTTTACAGGTGTATTTATAATTTCTTGTGCGTGATGTAAAATGTATACAGCTGGTTCAGAAACTGAAAACTTTACAAAGCGCGTTTAAATTTTCATAAAACTAACATATTTGTTTGAAAAAGTATCCGATTCATATTATTCATGTAAATTGATTTCCTCTCTTCAGTTAATACCGATGTTGAGAAGAACCGAAAAATTACTGTTAAATAAACTCAACGTTGGTCTTCGTCATAGATAAATGACAAATTGAGGTGAGATTGGCCGCTAATATTGATTGATCATAATACACCAAATCAAGAAGGCGACTCTTCAGTTTGTTTCCTCGAAACAAAGGAATGAAACGGTTTTTATGTTCTGACATAGTAAAATATCATCAGACAGTGAACTGAAATCTTGATCGGATATTAGAGTGCTCATTAGATAAAGTAGAGCTTTTAACAAGTAGTAACTGACGTAGAATTGCTTCGAATTGCTACTCCTAGTTTCATGCTTCTCGCGAAGCAATCATGTAAGAAGTGCCAATAATAACAAATACAATCAGAAATACTGAAAATAATATTTTCTTTTAATGTCTTGCTTTCAGAAATTAAAACATAGGCAGCTAAAAAGCCACCTTTGTTAGGTATTATTCAAATTAGTAAGATAACTGATTACAAATATTTGATTTAGTTTCTTACTTTCGACAAACTGTGTTTGTTTTCCGGTCTAGGTTTGAATGATTAGTGCGAGATTAAAACAATGATGCATGCAAGCAATCACGTTTCCCTTCGCGTTAATGAAACGTTTTGTACAAATAAACCTTCAAAATTCTAAACGAATCAGAAACAGTTTCCCTGCAATACACCTTCATCACTCGCGGCGATAGGCAAGTGACAGGGTACAGCGCGTGAATTTACACAGGTTGCTTGCATTTGGCGCTCGGCTCCGGTGCAGGATCATCGATATCAAAATGTCCCACACGGCCTTTCTTATCATCCTGCTGGGAGTAGGTAGGACGAGAAATCTATGAATTTTTTACCTTTTAAAGCTTTTTCATTTCTCTCTCTTGTTTGACCTTTTTTCCCCAGACCCACCATAACTGTGGTTTATTTTAACATTGTATTCGATCTTTGAATCGCGATAAAAACAAGCTCGCTATTAAAATCCCACTCACTACATTCCACGTCTTTGCCTAATTTCACGTTAGAGCCTAGGCTGCTGCGTGGATGGCCCAGTGTCGATATGTCATAAATTTCATAATATCATGTGTGTGGTATTCGTTATTCTCAATTTCTTACACGTCAAGAAACAAAGAGAATAGCTGCAGCCTAAAACTGAAAATCAAAACGTGTTTAATTAAATTACATTTGGTTTCACTTTCTATTCACTTTCTTTCATTTCACTTTGGTTTTACTGGTTTTTATACATTTCCTCCTTAAACGTTTTAGTACATCACAAAGTCGAGTGACTTCAACGGTGAAAATCCCCGTACATGGAGATCATCGGCCAATATTCTCGTACGATGCTAATGAATCGATAACAGATTATTGATAATATGAATATGTACATTCAAGACAAAGACCAAACTTTGGGTTTGCAAAATAAAAGGACTGTTTTCCTGTAGATCTTCTTGGAAACATGGCGAAAAAGGCAGGGCCAAGTTACCTTAATTGATGTTTTTGTGTTAGCAATTTATTTACAGATACATTTGTAGGTTTTACAAGAAATTTATTACCAGAAGATTTGGAACTGGAGCTGAAACAAGCCAGAGAAAGATATAGTGTCCTGCCTTTGATAGTGTATATTGACTGACTGCATAAACTTTTAATCAAGGACATATCACAGGTTTAAAAAACTATTAGAAACCATTGGGTTATAACGACGAAAACGTGAACAGACTACGACTGTTATGGTTTCAATAGCCTTGCAGTTCATAATTAAATAGGCATTGCCCATAAACATTTTTGTCGAAGTCTGTATTGACGTATTCATTTGTTGAATTTCGTGTACGTTTTCTGAGGCAGAGCAATATCAATAGCTGCAAAAATCCACCTGTTACGGTCAGATCATAGCAACAACAACATGTCATGTCATATAGATAGAGGACATTATTTTATATCTTAAGATAATGAATCTGAAAACAATTTTTGTCTTACAGCTTAACTAACAAAACCGTAATATTCCTTTTTATTCATATACCGTAGAATGACTTACAGAGTGGGGCTTGATAGATAGAGGACATTATTTTATATCTTAAGATAATGAATCTGAAAACAATTTTTGTACATAAGCGAGTGTTAACTACATGTTAGTGTTAAGTCAAGCGTAAAATGCTATATATAGGTGTGTGTGTTTTTTATTTTAGATTGTCATTTTCATCATTGTCAGAGTCGATTTCTAATTAGAAACATCTTCAAAGATCGATTCCTCTTCTCAAATTACGTGAACAACTCAATTTGCTCGATGTTGTTGCTGTTTTTGTTTTTATTTTCCCTCTACTAGCCTGGGGCTGAGCTGGTAATGACGTGCATAGCTTGACTACAATAACAGGCTCAAATTGGCTTCCCAAAGAACGAGAGAAGGGAAGGGGGAAAGGTTATTTAACGAGACTATTGGTGGTTATGAGAGATGGGATTAATAGAGATGGGAAGGAAAGAATAGAGCTTGTACAGTATTTTAGAATATGACCTAAGACTGATCTTACAAATATTCCTATTCGAAAACCCATTGTTTGTTTGTCTTACAGCTTAACTAACAAAACCGTAACAACATTCCTTTTTATTATCTCCCTACATGTAAAAAAATATCACATACTTTTTTACAAATTATAAGTATTATATTTTTCTTCTTTCTTTTCTCTGCTCGTCTTGATGGTAATAATTCTCCGGACTTTTACAATACTAATTATTACCCTTTTTGTCATTATAGGCTACGTTTTGGGAGGTAAGACATTTTAATTTGATGCTAAAATAAGGAAAATACAGTTTTACCTCTTTACAGCTAAGGTTTACCTTCCTGAAAGTCTGTAAGTTTTATTTTCTGTTTTCACGGAAATGACTTTTGAAGTTGCAAAACGTTTAAGCTGAAGACTCCGTATATAGCGCTGTTCCTGCCATCAGATTATGAATGCAACGGTCCAAAAGTTGCACAGGACATTAGCTTAAATTGCTCTCTTATCTTCTTGTTAACAAACTAAATTTCCTCAATTTATCACATCCTCAAGGGAGAGCCTCATGGATCAAGACCGTTCAGTGATGTAATCAACACCGCTTCATCACTCCCGGCAGTTCTGTACGCAGTGAGATCTCTTTGACTACCCGTCAAGGAATATCGGTTGCAAATCCATCTTCTTTCTCACAATTACAACTTGTGCTCTCTTTTTTTTCGATTTTGCTTTGAAGATACATTGCACAGGCATTGCTATGATATTGACCCTCAAAAGCGGCTAGACTGCGGCTACTATGGGATAAAGGAAAGAGAATGTAAGATTGACCGAGGCTGTTGCTATGACGACACCGTTCAAGGCGTACCTTGGTGTTTCAGAAGTAGAATTGACCTAGGTAATAAATAGTTAGAATTTGATTGGCTGGGAATTCTTTTCACTGAGTTAACATAACTCGTTGCTTGTATAGCATGTAACGAAAACTGTAAGGTAGAAACTTTCAATAAACACATACGATCAAAGAAAAGCAATTTTAACTTTTGGCTTTCTTAAATTAATTCTGTGGTTTTCTATACACCGAATGCAAATAAAGCAGAGACGAAGTGCATGAAAGAGAGGTTAGTAAAGCCTCGGTGATTCGTTTTGACAATGCATACACAGAAAGGTCTTGCTTCGTCGTTGACCTTGTCTGTTCTACTTCACAGCAGCTCATAGATAGCTGCTGTGTAGCTGACATAGGATTAAAAGGGAGTGAAATCTTCCACAGCAAAGAAAAATTGTTCTTTAGTTTCCCCGTTCGCCTTTGAGGGGAAATAGACGAAGCAATAGAGTTAACGATCGCCGAGAGTACTGTAAAAAGTTTGTTCGCTATATTTCAAGACGTTTAACAAAAGAGCTTATGTCAGTGCCCTCCCCTAAGGAAAAGAAAAGCTCCTCCTAAGAGGAGCGACCGTACGTAGAGGAGCGATCGTATGTATATCGTATAGACTCGGCTCGCTCCATCCAAATGTTCGATCACTCCACACAAAAAGTAACTAAAAAAGCTGAATATAGCCGTAGAAGTGGCATAATTTTCGAATAATTTGGTCTGATGTAAAGCTTTCAAGGGAAAATAATCAGGAAGAGATCGCCTCCTCTTGCCTCTCTGCCTCAGCCAATTTCTTCCTTAGTTCATTTCTTTCAGTTCCTATTCTATTTCCTCCATCTTTTCTCAGTAACCCATCACATTTGGCTTAAAGTCATTTTAATTTGGCTTAATGCTTTCATTGGTTTTAAGACGGCGCAGTTGAAGTTTATTCGCTTGGTGATTAGTATAATTTTTTCCTTGCAATTCGTTCAACCAATTTCGTTAGGAGGAGCTTACTCTGGGGAACGTACTGACCACCAGACACCACATTAGGTCGTCAGCTAAACTTTTTTTTACGGTCTGCCAGCCTAAAATGTAGCGAACAAGCTGTTCCTTCGGCGATCGTGAACTCCTATCCTTCGTCTCAACGAATTGCATGGGCTCACTTTTTTCCCTTGGAGGTGAACTGTGAAAGTTTTTTTTATTCCATCTGATGACATTCAGAAACACAACAACTCGTAGGCACAGCGAAATAGAACAGTCCAGATTGACGACGAAATTAGACTTTTCTGGGGATGCATTGTGAAAAAAAAATCACCCAGTCCTTACTAGCCTCGCTTTCATTCAACTCTCTACGGTGCCGACCGAGTGGCCCGTCAAATGTGCATTTGTGGTATAAAACTATTTGGCTTAAAGAATATCGTACACATAAGAACGCAGTTGATCTTTAACCTATCCATACCAACGTTACTTTACTAAAATCGGTTAAAACGTTTTCATTGCGTATCTATGCTAGGAGCTTCCGTTAACGATTTCAGTTGCTGTCGGAAATGAATCCCCCAGGAGAGGTCCCCAGCTAACTGTTGTGAAAAACAAAAGATCGATAAACAGAAGTGTTATAATGAAGTTTTAAAGACCTCATTTCGAAAAGACCGCGACTAGAAGCTGTTCTTTTTTAACAGGCGACAAATGTCGTTCCATCGACGTCCAAAGACGTGCTGACTGTGGATGGACTGGTATTACAAAAGGAGTGTGCGAAGGTAGAGGCTGTTGCTATGACGACCACGGATATAACATGGGCTCCAAATACTGCTTTCATCCGACAGGTAAGTATACCTCCAATTGATCCTGGCGGGGTTTTCGTTTCGGAAAACATCACAGTATTATTCTCAAATCTCATTTTGTCCTTTGCATGTATCTATATCTGTAATCAATTAGCTTACTGGCCGGTGGATTTCTATTTTCTTTGAGCTATTCACCACTGGATTTCACTGGCGATTCTTCAAGCGTTATTATGCAGCCGCCTGACAAAGTTTCTGTAACAAAAAGCAACTTTCTGAGCTTGTTAGAAAATGTTTTTTTTTTACTTCTTGTTGCAATTGTTATATGTAATCGGTGCCAAGTTCTTCGAGACGACGCCCGAATGACTGAAACTTTTAGCTATTATCAACGCATGCAGACAATTTGGCTACAGCTGAGGTTTTAAAGTATAGTTATGACTGAACTAATTTTTTTTCTGCCGTTTACAGATAGCAAATGTGACGATATTGCTCCAGAAAAACGCCAGGACTGTGGATATTTCGGTATAGGCCGAGACGAGTGTGAAAAAGACAGAAACTGTTGCTTTGACCATACAGTCCAGGATGTACCGTGGTGCTTCTTTGGTCATAAACCACCAGCTCCTGTGTCTCAGCAAACTGAGGTACCAACGGAGAAGCCTACTGAAGAGGAAGCCACGGAGGGATCAAGCGAAGAACCCACTGAGCAGTCTGTGGGAGGTATGCAATTGCAAGTATTGTCGTAACTATGCAGAGTTTTGATAGTTGACAAAATGTCATTTTCTGATTTCGGAGGTCTTACTCTCTCAATGAACTAGAAAATGACTGCTCCTGTTTGCATCCTCGAACATTTTTCAGCTAGGCTTGGTTTAAAACGCTTTAACTTTGAGCGTACCTCTGTTGTTTCACGCACCACATCATGCAATAACACGTGAGCCATCTTCCTATTGTTTGTTGACAGTAATATCAAGTCACTGTACTTTGGATTATTTTGAGCACGTAAAGAGTTAAATTGAAGGAGACCTGAAGTTAGTAGTTTACACAACAGACAATAATAAACCATAAAGGAACAAGTATGGTTAAGGATAAAGAAAAGTTAACACGGATTAATTACAAGCGACAAACTTGAAAAATTTAGGCTAAACTTTTCAAGATGCGCGGACCGTGACGTAGCTCCTTTAATGAAAGAAACAACTGATGTTGTAGCACTTGCTCTGATTGGCTGAGAAGTCACTTTGCGCAAAGATTTGTTTGTACGGTTTTGAAATGCCATCGCATTTTGCTGGCTCCATTTTCTAAAAAATATATATTATTAAATGGAAGGACCGTTTCGACAATATTTTTCACAGCAAAAACTCAGAAAGTACCATAATTAAATGTAAAACTTTGATTTCAAAATTTTCTCGGTTCGAATCCAGTTCGTTTTTATTTTTTGTTAAGCCGGAACAACAGCATAAAAACACTCGCAATTCTACATGCGATCTGAAAAAAACATACATTTAAAAGCTTGGTAAAGAGCACAGAATAGATGTTTTGCTCTGTACTTAGTACCATTTATCTTTCTGTTGCTTTTATCCACAGCCAGAATTATTCCGGGTGGATGAAGTTTCCTGACCATCAGGCTACCTTACCAAGTGAACGTTAAAAAGTAGCTGTGATTAGTTAAGTGATGTCCACTATTATGTAATAGTTTGCACGATAACTGAAAGGGACTGATTCATGATGCTGTTAACAAATTAAGATTAAATTGAAGTAGAACTGAAGAGACGTCTGGTCCATATCTGCTTTTTTTTATGGTTTCTAGGAATCCATCCTGCCTTCTTAAACACCCTAGAATTACACAGTGTCCTCAGGCTGTTACTGTCCGGAATTTGTTTGGGCGTCGCAATCTGATATGATGGCGCAATTTGAAGAGATCAAGCCAGCGTTCTGAAATTTTGAACCACACTGTTAGATGCAGCTCCGCCATTAACTGCCTGCAACGACTTTGGGAGCACCATTCCTTACCCTTGATTCCTTTCTTGCGCAGTTCCTGAAACTCTTCAAATAATGTTATCTCCATTTCTGAAAACGTTGTATGCCATACCGCTTCTAGGTTGTTCGATAGGTAATTTCAATTCTAAAGTTTTAAGTCCTTCGTTGACCCATGGATTATATGCGCTAGCATTCTCCCTAGCAGCCTTGGCCTTATGAGCCATGTGCCTGACCCTAACGAATGCAAGGATGCTAGTCCATAACAGGGTTACCTCCCAGCACAAAATTCTCCGGTACCAGTTTTTTCACCTAGGAGAAGAAACTAAGACACTGTGCGATTTATACTGAAGTGTCTCGCCCAAACAATGGTATAGCACTGCAGGCTCTTAGATAGATGGCATAGCACAGAAACATAGATGGCTTTGCACTGCAGGCCCTATGATAAGTGGGATGTACAATTTCTGAGACGAGGCTTCTCTCAGAATGTCCATGATAGAATGAGTAATGTGTCTCATCCTCCAGCAGTAAATTACTGGTTTCAAAGAGGAACAGAGAAATAAAATAGCCAATAAGGAAATAAACCAAATCTACAAAACTGAGTCCATCAACGTCACTGGCAAGCAACCAAATAAAGAGAGGCAAATAACTAATCAAAAGCAGGAGATATACGTGGAATATACCGACCGGATGTTTAGTATGGCTAGCAAAATTTGCCAGTTCCACACTCGCTTCGACGTCTTGTACTTGCAGGGCCTGAATCTGTTTCTTGTGATGTTTTATTGCTAAATTAATAATGATGCAAACCACCGTTGTGAAAAGAAAACAAAGACCACCAATGAAACCCAAAACACCTAATAACGATATAAAAGGCATTTAAAAATAGCCAGGTTACAGTGATTGCAAAAGCCATATTGGTATGGCAGCCAGGGTCGTTTTGTTGTAGCCATTTAACCAGAAGTGGGGTGTACAGAGGCTGTCCCAATAAGTTAACGCCGACAATAGAAAAAGCAAAACCCACGAGTAATGTTTTTGAAGTCTTTGACAACAATAAATGTTTTCTCATCGCTTGGATTCGCACAATGTTCCACATAATAAGAGACAATAACGATGTAAGTCGAACGGAGGTCGGCATATTCAAATTAAGACTTTGGGGAGGGACTGCAGCAGTAATTTACAAGACGATTTCTTCGTCGCCTCCATAGATATTTCATCAAGTGACCGAGCGTTTCATATACAACGTTTCACCAAGCAGACAACAGTCAGCTTCCCGGGACAGTCTCCTTTCTCAAAGACACAAACCAAGTGGATGAATTAACCTAAAAATTAAAGTCATAAAATGGCCCTTGGTGAGAGAATCATAATCTTGCCCTTAGTTAAAGAAGCAGTTCCATAACAAGCCAATTTAGATGTTCTGTTTTCATAAAATACAGAAAAAACTGACACTGAGTGAATCGTTATGTAGAAATAATACCTGAGTCTTGAACTAATAACTGATTAGGACAAAACCTAGACATAAATGTCACTGGCCTGATAGCCGGGGTTTATTAAACAAGCGATATGCTTGTAAAACAAGAAAACACTGTCTCAAAATTGGACATTTCAGACGTGGTTATATAAGATATCGTTATGGACTCTACCATATGAAGATCCTTTAGTAGCTACATAGTTGATCAAAAAAAAATGAGTTAACACGTGGAAACGAAAACCTTTCATACTTAATAAATACAGTTTTAAAAACTAGCCAGCAAAGCCTTGCTATCAAACTCAGTATACGCGTTTAAGGTTTCTTTCACACTCACCAAACATTTCGCGCGCATTGTAACTGAGAAACGTAAGCTCTGGGGAAGAGATTTGGACATAGCGCAAGCGAAGCTTAAGCCTTCAACGCATGCGTTCGTTTGGGTCGCCACGCACTCTATTCTGACGAAGGTTTGTTTGAGACAAGTGCAGTACGAGCAAAAGCAAACATCGAGGCGACCCAACACATTCCTCCTTAAGGGCTTTAAAAGCTAAACCGTCCACTAATAAGCTCTCCGAATCTGGCACGGGACGCGAGGGTATCATATTTTGAAAGAGCTCTTACTGACCTGGCTGGAATAAAACACTAAACAAAAATCGAAGACCGGGTACCTTTAATCCCGTCTTTTAGTACCCTCTCCCCTGATAACGTAGCGTAGCGCAACAAGGAGTCTCAGAGCTGGACTTCCCACGTTTTACAATTGAAAACGACGCGGATAATATTCCCAGTATAACTGCTTTATATGTACAAGAAGGAACATAATCCAATTTGTGATTGACAGCTGGCATCTCGTTAGGATTGTGATTGGCTTATGCTAGCGTGCTTTATCAGAGACTGACGCCACTTTTGCTCATTTGAAAACTAATGTTCGGTTTGAAAATTCAGTCGAATACGTGGCCCACTTACATGTACCTTACCATAAAACAAATAAAATAGCCTTGCTGTGCTCTGTTCCGTTGTAAAGCACGTAGCAAGCGATAGAGCTCTCAAGAAACAAGTAAAAGCACTCGACTGCGTCTTGTGTTTACCTCTGCTCTACCGCTTCCTATGCGCTTTACAACAGAACGGAGCACAGCCAGAGCTATTTAATTTGTTAACTTCCAAGATTAAGTGTCAGAAGTGAGTACGTATAAAGCGACTAGAAGTCTCTACTCTATCAAAGGGACTGAAAACTACACGAAGCAGCCATATTTAGATCACCACAGCAACAACACGCTTGTGAGTCTCAAGTTCCTGATACATCAACATCTGTAACAGCAAGATTCAGGGGCAATCATGATCCTCAGTGTCTTCTAAATGTTTGGCAACGACGAAAGTGGATTATCGTGTGGATTATTACAACATTCAGCATGATGGCTGTATAGGACAGAAAACTGTTGAAGACAAAATTAACAAGGATGGTCCAACGAAGGTTTTTAACTGCCGAGACATTCGGATAACTACGTGAGTTGTTCATTACATCTGTTCAATTTTTCGACGTGAATGAGCATTGATATTAAAGCTTTTTCTCGAGATGGAATTTCCTCTCATTCCCTGGATTACTTTCCTTACCAAAGCGATTATCCTCCGTCAGTAAACGAAGGCGGTAAAGTATGATGTTTTTTTTCATAAAATGTAACTTATTCATAATTTGTACCGAAAGATTAAACGAAAATAATTTTGGTCCGAAGCCGGCCACAATACGACCGAGTGAATATCTTTATATGCGTCGATGAGCAGTATATTTGCTTCACATTTTTTACAAATATAATGTAACTAAATCATTTCATTAACTGATTGTATCCCCGCCCTGGAAACTGCTTCTAGTTTCAGTGCATATCCCGTGCGAAAAGAGTGCTACGTTTTGCTTGTGTCATCAGTCCTCATCGCGCCATTGGACGCATAAGGCGTGTGTGCATGGGCTATATTTACTACTGGAGCAAATCACAAGTATTTCAACAGAATAAGCTGACAATAACAATCAAAAAGCAGAAATGAGCGCTACAAGGCAGTTCCATTAGGTAGATACTTGTCACTTTGTCTCCAAATCTAAACATTACCATGTGCTGTTGTTTTCATTTGTCTCGATACTTGAAGCATACTCCCATGTAATGCTCTCCACAAAATCGACTAGTGCAATGAAGGCTAGTAATTATTGATTCCGATGTCGGATCCACCAGAAGGAGCAAACAGTGATAAGTTAAACGAGATCAAATGAATTCACTGACAAATAACTTTTTTAAAGCGCACAGAAAAAAGACAAAGGTTAATTCAAAACTCCGAAAATCTTATTCATGCATGAAATTTACAATTTATTTTATTTGCTTCTCAATATACTCATCAACGAAGGAAAAATATGCAGCAGTCACCCTTTCTGTCAAGTGATCGTGACACAAAAATATGGGCTTCAGCTTGCAAGAGATCAAACCGCTGACTTTTGTTGGAAAACAAAATAAAGTGGAATCAAATCATAAAATTGAATTTTTGGGTTTTCTTAATATAAAGGGCTCATGAAATGAAATTTTGGGCTTCTATTTTATCCTAATAATGTTGAAGTTTTTGTTCCTCTGATTCGTAATTTTCGAATTTGGGCTTTGGACAAGCGCGCAATAAATATTTCCATTGCATCAAAATATGCAAATTACATTGAGCATGACCGTTTAATAGCTCACCAATTACGTACAATTAGGAAAACGAATACCATCTTCGTCGTCTTCATCATCTTCTTCCGTCACGTCTCGGTCTTCTACGTCGGCCATAGGCTAATCTTGATATGACCGAGCGACTGAATTAAAAGAGACCTTCCTTTCTGAACACCATTGAGTGCAGCAACTGAACATCAGACGAAGATGATATATTACTGGATAATTCATTGCCTGATTCTGTGCTTTGAAACTCGCAAAGTAACCTTCCGCTTGAATACGATTATGAACTGACCAAAATAATTCGTTATATAATCTAGTTTACTAATCATCTTTCCGTGATGCGAAACTTGATGTAAGCAGCTGCTTCTCTTACTGTATCGGATGTCGTACAAAATTAAAAAAAAAACCTAATTAACCTCGTGTTTAAATTTGAATAAAGCTGCGATATCTGTTTTTTTTTATGCCATGTATTAATTTTCACATAAGCAAAATTCAGTAACTCTATTTGGCAAGTTTGAAACATTAAACAAACGGACAGAAAGTTCAAGAATTTCGCCAGGTTATCAGCTGAAATATAAATTCATTTTTATAGACGTTGTCTGTCGCTTGGCTGCTTACAATAACCGTTACCAACCCTAGGAAATCGCTATTGTATGACTCTCTCATTAAAAAAAATAGTTACGGTATACTGTAGGGCAGAAAATTTTGGCACTTTACTTATTTTGGAAAAAAAAAACATGGGGCTTAACAATTTAGTATGCCCCCAGCGAAATAGCAAACATAATACACTGTAATTCGATCGTTGCTGATGTCACTGTCTCTATATTGTCTCATAAACAAATTAATTTGCGTATCGCATATTAGTATGCGATATTCGAGTTGACTGCAAAAATCTTTACGTCATAAAGACCTTGTAAAAGTTAGTAAATCTTAAGCTTTGGACTTTTAAACTTGCGCCACGCAAAGAATGTTTCATGCATCAGGCTAAATTTCCTTGATCTTGAAATCAGGCAGCTTAAGTATACAAAGATTCGCCCACAGAGAAGTACAAGAGAATCTTTGTCGACGTCATTGTTTATAGTTTCCGTCATTAACATACGACTTTGCGCAGAGAGCGCATCACGCTATACACGAACTGACAACAAACATTAAAAGAGCTTGTGCAACTTGTACTTGGTGAAATTTTGGTTTTTTTGGGTGTAAAGTTCGAGCAGAAATTGGCTTTCAAAACTTGCGAAATTTCTGGGTGAGTGTGAAATTTTGAGTTTTTAAACACGAGAGCGTCCATACATGTAAAGACAAAAACATAAAACCAACACCTCTTAGTACATACAAATGGTGCAATGTGGCTTGCTGAGCTAACACAAACTATCATTTAGTTACAAATTCACTACGTAAATCTTTGTTTTTTTTTACTTCTTCGCAGTAGCCGCAATTCCAAAACAAATTACCCCGAACATTAATCACTTCACAGAAGATTGATAGTATCCAAATTTCTTGGAGACGGGGGACCAATCAGATGGGGTAAAAATACCACGGTTACGACTTACTATGTTTTAAAACGTCACAAGTACTACTTGTGGAATTATTCCCAACTTGTCACAAATATAAATAGATCTTTATTTTTACCAATATACCATGACGTTTCCCAAATTAACGTTCATGAGCTCAATAAATATTGCGTTCGTATCCATGGCTATCTTTTGACATCACGTTGCTTTCATAGCTCAGATAGAGAATTGTCAACGGATTTCATCTTGATGAGATAGAGCTAATGTTAGGCATTCGTGATGAAAACAAGAAAATGAAAGTCGCTCTTTCCCTAAAAAAATCCAGTTTTTAGAGAGGAGGGGACAGATGTACACAGGCCACAATGATGAAATTGTACATAGATTGCAGATAGATTGCGTGACAATATACATTAACACAATATACATTAACACAAATAAAATAATTAACGAAAGTTAATTTATGTTAGTAATAACTTACACGTAGAAATACATTACGCGCGATGCGAGACAGCAATTCCTTGCAAAAGCTAATAAAAACAATAAGTATTAATAGTATAAATAATAGCCACTAGACTTCACACAACAAGAAAGCTGACACACGACGAGAAAGAACTTAAAACTCACTTTGTTTGTTTAACAGTCATGTCCAATTTTCTACTCAAGTCGAGTTTCAACGCAAAGAACGAAAAGATTAACAGGGTTATTCTTTAGCAAATGTTAATTGAGAAAGTATCAAGTTTTCCGCCTAGTCCTGTTTGAAATGCTGCATTAAAAGCGCTTGTTCGGAGAGAGTTTTAAATCGTCGAAATAATACAGCAAGAATTTGTGTATGCCCCAAGTATTAATTAAGCAATATTGCGCAAAAAATCCATCTAATTTGCATGTACACTTCTTTTGAACGGTATTTATCCTTTCGCTTAACTACAAAAGAATACAAATTATTTCTGGTACAACAAGAGCCCTTTTAAGGGGGTGTCATGGAATCGTAGACCTCTTAGTTTTAAAAAGATGCCAAGTTCATTGGCCAATTTGAATGTCGAACACTGATATAAAGCTCTTAGTATTGGAGAAATGTATAGGAAAGGAACGGGGTTCTTAAACACATTTATGAAAAAGCACCACGTCTTAAGTAATATTCAAAGGAATGATAAAATTAGATACATATTCATCATTTTGAGAAAAAAACAACATTAGTATACAATAGTATATCATAGCCTTGAGGCTGCAAAAAGTTCCGCTTTCTAGAAGAAAAAAACAACATAATAACGCAGTGATTTAAAATTCCAATGAATTTTTCCTGTTTAAACAATCCATTTTGATTTGAATAGAGGTCAAGTTCTATCCAGGACCCCGTGTTGATTTACCTTTGGGAATCTGTTCTTAAATCAAGGCTCTTGTGTAATATTCGATTTATAAACACGAAAAAAGCATCATGGAAAAAAGAAGTACTTATTCCTAAGTTAAACCATGAATTCACTGATCTTGAAGGATCAATATATCAACTTTTGAGATGTAAGCCACTGAGCTACTTTAGCCTTTAATGACAAAGCAGGGAACATAACTGTGCTTAATTAAAATTGTTTTCCATAGATGAATAACAGCACGTTTCAAATTTTGTCCAGGGCTATTGCTTTATTGGAATTTAAACATAATCCAAAAGGTCTAATTTCTCAGAAAATGGGCGTTCTAGCAAAAAAAAAAAGTAATACCAAGTCGATGCAGAAATAAGTCTTCGTGATTCAGTTTTTTTTTTTGCAAGCATATTATGTGCAAGGTGTTCAACCATATCTTTCCTTTAAAACCACTTTCCTGCAATGAGACCATGCATAACAAAATATTAAAATAAGTTTAAAGCCCGAACAATAGTGGGAACAAAGAGAGTCCAAAAACTCACTTCAAAGCATGCCGCAGACATGGCCAGATCCCTCGAAATAGCACGAAAGCTTGACAGCACGGCAGGGATTGTTCTGCCTTTATGGCGAAATTAAATTTGAAACAACTCCAGTGACAGATTAGCTCTTACGTTCCCGGCAGATAAGACATCTGCATTGCAAAAGCTTAGAGAAAGAAGGATCTCTTTGTTCAAATTGACGTTCATCGTGAGCGTTTCTCCTTTCAAGTGTGACCGTTCAAATTGGGTCCTGGCTTTCAAAACGTATTTTCTCAAACTTTCGAAGTAAGTTTCAAAAACCATCGATCGAAGTACTCCTTCTCGAATTTTCAGTAATTTATCGCTAAAACAGATATGTCCCTTCACTCACATAACCTCGTTTATTCATTGTCGTCAATAGCTCTTTGAAAACAGACATTGACGTTGCAAGAATGTTAAAAAACCTAACAAATACCTGCGGGGTCCTACTAGTCACTCTTTGGCCTATTAGCTTCTCGTGCTTTTTAGATACGTTTTAAAAAATACGGTTTGTTGAAAATCTCTTAAGGCCTTTCTGTGTAGTTTTAGATCATCAGAAACTCCGGCTGATGTTGAATTAGAACACATTTTTCCCACTACGCAGTCGGTCACGTCAGTGTTCGACATGCATCAATACTGGCCTTCCTTTCTTTTGTTTTGTCATCTTAGAATCGTTCTTGGCAATTTATGGTAGCTAGATAAACATGGAATGCGAAACAAAAAAGCTCAAAGGCGGCCCGTTTTTCGACATGGGCTTTTTTCTCTGTAACAACAGCCCAAAGGACACCGGTCTCAAGGCTGAAGAATTAGAATAAATTTGCATTGTAACATGCAATAATAAAGAGGATTAACTGAGCTTAACGCAGATTTTACATACAATGTATACATTCTCTTTCGTTTGGTCTGCTTTATAGTTTTGAAGCTGAAGGTAAAACAATGAAAATGCTTCAAATACTCGTTGCGCGCAAAAGCAATTAAGTTCATTGTAAAAGTGAAGGTCATCAATAGAAGAAACAAAAGATTCGGGCATGTAAAGACCCTGCAACTTCACAAACAAATCTTACTTGGGCACCAAGTCCTGTTACGAAGAAAAAGTAAGGTTCGTTCCATTACACAAAAAGCCAAAGCGGACAATTTTCCTCTAACCTTTAAATTCCCAATCGCGACCAAGATCAAATTTCTCATTCCATATCAATAGATTGCAAATGAAATTGGTGATGGGAATATAGAAAATGATCAACTAAGTAATTAGACAGCATCTTCGCGATGCACAACCAAATACTTAGAAATAGCTTTAGTAGGACTGTATGAAACTCAGTCAGCAATTGCCAACGCTACCTCATTTCTTTGCTTATTCTTCAAATTAAACTACCGATACTATATTGCTAACAACGAAACCTACGTATCATAGAAGACGTTGTCTCACCCCACCTTACTAAGTCACATGCTCTATTTGTTCTAGCTGTTTTAATAATCTAAACTCCATATCCATATTACATGAAATCCTTCCCTTAATTTGGTATCTGTTTGCGATAATTTAGCTTGTATCACTTCGTTTGGATATGTGTGGGTTAGAAATGAAATGTTTTCAAGTATTACTAATGCTTGGCAGTCCGAACTATATAAAAAAAACAATAATGTATGAAAACAATATTCCCTAAAATACTTTTTACACTACATTCCTTTATTTAAAAAAAAATTAAATGTTGATCATGGTTGTTGTTTTAGCTGAATAAAAAAATTAAATAAATAAATAAATAAATAATTAAACAAACTAAATTTAAGGACTTTAAGGTTAAGTTTTATAGAAAAAACCGTCGAGATTTGGATTGCTTGCACGGTTGCTGAAATCGCTTTTCAAAATACCCGTACGTTTCCCTAAAAAAAAAAAATTCCCTTACTAAACAAATACAAACTGACGTAGTAATGGCATCCAATTCAACTTCCCCTGAAGCCCTACTTTCCACCCATTCATTCTAGACTGGTAGGTTTTCAACCAATTCTCTTTTCTTATCTTTGAGATCACAGTGACCTGAAAAGTTTACTCAGTTTTTTCATTCGTCATTGCTATTATAGTTTTAATACTCGCTGTTTTTTGACAAAATATTAATTTTGCAAGATTCAAAACTTTTTCGACCTCGATGAACATTTTTCTACTTATCAAAAATTTTCTGACCTGTGATTAACCTTGGCTTGACTACAATCTTTGAGGAGTACAAATGAAACGGCAAAAAAAAAAACAAACAAAAGTTTAAACGTTCTCATTGGCCGATTCGTTACTTCGGACAATCCTGAAAGCGGAAAAACATTCAAAAAATTCAGTTCAATGACGACACTTTACGGGCCTCTTTTTTCCTCTTTAATACCAACGCGGAAAAAACCCAACGATGTAGCGAAGAAAACAAACGCCACAGAATACAAAAAAATACCATCAGTACAATTAGTCTTAAGAATAGATCATCTTAAAAGCGACAACGTACGGAGAGAAGCTCATTACGATCGTCAATGCAACGGAAATAGGATCTCTCTCACCTATTCATCTGAGGGTGTACTTTCTCATCAAAACTGGTGGATTCTACACTCTCAAGCATAGTTTATAATCTGGCTTTCGACTTGGAGGAATTTTCACGTCGTATCCTCATTTTCCTTTTTTTTTTTTTACTTTGATGGCGTGCAAGATTCATTTCCAAAGAAATATTAAGACTTGTCAGACACGAAGTTGGAGAAGTCACAAAGAAGGCAAAGGAGTACTAATAAAGGGTGCAGCGACCTTCTCATTGAGATCAGCGATAGATATGCCTTATCTTCATCAACTATCAAAGTGACGAATTTTACAAGTATTTGCCTGAATCCAAGAAATGTATTTCTCTCTACTAAATGAAGCTGTGACGAAAGACTACCATGAAGAAAAGGTAAGTAAAATTTACACCGAACACTCGAGGTATTACTCGACACAGTTAACACAAGCACAATATGCACTGCAGCATTTAATTTTTTGTCGAGTTTTGTCCCTACTTACCCCCTCCTTCCTAAGCCTATAGAAATAAAGCCCAATTGGGGGTGGAGTGGGTGGATCAAATTGTTTCATTGCCTATATGTTTTTGTTTTTTTTGTTTTTCTTTACTTTCACATCTTGTTAAGGGCAAGTGAGTGAAAAAGACAGTCTCTAATGTATAACAAGGGACAAGTGCTAATTGAGGGATACAAAGGTATAGGCGCTCCACATATTTTAACAAGCCAATGTTTGTCTCTCGTTAACATGATTTTTCAGAGCATCGCATTGAGTTACCTTGGTATTTTTCTCGCAAAATTGAAACCAAGATAAGGTAGACACAATTGACGGCAATTCAGTGCTGGATTACGAATGAATTCTAACTGTCCTCGGGCAGGAGTAATTTTCATTTACCCGCTCAATGTAACTAACTTAGCTCACGAGAACATCCAGTTTGGTACAACACAACTGGCAAAATAAATAACATTTTACACCTTATGCTACTAAACGATTATGAAAATTAGATTACATCCCCAACCATTCCAGAATCACAGAAAATACACACGTCGGAACGTTTCTTGGGGATTGCATTTATTTCTGTCGTGCATTCGATATAAACCTCGCAGCCGTGTTCTGCCGGTTGCTATGAATAGCTTAACACAACGTACATATTCTCCTGCTGAGCTCACACTAGAAACACATTTTTAAGGTAAACTTTACGTCAAATAATAGTAAAATATAACAGCCAGAGCGCTTGTAAAAAAAGGGTGGACGATGACTAACTAGTTGAAAGGACTAGAATTCAAATGCTTGAGTTTTAAGTCTTGAAGGTATCGACAAGGCCGATATCAGGTGATCATTTTCTCTGCCCTTTAAATATATATTTCCAATTGTAGTAGAATGTCATTAGAGCAAAGAAGCAAACCGGAACTTTTCCTTGCCTCAAGCTGTAAGTATTGTGCCAATTGCGCTGGTAAGTGAGTTCAAAACATCTTTTGTATACAACGCGGAAAATTTTGCTGTTCCTTTGTTCCCTCCAAGCAATCAATTTTTAGGCGAACAATAACGTAAGACTTGTCTTTTAAATTGTTGTTCCACATGATTTTCAAATTCCATAACCGTGAATGCAAACCAGAACGTCTGCTGCAAGAGTTTGCTACACTTTGAAGAAATTCTTGCAACAAAAAGGTCCAAAATAAAGTACAGAATGACTGAAAAAGGACACAATTCGAAGAGCCTGTGTTCGTGCTTTCCGTACGGGCAATTGCACAACATTACAAGGTTTTATGGTAAATGGACTTTAAAATTTAAAAGCTTTTACTACTTTATCTCTCATCGAGACATCTTTATTATGTTAATGGTATATCTCATTTCTTATCAACAAACATGGCTTGAAACAGGAACTTTTTCATGCCCCTTGGCTATTAACACCACAGGAATAATGGTATGGGTAATTTATTGAACTAATTCAATATAATTGTATTTTAATTGCAATTCCGCGAAGTCGTCTGAGCAGAAACCGGAAAATTTCGTCTATCATAATGAACTCAAGGAGTTGTTTTTCTGTATTTTATCACGTATTTGATTAATGTCTAGTTAAGCCCAAACTGCTTCTGCATGTAACAAACACATGATTGAAACAAGAGACCTAACACTTGATTTTTAAAAATCTGACGACGTTGTATGTATATTGACGACATGCACAGAATTGTTTCACGCTCTGCTTCATATAACACCTTAAGGACGAATGCGCAGTACTTTAAACAATGTACTGCTCGTTTTATTTAATGGAACTAAGCTATCCTGTGATGGAAAAGCAGTAGATTCAGTTTAAAAAAATACTGTTCATACAGAGGAATGGTCGATGTCCAGGCGTATTAGCAGAGTAAAATCCATGGCAACAAAGTTGACATTGACGTGGTAGTGACGCATGCTTGACGTCAAGGCGAAAAAAAAAAGAACCTCAACACAGATGCCACCAGAGAACGGCTTACTTTTTTGCAATATAAATTGTACTTTTTTCGTGAGTTTATTTCGAGCACCAACTCAAATTCATTTGCATTTGAACGGTAAATATAAAGAGAGGCACTGAGAGTTCTTTAATCTGATTGATATACAAAGGACTCTTTAATGGTCATTGAGGTATAACGTTTTGAACGGCGAAAGCACTTGTAACCACAACTGAACCCGTTCACTCCAACACGATTTTTTTGATGTCAAAGTCTGGGAGTTGTTGCATAATTTAAACGACGTGATTGCACGGAATTTGTCCTTTCATTACGTAGTGCGTCTTGCCTTGTGGGATAATAGCGAATAACGTGCTCAAGTCCTCGATACGTGCAGATATGAGCACTTTTACCATATGGGCAATACAAAAACGACATACCGCGGAATACATCACTTGTCGCTAATTCCTGCAGCCGTTACCATTGAATATCTAATATTATTATAACATTTCTCGATATATCTGTTATTTACCTAAGCATAAGTCCAACAACCATATAACATTGCAAATTTGAAAATGTTATATTTAATAATATAAATGTTATCTTTAATCTCTTAAAACTACTAAATTCGAAATTTTGGCAAACAATTTGTTTTGACGTTATTTGTGGATTCAGCTCGTTACAGGCAGTAACTCAACTAGAAACACAAAATGAATCAGCTGCGCACATCTAAAAGGCCGAAATTAAACAATTATGGAGCGTTTAAACTCCAACGGAGTAAAGGTATCTTTCACGAAGCAGCTTTTTCCCGCAAACCCACACGACCAGGCAGTCGCATTCTTCTGTTACCAAATTTCACGATTTTAGCAACGTGATTTGCATATTAAAATTGAGAGCTTCAAACCGATCACTACCGTACAAAACGTGACTTTTGAGCGATTGAGTTATCTGCAGCAGGATGGTTGAAACATTGTTCAGCTACTTTCAGTGCTAATCCGGTCAGATGAGGTTAAATTCCAAAGAAGTTTAACGTCAAATACAAAGTTTTATTTTAACTAATACACCATTAATCAGTCAGGTGTCTGACCATAGTTCATTAAAATCTTCTTGGAATGGTTTATTCACGAATATTACCAAAGAGCAGTCATTTTGCTGTTTCCAAATGATGCCTTCAATAAAAAGAGATCCTCGCACACTCATGTAAATGCCACACACTGTCAGGCAAATGCCACACACAAGACTTTCTACTATTAATTTTACATTTCTGCTACTGGACAATCCAAACAGATTCACTGAATATTCATTTGGTGTCTTTACATACAGTCAATGAACGGACTTTGATTAACAAAAATATGGCTTCCCATTGAAAAGGCAAAACAAGAGAACTTTCGAAAGATTCTCTAAAACCATGCAAAAGAACTTTACTAAAGGTTTATTTGAATGCGCGCGCTACCTCCAACACGGAAAAACGATCCTGTCTTATTGTCGTGGCAACCAGAGCTGTCAATCATGCTATTATTAATATGTGGTAAAAATTCCGGGTTGGGAATACGCGAGATTGTGTAAGCCTTTGCCAAGGCAAGTAACGCTATGATATGGCAAAGCCAAAGCACAAGAAGAGGTCTGTATTCTCACGAGATCAGCTCATTATACCAGGGGAAGCGGTAAGCTATTACAGCTACTACGAGCTGAGGAAATATCTCCTTCCTTTTGAAATACTGAAGGGTAAGTGTGAAGGACCTGAAGACCTTGCTTGAAATGCTACACATGGAGGAAATACCGCTCCCATTTCATCAAAAGCAGAGAAATTGTGTAAGGATGCGAACAAGGTGCGCAAAGATGTAGAAGCAGAGCTCAGTTGACAGTCCACAACTCCCTGATTTAAACCTGCCCAAATAAATTAGCCAGGGTGTAACAGCGCCTTGTTTGTATCATGGTGCGTGAGGTACTGTGTCTGCTGAAGGAAATAACACACTAACAAGATCCTAACTACCGATCTCGTTAAAATGGCAGTCTTTGCACCAGGTCCTAAAAGGGCAAGGTCTAATCCAAGACAACCGACTGAGACGGATGGGCGCAAGCATTTACCATCCGGTGACTGCATCGCTATGCACATGTGATAAGTGATAGACTTTTTGTGAAGGATGAACTAAAAGTGCACTGCATCGCTACTAACTGTTTCGACAGGGTGTAGCACTGTTGTAATGGAAACACTAAAGACAAAGTTATTTCATTGAAGGTCATCAACTGATCCAGTCAGTCTTCAAACAGTAAAATGTCAACAACAATTGCTATTTAACTGTGCACGTTTATAGCATATAGGATATATCCGGAAGGGGGAATAATTTAAATGTCACGTGGCCTCGTCTGGTATACATTTTGTTCCCAAGTGGGGTAGGCTCGCAATTGTTTGTTCCAAGACATCAACGGCTTAAAGGGCGCTGCTGAGAAAACTGAGAAAAAGTTTAGATATTCAAGAAAACTTAAAAGTAAGTGATATCTGTTGGCTGGAGTCAAAGCGTCGAACTGAGGAAATCTCGTCGAGACTTGGGCACTCATCCAATCTTGATTTGACCGTTCCGGCTGAAAATCCACCACAATTGATCATCTAGTTCCTTCCTTTCTGTAACAGTGAAGCAGCTTAACAAATAACAGTGTGTTCTAAATAAATTCCACAGCTACCGACTGATAGCCATGATTAAGTTCGGAATACTCTGACCGGTCTCGTCCGGTAACTTTTGAGGAAATGGGAAATCAGTGTCGTTTTAAGACAGCATTCACTTGGGCGGACAAAAAAGTACAAATCTAGTCAATGTTAGCTGACTGCTATTGGGTGTTCGCAGGAAAATTCAGTCCACAATGGTGATGGACTTTTAATTAATTCAGTCTTTACGCCGAGCAGATAAACTTTTCGGCTGACAGTTTGAGAAGTGGGCTTTTTGCAACGAGTTATAATGACGAGCCTGTTTTGGCTGTTGCAGAAAATTCAAATCCATTTAATGTATTGATTCTTTTGGGGTGTTCAGCTTTATAACCAGCCCGCACTAAGATGCGTAAGGTGCATGTGTTAGTGACGTCGGTGTTACTTTCTTGGACACAAGAAAACCTTCCCATTAATACAATTCACTAAACGTCTTAGATGTTTAAGAGCAGCTACCTTTACTGAGCTGTGAATATCACGATCGCTTCTGGATGAATAATTGTATGTTCCCTTTTTCTAAGCGAAATGAGTAAGTGTTGGCAAGCCATCTTGAAATCAATCATGTATAGCGATTGGAAAACTGCTTCATGTCAGATTCTTCAAGATATATTATTTCTTTTAGGTTCCATAACAATCGAATAACTTGTAAGACGTTTATTCGCCAAAATCTGCATATTTTTTTCGAGTTCTTACGTGGTATTGCACGAAAATAATAAAATTTCAGAATATGTTTCACGAATTAATTTGTGTAAATTGCACTTCTGTACTACATTGTCCGCAGTATGATGAGCTCTACAGCCATTTCGCTCAAATTGAAGATTAACATGGAGGCAAATCATGCATAAGTCTTTTGTTCCACCCACACTCTACCCTGGGAGAAGCGTTATCAATAAAAATAAAGGCTATTTTGCTCATAGCAAAACTTCAAGCAAATGAATTGCGTAACGCAAAGTTTTGACGCAGTTGAGTGGGCCGTTGATTATTCTATAAGCTGAGAGCTTTTGAAGGTCAACGGTCAAGATTGGTTGTTTCGAGGCAGTTAACCGTGACCTGTTATGTTACTAATGATGTCGGTTCTTGGTTGCCGACTGTTGCTGCTGTCAACAACATAATACATACACCTACGCAGGAGTTAGTCACAGAACTCTGAAATACCAAATTCACCAACATCACGAAAGACTACAAAACAGTGTTTTCTGGCGCCTACCACTGCAGCTATTGAATAGCATTAGAAAAGCCGAGAATTTTAAACGAAAGAGATAACCAGAGATATGGAAGACGACACCACTAGTTTTGATTCCCTCACGTTCGTGCCAAAAACCTGATGATATTGCGTTTATAGTACTGCAATAAGTTGCTCTTTGGTCACAAGAGCCGGTTTTCTTGAACAATTAAAAAAAAAAGCGAGTTAACCGCACAGAAGCTAGTCAATGTCCTAGATTGTTATTTATGACTGCATTGTTAAACGGAATTTCGAAAAAGTAGTTTTACTTAGACACACTTGGCGTAGCTCAAGGAATTTTTGTATTTTGCAGCTACGTGAGTGAAAGAACGTGTATTTTCTTACATCCGAAAACCAAAGGCGTTAAAGGAAGCAGAAAAGGACTCTTGGAAATCAAACGACATGTCCAAGAGTGAAAGTTACGACTCTGTTAGAATTTACTGACCGTGGGAAATTTTGCAGTTTATAACAGGAACTTTTTAAATGCCCTTCAGCTATTATTCTGGTTGTTAAGAAACATCATCGTTTATCACTTTCGAAGCCCAGTGACAATGCCTCAATTCTGATACCAAAAGCTGAGGGATAATGTTTCCGTAAATCACATTTTCCAGTGACCAACAATTTCAGTGATCTCGTAACAGTGGACGTTTTCACAAAAACGCTACTCGATATCACTACAAACAGTGTAATGCTAATTACAAAGAGAATCTGTGAATTTGGCAAAATAAAGAATTCATGTCTCGACCCAGGCAAAGAATATCCTAAGCCCCTTCTTTAATATTCACAGCCAGCCGGCGTGTGCATTAAAAAAAAGACAGAATCAATAGGCTACACCATATTCTTAGCTAAATAGCCCGTTGGTGCGCCGTGCAGTTACCACGGGGTCAAATAAATCAATGAACGAATTAGCAGTCACCTTTTATACTTTTTCCGCAATCAGGGATATTTTGAAGCTGTTTGTAATCAAAGTATTTCTGGGAATGCGAACAGTTATGGTTTCACGTACTTGGCCAAAGTTCGGCTCAAAATACGTAATCACTGACATAAGGCACTACGCTAGACATTCAGTACTGACGTTTAGACGGCTTCCCTTTAGAGACCCTGATCGACAAAGAGAGTACAATGCAAAGGAAATGGGATGGGAAGGAAAATCACTTTACTGCAATCTTATTTCTTGTGTCAATCAAAACGGGTTGGCTTTCTTTAATTCCTACTATTTTGTACAGTGTAAAATCTGTTCCAATAAAACAGATCAATGTCGCTGCCTTTCTTTGTCTAGTTTTACTCCATCAATAAGAAGCTAATTTTGGCGGGAATTTCGCGGCCGCATACTCAGATGGCACATGACGTCATCCATGACGACAATTACAATTAACAAGTCGAAACAAACAAGATACTACACCGTCTGCTAATCGAAAAACGGATAATTCAGGGAGCTCAGAAACGACTTGTAATGTTTTTCAGATAAGACTTTCTGTTTAAAATAAAGCTAGAGCTAACTAATCGCTTTACGTGCTGTGTCGACAAGTGCAACCTAACAATAATGAAGATCTTTGAGCAGTTGAGTGGAATCCACAAAGTTTGAGATAAAATCTTTACAGACTTCAGAGGAAAGAAAATAAACTCTAAACACGTCGATTTCGAATTCTTGCAAGCGTTTTTGCTCACATACATTAGATGCAACTAAGCGTGTAAATTCCATTGTTTAATTTCATTTCAGGGGATTTAAATTCTTGCCAAGCTATGTATCTTAAATAGCTTTTTTACCTCACCTTGGACCCTGCGATTTAGCACGAGCGCACGTGGTCGAACAGACTCTAAACTACAAGGCCTACTGTCAGCGATGACAGACCGGTTCGACTGCCATAGACTGGCTTAAGAACACAATTTCCTTCAGAACAAGATAACACTGTACATTTGGCGTGACAGTTTTCTAATTTGCATAAAGGGCCCCTCACGTACACTGCCAAAACCGGCAATTCTTGAAATTATTTAGTGCTCTCGAGACAAAAAAGCATTAAATATAGGGTGCAATTTAATGAAATGTACGCCATCACTATAGGAAAGATTCGACTCATGATTTTAAGCGTGCTGAAAAACTGCTCAACGGAGGTTACAGTCCGGCTCGAAATGAAAACCTTACTGCCCCGTCCATTTGACGTCATAATCCATTGACAAGTTGGATTGCCGGATGTCATAACAACCATTGGTGGTTGCGCTTTACATCATATTATCATCACAAATGAATGAAATGTTTTTAAAAGAGGATATCAAATGGGCTTAATTACAACGTGCTTGCACTGGGGCAACATCACAGCAAAGTCAACGAGAGTACCATCCACGGCGCTCGGCGCTTGCAGTCAACGAAGACCATTTTAAGACAAATCTCAGTCCAGGAAAGTGCTTTTCAGTTCAGAAAAGAAGAAAGCTCCGAAACGCAACTGCTGCCGACTCCTGACCTCGGCAATTCAACGAAGGACATTTTTTCAGTTCTATCACTAAACAAGAACTTAAGTCATCGATTCACACTTCCTCCGCCAGGTAAGTGTCATGCGCACTAGGGCTGGTAAACCTGAGAATTTTATTTTTCTTACAAAGGCGAAAAAATGCTTTCTACTATCGATAAAACACCACTGGGACAACGAAACGTGCTTTTTTTCCATTGCTGTGCTGTTTTCAAGTCCTCAGGAACAAAACAAAAACTCCAGTTGGTACTTGACTAGCGGGAATGAGTGGGCCGGGACTGACGTTAACAAAACATGTGTGGTTGTATATAGCGTAATTCAAGACAAGTGGGGGATTTTTAAGTAAACTACGCTGCTACAGCTGAGCTCTGTACGAATATTTAATATGTGGAGGCAAATCTTTTTTTTCGTGTTGTGCTTGGGGTGGCGAGTGTTATGGAGTATAATTAGCAACCCTCGAGGGTGCCCCGCTAATTCTTTTTTTTTTTAAGGGTTTGGGTTCTTTTTGCGATGCTCATCGCGCGTGGCCTGAATCTCCTCGCGCGTACGTCTCGTAATTCAACAATTAGCATTAATTAGCGAACAAATTTGTTTAAAGGAAGGTGGCGATTTGTGGTCATAATTACCATGAGTTACCACTCAGCCTACACTATTCTGTAGAGAAAATATTAAGGTACAATCTCGTAAATAGCTGTAAGTGTTCATAATTATCAAAAAAACCCGGACAAGTTCTGAGCATCGCAGGAAGTTCTTTTATTAAAAAAAATATCTAACTTAGCGGCCGGATGTGCTCTGAGTAATATACCACCTCCAGCTACAGACATAAAACTTTGCATAAAACGTTACTTAACTGCAATTTATTTTTGGCACATATAATATTGCAGATCCGAAATGGGATTGCCTCAAAACCGTTCCTACATTTCTCAGAAAAGAGCTTCACCGGAAACACTTCCGAGAGTCACGTCTGAAAACTTTCAGGGCGAAATGTTGTTTTTTTCCCGGCTACTGACGTTCATTAAGGTGGACAAAAATAAACTCATATATAGAGCTGGCACAGATGTCGACATTAAAATTTTAAAAAGCAAGCTAGCTATTTCTGTGGATAAATAAATCTAACTTTGGGCTAACACACGTCACACAAATTTCGCGAGGTAATTAATTATTATAGAAGTAACGCAATTAATTCGTCTTCCGATCCCTCAGTTTAATGCAAAGGTTTCACTTAACAGTTTAATGATGCTTAGCTCGGTTCTGCTTTCAGTGAGTCTGTTTGACGAAAATGGTACAAGATAGCAGCCCTTCCAGCCCAGTCGATGTCGCTTTTGAGGAGCTCTTTGAAGGTAAGCCTCAAACAGCTGGCCGGCGAACTAGAAAATTATGCGAGCTTGCAAGCATAAATTTGCTAAGCAAGCCATTGAATTCATTATAAGGCAGTCACGCGACAAGGGCTAGCATTAGTCAACAAAGCCGAGATTATTTCAAGGGTAAAGAAACACAAAAAGTAAATTCACTTCATGAAAATTTTATTGCCCTTGACAAGCAACGAACGTTTTGAGTGTCTGGTCGCAAAATGTGCTGAAACACAACTTGGACGTACATATTGGCTTGAGTTAATGTATAAATAGAACCGAGTCATCCTACTGACGTCAATGGTCACACTCCTGGCTGAGCGATTGGCTAACGCAACACGCACGTGAGAAAACAGTGCGTCATAAATACGCTGAATGGCGTAATTTGCAGTACTTAGAATATCCAAGAGGATGTTGAAAACCGCACATTATGTTACTCGCTCGCTCATTCTGAACGCATCGAGCAGCCAGTGAGAATCGACGACTCACGCAATAGGAAAGCAGAATTCTTTGCGACTCACCGTCACGGGTACTTTAGATACATGTGGTGCTTTTTGTGAATGATCAACAATGGCTGGGTAGAGCGGTTTTAAGTTAGGAAATTGTAATTTTTGGAACACTGTTATTGTAAAGCATAAGTCGACAGCACAGCCCGATCCTCGTGGTGGTAACTAATACGTCATCGTTATTAGACTTCCCCGCCTACACAGCCACCAGCCACTAAGAAGACGTGTTTAGTATTGGAGATTGACAGTTGAATAGGTACAAGTGAGATTCTAACAACCTTGTGTCATTTACTCCACAGTTATACCCGAGTTAAAGATGTTCACTCCGGCACAAGTTGTACCAGGTATTCAATTTTCCTCGAAGTTGTTTGATAACGTCTTTTTAAGAGAGCTTAGTTCTGTCTTGTAAGTTTTAATTATCTTGCAAACGCAGAAATCATTTCTATCCGCGCGGGGGAGGATAGTTCGTGGGTTGAGTAATTGCGCGCGAAATTTTAACAAGTCAGGCCCCATTTAACTAAGTTATTTTGTTTTTCCTCGCATCTTCGACAGTGTGAAGATGAAAATTCACACAATGACCATCGCGCAAAAAAAGAATAACATCTGAAACACAGACACCGCATGATTTGAATATCGAACAGCTTGCCAAACAGCGGAAGTTGAAAGGAGTCAGAATTGAAGCGGAGCGAACAAACACACGCAACTGTGGATGTCAATTCGTGATCCACGCGCAAACTAAACAACGAATCTAAACAAGAAAATGCCACAATCTCAAACTACATGTCTGGCAATTACAACATTTTTTCCGTTATTGAAAAAAATAATAAACAAGGACAGCAATTGAACGTGTTTCCATACGATGCACTTCGTGGCGTTGCAAGATTAAGTAAAAATAGCAACGTTAGCATATTGTTGGAGAAACGTGCTCTGAGAAAATGAATGTTATTTTTTTCTGCTCAGTACTTTTTTTGAAAGTGGATGTGGTCTTATAATAACACGCTCAAGCCGGTGACAATATTGCTATCGCTACACATGGTGGATTCAATTTCACTTTCTAGTGAACATCACCTTTAAGTGGACTTGTGTTAATTTTCAGGCGCCGACCACGCGGACCAAGATAGGCTAATGGCAGGGTCTCCAAGTCTCGAAGAAGGTAATAATTTACATATTGACTGAGAGGTTAAACCAGCTGGTCTAGAAACGCAGAAAGAGCAAAATATACAAAATTCAGGAAGTATATTGCCTCTGTTAATTATCCCGCCAATTTGAGGTGCGTCTAGGAAACCAAGCAACAAAAACTCTTTAGGCAACTTGCCAATATCTTACTCCCAGCGAGACACAAAATGACGCTATGATTGCCTTCACATGATAAAAGAACCTGTTTAGTTGAATCTTTATGACTTTAATAGTTGATTTCTTAACAATTGCAGCTCGGATGTACAAAAGCGAGCCAGATCTGCGGATCAAGAGCGAACAATCAGCAGCATCAAGTCAGACCTCTTTTAGTGAAGTTTCAAACTGGCTCCAGTGCAGCATGCAGCTGGGTGAGACGAGGCATCAGACGCACGCGCGCGATCCCTTCCTTTGCGCGCGCGATCAATACTCCTTCCAAGAACAGATGGACAACTTAGAGTGGAGGCCACCGGTGCTTCAAGCAATGGCTCTCATCAAACCAGAATCACCCTTCGAGTTAGACGAGATGTTGATAAACCAGGCGCAGAACGTTTGCCAGATAGGAACCAGAAGAGAGATGGAAAGCGTCAGCCAGTGCAAGGTGTTCATGCCTTCTTTCTTTGATGCACAGCTCGTGAACGAGTGCGAGCCATGGTACGACCATCTCGACAACCTTCGCGGACCGAGAAACGAGAACGCAGGTGGTTTATTTAGAGACGTCGAGCCAAACAAGGAGGAACCTGACATGGCCCAAATGCTAGAGCGAGACTCTGACAGCCCCGCGAGTTTCTCGAGTGTGGACAGTCCGCCGGACCTCGCGTGGACGACACGAACCACCCTCGCATCTAGAGCTGGTGGCATGAGCGCATTCAAAACCACAGAACAGAGAAAATTTGTCATGCACAAGAATCACAAGACAACGTTCAAGTCGGGTCGCCCTCGCCTCTGTCAGTTCCTGCTGGAGCTTCTCGACAACCCAGACAAATTCGCCTACATGATCGACTGGTTGGATAAAGAGAAAGGCATCTTCAAATTCATCAACTCGGGCGAAGTGGCGCGACTGTGGGGACGTCGCCGAAACAAGCCTTCCATGAAGTATGAGAACTTTGCTCGTTCTTTGCGAACCTACATCGCCAAGGGTATCCTCTTAAAGCCACGCAGCAAGCTGGTCTATCAGTTCGCAAAAGTAAAGAGCTGAGGAATTCTATACGCCGCGCAAATGACACCAACAGAGAAGCTACTCAGATTCCCACGATCAGATGCGAGTAAGCCCAGAAACAGTCAAAGTGTTCGCTGAAGTGTTCAGAGTGCAATCACCACAAGACATTGAACTAAAAAAACGTGAAAAATATGTTAAATCCACAAATAGACTGAGCGTATCACAGAGTAAAGTAATGCCAATATCTATTTAAGTACTGCGCGAAACATTCAGCAGAACGTTCAGAACAACATAAAGTTATTTGAGTTTTAGAAAAAAAAGACAAAATGAACTAGAAACAAAATTTAATTTAAAATTTCCTAGTAGATAATTAGTAGAAATAGCAGCGCGACAGGTGATTCTGAGCGTGTGTGGGGGCATTGTGAGGCTTCTGCTTCATCCAACCCGAGTGGGATGCCTTCCTTGAAATCAAGTCTGTTAGAGTAGCTTCCCTATATTTTATCGATTAATAGGCAATGAAAAATATCTTCTAGGAGATTAAGGCGCCCCAGTCATAGAAAAAGAAAACCATTAGCAACTTACAACTCTTGTATCTGTACGAAAACAAAACATACCAATGTTATTTCCCTGTGCAAACTCGTTACCCGGTTAACAATAGTGCTTGTCGTTAGTTATTTCACCCCACCAAGTCTGCAAATGCCATAAACGTGTGTGCCAGAAAGCATATCACATCGATAAAGTGCTTGCCAAATGCCAGTCAAGCGAATAGTATTTACTATGTAAAATACGAAAAAGGACCAAGTTACAATTTAGTGATTCTGACCGTGTCAGACATTGGGTGGTGTTAGCGTGTTCAGTGTTTTCGAACTTTAAACCATTACAAAGGCGTTTTTCACAAAAGTTAGTCATTCGTTAGCCATTCGTTAGCTACGTATTTCGCTCATGTACGTTTGAGACGGGGTAGGTTTTTAAGTAGTTAGTTTCTAAAAGGACAAAGTGATCAGTTTTGTAATGGAAAAAAGGTTTTTATCGTCTAAGCAATTTAAATGTGCCAAAATTAAACAAAATATATATATATGTCTAAAAGGTTATAGAAGGTTTTATAAAGTAATATTCAAATTTTATGAAGTTAGCGTAAAGTATATTGTAGAAAACTGGGAAATAGAATCAAATAAAAAGTGTGTTTAAGACAGAGTGTGTACTCTTCATCGGCTCCATCTCGAAAGACGTAGGAGGTTTCGGCGTGAATCGCCGCCAGTTTCAGTCTTTCAGTCTTTAGATACCTAACGATTTCAGGGACAACATAACCATCAGAAATAGCAGTTTGCTGAAACGTCTCTTGTCGGATTCTTTAGAGTAATTACAATTTAAGCACAAAATTATAGCACAGCTCACGGTAGTTATAAGCTAGTTATTGCATGGCAGTTAATACCCTCAAAAATATAGAAACGTTTGCCAGACCTCAGTTGAATATCCGTCTGCATGTTCGCCTCAATGCAAAATGTCTCGTAAGAATTCGTGTAAGCTAAAATGGTTAGCTGTGTCTCTATAGTCCCTAAAAATAGGAACTACATGTTTGATTGAACACGAAAACGTGAAGTTTGAATGCGTGAAGTTTGAACGCCCTATTCCTCGAGAATGAAACCTAGGGCAGAATTCGAGAGCATGAAACACACATTCGCTTTAATTATTTCAATCATAATTTAGTAGATCTGTGCTCTGAAAAAAGCTAGATCCTGATGGATATTTCCAAGAAACACGGACAACTTTCAGTTTCTGTAAGACGTCTCCTACAGAAATGGAAATTTCTTCCGTCCGTAAAATTCCCAAAGAGAGGGACTTGGCAACACTAAGTCGTTAATAGAAGTAATCAACTTTGGTCTTGTAAGTCAATCTCTTCATATCATGGCAACATCGGCAAGGTTATGAGTTGATGCTACCATCATTTCACGTCAGAGGAAGTCTTAACGGCAGCCAAACTCCACTTTATTGCAAGAGATTCAGTCATAAATGGATTGATAGGATGGAAAAGCGTGCGTGGGAGCCAACTTGACAACCTGTTAATAGGTTACAAGACAACATAATAAAATGCGTGGTCTCTGGAACTAAATTAATCCAACTGGAAAACACCAACAGGACACAATAATTATTATTGTCCACAACCAAAATGAATGCGCCATGCTTCAAAATTTAAACTTGGGTGGTCTACACGTAGCAAAAGACAATCCACGACACTACCAGCTGCCTCGCACGTGTCACACGCGGGGAAAAAGCGTGTTTAGTTCGCGCGCGCTCATCGCAAAACACCGGAAGACTTAAGCTTAATGCCAACGCCCACTGTTTTTAATTCGCTGTTGCTATAAAAACAATAGAGCCTCTTCTGAACTTGTTGTATTAAAGCACTTTCAATAATATTGCAACGATAAAGACCATCTCGTACTTCCTGTTTCTCGTTACAGTCCGGATGTGACGTCAATGGCGAATCCGGTTCTTTTTACTTGGTCAGCGAACCAACAGCGGAAGATGATGTTTCGAACACCTTTGAATTACCAAATTTGTGCTACTTTCCATATCAAGCCGTGTCACAGAAGCTCGGTGTTGAAAGCATCGGAAGTAAAGCGCATCCGCCTTTGAGAACACTGTGGAAATATTGCTGTTGATATGCGGATTGTGTGACTAGTGGCAATCAGACGAATCGCAGACTTTATACTGGTGACTAAACAAAGGTTATTCAACATCACTGCCAATAAAACACCCAAGAGAACACCTTAAAACATGACATGTCACTTAATGTTTGAGCTTTATTTATCCAATCAAGGGTGTGAGTTGTTATGTTGTACGATCTACCGGTGTGTTTAAGATAAACATAGTTTTATTTCTGATAGAAGATACCGTATATCGAAAACAGAAAGCACGGACAAGAATTTGGCGTCAACAAACGAAAATGAAGCCTCGTGCAATATTGTTGGATATCTGACAGTTGATACTTCCATTGTCCCTTCATGGCATGGATTCGTTATCGTAGCAACTTAGAAATTGTGTCAGAACTTCACTGATCGACACAAAGAAGCTGATATTAATACATCTTGGAACACAATAGTACTAGATACATTAGGCACAGTGGCAAACACGACCAAACACGTTCCGGGAATTCATATCCACGCAATATAATTATGTTGACTGGAGGGCGCAAACATACTGCACCTGCTTGGCTGAAAATAAAAAAATTATAAACCCATAGGTTGAGAACCATAGACTGAAGACAGAGGAAATTCGTTTTAATGGGATTTCTACGAGACAAAAGGTAGAAATCTGTGAAGAGAAATCTTAAATAACGCACAGCGTCACCCTGAGAAACGACGTGAACAAAACTTGTCACCCGCTAACACGATAAATGGCTTCTCATGCCACAGTAATTTAAACTTGTGCTGTTATGTATACAATAAGCTTTATTTAACAGGTGTTTGACGTACATGAAAAACGAGTACAGAGCAGAATGGCGTTTCACTTTGACCACATATTTATGTAAATCCTGTCATTGCACGCCTCTGGACTTCAGGCTGAGCATGGAAAGGCTTCCGCTTTTCGACGGTCCCTGTTAGATCAGCATGACTAAAGGTGTTCTTTCGTCTCGAGCGTGAGACCGTGTTGCATTCGTCAATCATGGCATGCAAGGTCACATTCCATACCGTTTGGTGACTGGGAAAATCTAAAAACAGTAAAGGAGTGCCTGAAAGAGGAATTATTTCATGGCCAAAGCATGTTGTTCCTGTTTACAATCGTTAAATTATCATAAACTTATCACTCGAGGAGCTTTTAATCTCCACAAAGCAGGTGTCGTGACGAAAGTGAGTTCGCCGCCCTGTTTGCAAAACTAATTTTAACTTCTCGAGATTATTACCGAGGGCAGAAAGCAAAAAAAAAAAACATTTTAACTGACCCACCTTTTTGTGTTATGCTGACGCGGATCCTACGTAAAACTCGCAAGAAAATCACAAGCGAGTCCAACATGGACACACATGCAGGGTTCTTAATGAGGTGATGTTCAAATTTATGAATTTGTCTTATAGTGACTGAAACGTCTCTTCATTTTGAAACAAACTTGTTCGACCGAACTTATGTGATACTGACCACGTGGTGCATGAACGAGTCCCCATGCTGAGCCTGACAGATTGCTACTTGCTCAGTACATGAGCATACAATGTAAGAAAGCTAGTTATATCTGAATCAGTTTTTTCTAAATAAAGTACTTTCAGCGACTTAATGGTTGTTCATTTAATGTTTACGACAGTCGTTAATGTTGTTGTCTCCAACTCAAACGCCAGTAGAAAGACATTATACATCATATAAGATAAAGCCTTATGAGACAGAGCTCATCAGGCGCTACAGTCGGTATACATACAAGGCATGCAGTCCTTTGAAAAAGACGAAGCCTTTAGCGCATCATACTAGCAGTGAGCCACTACTGAATCACAACCATACAGTTTAGAAAGGCGGTCAGCTTGACTTGATTTTGATTTTTGCACAAGATTTTTTAATGAGATTCAGGTTATATATCGAACCTCGCGTCGCAAGTTATCTTTCTTTAATAAGGTTATCTTACTGCTCCCCGACCGAAACTGAAATAATTTTCTGTACTATGTTCGAAAATAGATTAGTATCGAGTTGCATACCGACACGTACATACTTCAAAGATTCTTATAGACGTCACATTCACTTGCAAGCAAAATTTTCTTTGCAGGTGCTTTGACAATTTACTTTACAACAGGACTAAATCTCGACTGAATTTGGTAGCTTGACGATTTTCGTACAAAGCGACTCTGGCATGATGTGCAGTCTGTATTTAATGTCACTTGAAACATGCATGTACGAGTAGGATTTACCATATGCCTTACAAATTTCTCTTCTAATTTTAAATTCTGACCCCATGGCCATGCAATGATAAGTTTAATTCTATTAAGAATTGGTGGCACAATTCCAATTAGATGTCAAATGAAAGATTGAGTCTATTTCATTAAAATTGCTTCTGGCAAATTTACAATGTCCGTGGAAAACATCCTGTGCTTAAAATAACTTTCTTTATTAATATTTCATTTTTATTAAATGTTTCGAGATGCAAGACAAAATCTCCAGGACCTAAAGGATAGTTCAACATCCTCAGCTAGTTCTCATAACTGCATGATGGCTTGCTTCTAGTTTCTTTATAGTTGCATGTATACACCAGCAAAGCTTGCCATCCTCGTAACTCGCTCGGTCTTTCATAAGGCTTCAGGTCAAGCCCCTTACAATCAGTTTAAAATAGTCCATTCACTTTCAAACGGAGACTTTCATTTCAGTCTTTAATAGCATCCTTCAGTATTTCTTGACATTTGTGCTTGAATTATTCTTTAGAAAGGTATTCATGATATTAATATTCGTGATATTAATAACTAATGGTGTCCATGATATTTTGATGTATTTTCATCTTAGAATAAAATCAGGTTGAAATACGTTAATTAAATTACGTTCAACAGTGATTCAACCTGGAAAACACTACAACCTCCGTAGCAGAGCGACGGGGAATCGATAGTCGATTTCTCATGGCAGATGCTGAGAAATCAGCCCTTCATTTCTTTCATTTAGTGCATATGTCTCACGCAAGGCTATGCAAATAACTAAGTTATAATCAGTCCTTAATTTCTTTACTTTAGGGCATATGTCTCAAGCTAGGCCATGCAAAATAACTAAGTTAAAATCAGTCCATCATTATTTCTTTCAGTGCAAGTTATAATCAGTCCTTAATTTCTTTCATTTAGTGCACATGTCTCAAGCTAGGCCATGCAGATAACTGTTATAATCTGCCCTTCATTTCTTTCATTTAGTGCACGTCTCAAGCTAGCTAGATAACTGTTATAATCAGCCCTTCATTTGTTTCCTTTAGTGCACAAGGCTCAAGCTAGGCCATGCAGATATCTGTTATAATCTTCCCTTCATTTCTTTCATTTAGCGCACGTCTCAAGCTAGCTAGATAACTGTTATAATCTGCCCTTCATTTCTTTCCTTTAGTGCACATGTCTCAAGCTAGGCCATGCAGATAACTTAGTAATAACCAGCCCTCATTTCTTTCCTTTAATGCAGATGTCTCAAGCTAGGCCATGCAAATAACTATTACGTTATCCCACCAGAACTAGTATTTTATTTCTGACTAATACTGGATTGAAACGGGACAAAAAGAGTCGAACAAGGAAAGAAAATTGATATTAAAATTTTATCTATACGAATATATTTTTGTAAGCAGGATATCAATCTCCTAAGCTTTACAGATTTCCTCTATAACTGCCCAAGGTTTGTTATTGGTCGTCCGTAATGATGGCAGCTTCTTAGAAGTACAACCAACTTCCTCTTCTGCTAAAAAGATCTTCTACTCTATCGTCAGCCTTCACTAGGGATGCAGCTTCTCAGAAGCACAATCAGCTCAGTTCCACTTATGCTAAAATTTCCTTCTAGAAATTTATCGTCGGTTTCCCCTCGAGTTGCAGTTTCTAAGAAGCAAACCAACTTCCCCGTGTACTAAGACAGTCTTCCACTCTGGAAGGTGTACTACAGTTATAATTTCTATTTCCTAGCAGCAATTCGACAATATCTTCAAACAGATTTGCCACTTTTACAACACATAACATTGCTCCGCTAACTGACAGGTAAACTGGATAATTTCCTTAAGTTCTCTGCATGGAAACCTTCTGCAAGGAGTATAATCGATCGCGGATTCCTATCTTAGATCTCGGGTATCCATTTCTTTGCCTACGTTGTAAGGAAAGACCAAAAAGATGTGTTACCCTTCCGCATTCAATTGAACATGACAATTTTGTTCTTCGAATCGAAGAGACACTTGATATCATTTTGCTTATATGATGTGCTAAAATAGAGTTAGACCTATAAGGTTTTCAGAGTTATTATTTACCACACAGGGTGTACTCTGACAAAGCGATATACGCTGAATTACGTCCTTGATATTTTCACTCAACTTCATCCAAAATAGTTAACACTGCTACTTGTTCTGGGGACCTGCTGTAATAGGTTTAATGATGGTTACCTACTATCAAGCTATACAGAGATGAATCCTGAACTATATCAGATTGGAAATCGCGAGTTTACATCAAACTAGAGCTACAGTATATCAGACCATTTAAGCCTGTTCCATCTTTTTGATGCTCAAAGCAATTTTCTAATTATCCAGTAGTATTACAAAAAGATTCAAGCCATATGAAATTTTTCTCACTGAACAAGTTCCAAAATGTCGGGCACGATGAGTTCATTGTAATAAACTGTCTTTTCAAGAGGTATATTTTAGAAGAACAAGACATTTTTTTAGTTATAATCTATGGAGTTGTGACCAGAGGTCCACTAAGACTCCTCTTCGAAAGTATATATTTTCATGACTTATTACGCGTGCTTCCTGTTTCCAATTTCACTCCGGAACTGGATCATACACTGACACACACGCCGTTAAGTCATTCATATTTGGCTGAAAAACGTTTGAAATTCAATGGCATATTTTTGATAGTAAAGTACACACCTGTGTTCATTTGCAATACTCGTGTCTGCTGGACGCTACAAACCATCTCCTTGTTGAAAATCCTCTTCAGCACTTTGCTGTGACATATGTACATATTGCTGTTTTAACAACATTTGTGTTAGCTGCTCAGTTCAACATCGGCCTAGAGGGGAAATCCAGTGATTTCGAACCGAGCAATTGCAAGAGGAGAAGCTGCAATCGAACGGGTTTGGCTTCCTTGCCGCCATATTCTCAGTTTTACCCCGCAGTATTGAAGTGGCAGAAGTCCTTCTGGGAGCATTATTGACAATAGGAAGGGATCATTTATTTATTGCACGCGAGGTTTACAAGCGGGGGTAAACGGTTTCCTCTCGGGGTCTTGAGATGCAGTAGTAGATATCAACAATTTGACATGAACTATTTGCTGTATTTTTCAAACTTTCGATTTGCTAAGAGACATGGAATACAGATCAAAATGTTCGAAACACTAGTATAGGATTAAAGCTGGTGACTTTCAAATGAAGAAGTAAATTTTGTTTCGTGTGTTATTGTGCCACAGGAGAAATAATATCAAGTGAAAAAATGATAATAAACACGTTCGTTTGAAAGACCCGAGATCGTTAACTATAGATCTTGCTTTCCCTCAAAACGATCAAAGAGTCCATTCAAATTGTTAGAAGACAGGAAGTTTCCCTTACTCATACAGACCAGTGTCCATTGTTAATACCTGTAGTCTTGCTATTTTGATTGAGAGCAATTAATTTTTCACCTTTGGGTATTGAATTAACATTTACTAAACATGGGATGCATTAGTTAGATAGACTGAGGAAGTTTGTAGAACAGCTCAGTACCACACCAGTGTAATTTTTGATCACAGTACATTTCATCAGCAGCGATCATTTTGCCACATCAGGCAATACTGAACTGTTCCAAATTTGATCAATAATTTGGTCTCCAATAAGACGTAATTCTACTTTGATGTTTAGGCGAGGACTGGAATCTTATCTATAACACGTTTTATCAGCCCTTATACTGCATTCAGAGACACCGATCTTTGCAGAGACAAAATTGGCAGTTGTTATTCCTCATTTATTTCGCCTATTCCCAAACTGTGGATGATTTCAGTTTCATTCTTACTGGCAGGAAGGAAGTCATTTGTGTATTTCTGTACACTTTCCTTTAGGGGTTTAAAGTGTACTTTGTATTTAGTTTAACATATTTCTTTTTCAGATTTTGATGCCGGAACAATCATTTTATAAATTGTATTTTAATTTTAGTTGAATGATTATACTACGAGCAATTCTAGTGCTTATTGGGCAACTGTTAATAAACGCCGTCTTGAATCGTACTCTACCTGCCTTATTGTGTGTTGTTATTTAGCAAAATCGAAGATATTGACGAGTTTTATCACAAACTTTCTACAATAAATTCGTCCTTCAGGCTATATCGCGACTACCCAAATTAAATTTTCGATGCACCGCAGACTGATGGGTCACTCTGAGTTTATAAATTATGCATTATTATAAGAACGCAGGAAGAAAGTCGAGTGCAGATCCACTAGATGGCATGGTCAAACTTAAAATACACGAGCTACAAGTTACAATCCGAGAGAAAAGTCTTACGACAACGAACGTTAGGCCAGCAATGGCAGCTGTCTTTCCCCTCCCCACTCCCAAGGCGATGTTTATATCTACATTGTTTTGACAGATATGTAAGCTCGAAAAATTTAACGACTCCTCAATGAAAGCTTGTTTAGGAACACATAATAGAATCATTTCGACAGACTACATGTATCTAGCGGCCGAACTCTCATGACGAGACATCAACTAATTACTCTTTTGATACCCTGAGTTTTGAAATTATCGCGTCATTCAGTCCCTAATGGAAGTAACGCAACGAACGTTTTGGGCGTGAAAGCCTAGTTCGATATTGAAAATTCTATGTTGGTACCGAGACTTTGGTGAGTATAACAACCCAATTATTTCCGCGTCCCTCAATCTCCGATACACATGGATTCTTCTAAGTCAAGTAAGAAATACTAAGAATTGCTAAAATACAAGGAAGGCTTATTTATCTTGCAGAGACAACACTCGAAAGGTCAGGGTATTTAGTATTAAGTCTAAAATTAAATACCGATTCACCGATGACTCAAGGCATAACAATGTACGGAATGTAACTAATAAAAAATGGTTGTAACTCTTCTAGAAGCAATATAAGGCGTTTCAAACTATTTTCAATGTTGCTTAGCTGGGAGGTAGGAAATAATGAAATTATCTACCAGACAGGAAACACAAATATTTACTTTCAGATGTATAAGGTACCGAGGTTACCTATCAGAGACATACGCACTCGTTAATCACAAAACAGTTCGAGAAGCTGGCGGTTTATTTCACGAATGTCTAAGCCAAGCAACCCGATGAACCTCAGATCGTGAAACACGTATGTCAGTGAGTCTGTAGCAATAAATTGTATGCGTGATCAACATGTGCTATTTAGTTAACCTTTCCATATCATATCACGAATCACTAATTTCCTACTTATCGTCTTAGCTGTCACTCACTGCCCAGGGATCAAGGCATAGCTATGCACGTGGTGGCAGTGCACGTGGTGCCACGTTGTGGCCATGTACCAGCCCTTTTAGAATTTACGGTGAATTCCATCGTAGTTCCCAGCGATGATAAAGCGCACAGTAAACGATGGCTAGCCAAACTCCTGCTACAAGTGGTTCTTTGCAGAATATTTTTAATTCGATACGAACGTTTGAATGCAGGCAATGGCAATCTGTTTGATTTATCCCCCTTATAAAATTTGTAAACATGGTAGACATGGTACTTGTAGTACTCTTTCGAAAAAAAGTTGAACATTTAGAAACCTGTTTACGAGCACTTGAGAGAAAATCATACGTTTCCATCCCTAATAGACTGACAGGATAAGTCCCAATTCAAGAATGAAAGAAAGAAAGAAACAGTTATTGATTACAAATGCACCTTTTACCTCGCTTCTTAACATGACCCTGTATGTAGGTTCACAGTACGTAACAATACATGAATTAAAGAGTGTATAGCCCTGCAATTCATCCCCAAGTGGGAACACACAAAGGGACCTAACTGACCATTTGATGACTTTCAGATCAAAAATTTCGAGATCTCCAAATTTAATGTTTTTTATTGTTTTTTACAAAGAGACTATCTGATCAAAGTAGTGAGTATTCCAATTATCCAAAAGACAGACTGTGACGTTACCGATTTTGATTGAAAACACACAAAAATTACCAAACATGCATATTTTAAAAATTTCAACCCTAAAGCCAAAAATGCCTCAGCGGTACAGGATGACTTAAAAACATGGCACCATTCAGAACTAGACAAAACAGCGGCTGATTGACAAATAATAAAGGTGGTTTTCTGTAGTTTGGCAAATTTACCAGCTCAACTTATGAGTTCTTTTAAAGTATTTTTAAAATTATCACTAATGACTGCACTAAGCCAATAACAAGGGCACCGACTTGGGTATGTTGCCTCTATTGCATGTTACCTAGTGTGCCATCACACTGGACCGGACTTCGGTCCAGGCTGGGGTTCAAGCCCCATCCTGACCACAAGCTGTAGAGGAAATCCAAGTTCAACTCCTCAGCCATACTTGTAAATAACCAACTAGTCTGCCTCCTGCCAGTTGGGATTTTATCCCTGTTATGTTTAATTTGTTGTGGGAGGCGCGATAGCCTCATGGTTAGTGCGCTCGATTCCGGATCGAGCGGTCCGGGTTCGAGCCCTGGCCGGGAACATTGCGTTGTGTTCATAGGTAAGACACTTGACTCTGACAGTGCCTCTCTTCACCCAGGTGTGTAAATGGGTACCGGTGAATTTAATGCTGGGGGTAACCCTGCGATGGACTGGCATCCCACACAGGGGGAGTAGAAATATTCCTAGTCGCCTCATGCTACAGAAACCGGGATAAGCTCCGGCCTGGTGAGCCACTTGGCTCATATGCAGACTATGTTTAATTTGTAACATTCATTTCTATTATTTCTAATATTTGAACAACACAGACCCATTAGAACGTCCAATAAATCGCTTATTTACCAAGATGAGGTATGGGTAAAAATACTTTTTCTCGTTTTGTTTGTCTCTCTTTGTGAAGGAAGTTATTCTAAAGAAGAGTAAAGAACCAACGCAAACGCGACGGAGGTCATTGTATAAGCTTGTTGGCGGGTGCGTTGACAAAATAATGGGGGACAAGTCAGGTCACCATTTAGACAAAATGACTTTGATTTTACAATAAATAATGATATCTCAAGTATTGATTTGAAATATACAGATCATTCTCAAATTTATTAATAATTGATCAGGTCATAGTTAGTAGATCAGGTTTAAACCAAGGAAATCATGAACATGTCGGTTGTTGGATACCTGATCTTAATTAGAGGGTCCTGAAGGGGTAAAATGG
>OMLO01000066.1_pt1 | contig 43542 bp, 13 predicted proteins | sample 1674811 | NCBI WGS metagenome assembly OMLO01 (sample SAMN06265003, study PRJEB25207) | coral metagenome | isolation source: Coral host | place: Mexico:La Bocana,Puerto Morelos, Mexico | collected 2008-11-13
AAAAAAAAAAAAAAAAAAAAAAAAAAAAAAAAAAAAAAAAAAAAAAAAAAAACAAAAATAAAAACAAAAAACAAAAACAAAAACAAAAAACTAACAAAAGAGAACAAAAAAAAGATAGGTATGGTTACTGAATATATTAATATTATACTGGTTCATAAAATTAAGATGGCTTACTACAGTTCTTCCGAGACTCAGTAGCACACGCTACAATTGCCTGCCAGATGTCAGTATTACCGGTAGTCATGCATACAAAACTGATGCAAGTAACCCTAAGAAACAAAAAGCACTTCAGTACTTGAATGGTGTTAAATCACTCGGTATATGAAGCAATAGTTTCAAACTCCCTTTAAAAATGTGTTTAAGGCCTGAGGCCAATAAGAAAAGAAAACAAAACAACCAGTAAAAGAACTCTAATTTATTTGCACTTTCTCACACACCACATAGTGTCACGTGAGTGCATGCTTTAGAAAGGGGGTTTCACAATTCAATTTTCATTAAGGTTGTGAAAGCCAGTCTTTGATGAAGGATTGCTGAAAACCTACCATATATACAACCTACGATTTATTTCATTTTCAGTTGATTGGTAGGGATGAATCTTGTTTAGAGCCAAAATTTAAAAAACTCTGTAAGACAGAAGATTTTGAGCTCTTTTTGGGTTCACTTAATTTTTCTTAGTTTGCAAAAAATCTGCCTTGCAAATTTTTATTTCACTTTTCATGAATATTAAATCTGAGCCAATTTCTAATTTGATGGGGGATCACGTGAGCAGATTTTGAGGAAAAACATTATTTAACCTTCTAGTTTCCAGTTCCTCCTAGGGTACTCGCTCATTCATTTTGGCTATTTATTGATATTTAAATAAGCTTAAATTGGTGATGTTTCACATAAATTGTAAGACCTAAGTAAACAGTAAATATAAGGAAAGGAAAACATCTTGAAACATTTTTCAAGAGTTAGAAGTGGAGCTGTAATAATTCATCAAAACTGTAGTAAGCCACCCCCAGTTGGCCAGTTCTGGTTTAAAATGGCTTTAAGATTTGTAGATTTTAAGAGGCAAGCTGGTTTTGCTGTTTTTTTAGTGTTTAAGCAATGGGAGATAACTAGATAGTTAATGTTTGGTTGAGGTGAAAGAAAGTGAATGAAACAAAGTAATGACAAAATAGTACACTGCCACTGCCTGTTGGTAGTTAGCAGCAGAGCATGTTTATACATTGTTTAGACATGCTATTCATCTAAATGCACTTGTTATCTGGAAGATACAAATCTGTGGTGATTGAATCTATTCTTAACCACAACTGGATTTTGGACTGCTGTAAGTACCTTTCTCAGAATTCCACAACTTTGCACAAATGCTTTTTTTATGTTCAGTTCCTAAAATTGCAAGGCAAAATTTAGGGGAAGCTGTCCAATGAAGCTACTCTTACCACTCAATTTACTGGCTATTTCTTTCAAAGTTAAGTAGGATCATCTACTTCACTAAAGGGCCACCCACCAGTGAATAATCGTTCTCGTTAGGTTTCAAAAATTCACCATTGTGGAATTCTTAATAAGGTCCTCTGATGGTATGTAATTGTTTACAACCTCTGTAATTTGATGGATTGATACTGTCAAAAAAAAAATTCATGCCTAAGTAATAGCCTAAAAAGCTGATGTAATAGGTTACCACACAGACAATACAATAGACTCTTAAAACACACTAAATGCTAGTTTCTTTTTAACTCAAAGTGAGATTGGAGAACACAATGTTCTGTTATCAAATTGTGGCTGCCATGTTCAGATAACACATTCAAAAAGGGGAGGCCTTTTGAGTTACATCAAACAAATATTTTAGGAGGTTTTGAGCTTGTTGAAAGAATTTTTTTCAAACTGCAGAATATTTCAATCAACAAATGGCAATAAAGATGAGTGTCACTAAGCTTAGTTTTGAGTTTTTAAGTACTTGAGCCAAAACTAAGGGTGTTCTGACTGCTTAAATAAACTTAAGTAAACTTACCGGCCCCCACCTCAAAGATCATTAATGTTGTTAGATATCATCACTTTACTGTTCACTTATTGAAAAGTGGTAGTATCAATCTGTCAATGCAAAGGCTGTTAACCATTACAAGCCACCTAAAGCCTGGCACACTCTAAGCAATAATTATTTTGTCACTTGCAACCAGATTTTCAAACATGCTTGGCTTCAAATTGCTTACAACAACCATCACTTTTGCTTGTGATAAGTTCAGCTAATAGAGTGCACCAGGCTTCATGCTGAGCTGTCAGGATAGTGAAACCATTAATGTACAAGTCAGGTGCCTTACAAGTAGTGTTATTGTTATTACCAGGGTATTATGTTTCGTGCTTGTACACTGACAGCTACACAAATACATGACATGAACATACCTGTAGATATATAACTATATATGTATATAGAAGCACTTTTACAAAAACTATTTCAGATTGTTTTCTTGTGACAATTTTCAATTGTAATAAAACAAAGATGGCAATAATAGGTTTAATGTTTACAGTCACATAAAACTCTTAGTTAATGATACTCTACAGTAGGTAAAATGTCATGTATTTGTGTAATTTGTACATACAGTACAGTTACAGATATAGGTTGTATAAATTCTGTAAGATACTACAATTGCGCACACTTAGAGGTGTCTACAGCTGTAAAAGTAAGGTTGGTTCAAATGTAGTTTTGTGGTGATTTGTGGTTCACTTCCTTAATACGCAACTAAAACCACTGGCCAATAATTCCGGCATTAAAACTATTTTTCTGGCTACAAATCAACAATACAACATTTGGACCTGAACAATAGCTGTAATATATGCTGTGCACTCAACAATATTTGTAACAAAATAAATTATGTCAATATTCAAGACAATTTCACCCAAAATTACATAACAATGTGAGCATGAAGAAAAGTTGGCGTGTGTACATCATGGGAATATTGTTTGAATAATGACATTCCATGTTAGGAATCTTAGATAGCCAGGTCTGACTATAGAGTGAATGGAGTATTTCTGTTGAAAAAAGCTAGCATTTCTCACAATCCACTGCTAGCTATGCCGGGCTGAATGCCACAACCTGACCTTTACTGCAAACTCAACAAAACGATATACAGTCACTAAAAAAGTAAAGAACTAAGTCAGTATGAGTAAAAACATTTCACTTCTCTAGATGTTCTCTTCAAAAGATTTTGTATACAAGCTATGGGCAACATACCTCAAATACCTGTGCTTTTTTATATTTCCCGAGATAATTCACTGATTATGCATAATTTGTGTATCAAAAAAATAATCCCTTCATTCCAAGTTCAGACATGGCTATTATAGGCAATGCATGTTCTGTAAATAATGTATGTTGATAAGCTGTAAGCCCACACTAAATGCATACAGAAAAAGTCATGCAGTTCATAGAATGCCCCTGGTAGGAAAACATGATCTAGAAAAGATAAGCCATCACATGTCTGCTGTTGTCTGCAGTCATGCTTATTTCTGTTGAGTTCTCAAACCAACAGAACTAACAAAAGACAGACCGTATGATGCAAACTCAGCAGAATGGTTCACAGAATTTTGCAACACTTCAAAGTTCATTTAGTGTATAGTTTGCATACTTATCATTATGAATGATACTTGTGTCGTTGAAGGAAAAACAAAAACAGAGCATCTGAAACATTACAAGACCTAAGATTCCGTCTTTCAAGACCAGTAAATAGCCAATGACTATTTCAAAACAGCTTAAGTTTGCATAGTTCTATACCTTTAATGTCTAGGAAATTTTGTTAGATTAGAAAAATGACTTAATATTTTCTCGCCTTGACATAACCAATTTTCTTTTCTTGAAATAACCAATTAGTGTCCGAAGCCTGATGCTCTTTTGTTGTTTTTCCTCAATTATATCATATTTTACATGCTTGTATAGTATTTTATACAAACCTTTCCAAAGACCCTGCAACATAAACATGGTCTAGAGTCACTTAATTACATGATTTTTGTACTTGTCATTTCGTGCTTATCACATTGACAAAAAAATAGCAATTGGCCAATTTTGATACAAGTACAATTAAAACTTGGTGCTGGGACTAAGGGAATAAAGTAAAACCAATTACTGTGAGGTTGGGGAAAAAATAGCTACTTTCTTTTGTTTTATTCCTCGAAGCTTGAGCACCAAGTTAGAATTTTCACATATTAAAATTGTCCTATCTTCATTTGCTTGGATATATACATAGATTGTTTGTACGTAGATTTCAAATGATGTATCATATCATTAAGAAATTAGTCATTTTACAAGATAGTATTGTATTTGGATGTTTTTTAGATACACAAGTGACTCAACAGTGTGTGCCTTTATATGTGATGTTGCACTCCTGCAATTTTTAGCACTTTTTTATTTGTTTTCAAATGAATGTATATAGTTTATGTACAAAAGGGAAAAAAAAAGATAAAAAAGATACTGATTTGAAGCATAATGTGGCTAACAGGTTAGGATTTAAAAACTAGTAATGCTTATTGCTAAATAAACAATATAAAAACAATATCAAACTCAAAAATTATTTATTAACAAATTAGTTGTCAAGTTACAATTTAAAAACTAATAACGGTTATTACTAAATAAATAATATAAAAACAACATCAAACTCAAAAATCATTTATTAAAAAAAATCAGTTGTCAATCAATCACTTAATCACGTTACTCAGTAACTAACAGTACTAAACTGATGGACTTTCAAAAAATAAATCCAAGGCTTTTGCAATAACCTGCTTTACTTATAAACAAACAAAAATCACCTGACTTTGCGAGAAAGGTAACAAGACACTGATGTGTCTAACAGGTTACAATTTTATAAACTATTAAAGCTTGTTACTAAATAAATAATATCAAAAAAATTCATTGATATAATTATTAGTTGGTCAATTAATTACTTGATCTTGTTACTGTAACTAATAGTAAATAAGCTGCCTGACTTTTATAACACAAAAAAATAACATTATTAAGTATTAAGATTATAAAGGTAAAGTGACAGGAGTCTAATAATTAATGTAATCCCAACATTATCCAAACCCAAGCTGAATTTGACACTAAATTATTAAGTATCTACCAATTTTGTATTTGTCCAGGAGCAATTTTGAAAATGCTTACACTTGTTAAAATTGTGAAACCTGGTAGCTAATATTGTATTACAAATAAAATGAAGGTGTAATTTCCAAATTACAGTAAAAATATTTTACTATCATTCAATGCTAATGCATTTGTTTTTTAATAGTACAATAATGTTAAATATACAATATAATACAAATCATTATTTGAGTTCAAAGTCACAATTTAAAAGCTTTCTCCTCAGTAAGTTTTGCATTTTTACTGTCTGGAAATGGCTCAGTGGCCTGTCGCATGAGCTGTAAACCATGCGATAATTGTAACTCACTTTATCTTGTTCTATATCATGGTAGCGTTCAATGAACCAAATGTCACATACAGATCCTTGTGTGGTTTCGTAGATATCCTGAAAGAACTGCCTTTCTGTCATATGTTCAGTTATCCAAAAACTTATGTCGTGGACGTAGCTTGGAGGAAAGAGACTGAATGGCACAAACTCTTGCCCAAGGTCTTGAAATTGATTGACCTAAAGTATCATTGAATGACAGACAACTTGAAACAAACATTTTATGCCTTGGTCAAGAAAAAAATTTTCAAGGAACTGGCTCCAGTTTATCAAAGCTCCAAATGGCAGTACAGTGCATGTTAGAGATGGTTTAGTCCTTATGAATGACAACACATAAATAAGAAACTTTACCCTACCAACTAGAAGAGTTTTGATTTGCAACTTATACAGCAAAGAGAAACTTTTTAATGCATACTAAGAATACAACATGAACAAATAGCCTTACCTCTAGGTCCGAAAACTGTTCTTTAAACCTGTGATCCCTTGACCACAGCAGCCGTATATCAGATATCCCATACAAGGCCATAGCCAAGTTATCAATGTTGACTTCCATCAGCCAGCCACAACTAACATGTGAAGATTTATCAGAATCCAACAGACCCCAAGTAAGTAACAGCCTCTCTTTATGATAGAGTTTAGTTTGTGTGGAAGCTTGAAAAAGGTCACTGACAGAAACCTGAGGAGAGGCTTCATGTCCAACATAGCGCCTTTCCAACCTACAAAAAATACACCTCTTTTGCCCAGCTAGATTTTTACATTCACATCCAGTCCCTGCACTAGCTGCATTTCTGACATTTTCAAATTTTGTGTGTCTTCCACTACTTAACTGGACTGTCACGAAGCCTACTGAAGATGGATTAGAAAGAGGAATTTTTTTGTGCCAAACTTTGACATGCACTTTCTCTTCTCAAGTCTTTAAGAGAAGAACAAATTTCTCTGGTAAATACTTCTAGAATACCATCCACATCTGCCTTCACTTTGGAAGCTGTTGTAGTTTCTGTGAAAGTCCGACCAGCCACAATTTTGTGTCTTATGGGATGAGTATCGGAGGATGGAGAAAAGAAGAAGTCAAGTTCAGTACCACTAATGAGAAAAGAATGGCACTTTGCCTGAAGGTTTTGAAGAACCCTACTTGAAAGAGGCATGCTGGCATCTTGTAATAATTCTCCTCCATCAATGTTCAAATGTTCAGCTTGTAGATTCATACTACTCACTGTGACGTCTACTGATTCTCTGTAATTGCCATACGGTCCAACATTTGTATCACAGACATTGTGATTTGAGAAGAAACTTCTCAGCTTGTTGACCAAAATAGAAACAGGAGTACCAGAAACACATCCAAGACCGTCTTGGGGGTAGAGGTCTCTTAAGATGTTCTTGTAATTGGAAATAAAATTCCTGGTTAAGATAAAAAAGGTAAAAGTAGAAATGATAAGAAGAGACATCTACAGAAGGAAAACTATGGATATTGTCTATGCCTGTGCACTGTGATGCAGTTCACAGCAAACTTGTACATGTATTGTGTTCTTAAGATGACAAAGGAAATCTACAACATCCTTCCAACTTGGCAATTCTTGTCTAGTGAAGTCATTCTGCATTCTATCCAGTTCATATCAGATTTATAGTGTGATTCCTATGGTTTTGATGGTAATGTTTTATTGAAAGATGATGGGTGGCATGACTTGTGGGCCATCATTAGAAACCCCAGAGATAGTAGATTAAAAAAGTGGCCCTCTCTATTTGAAGCTTCATTTCACACAAGGAAAGACATAGATAAGGTAAGAAAGCTTATGACTGATCACAACTTATATAAACACTATCCTTAATAATTTTAACCATCAAGATTGAAGAGTGAACAACACATGTAATTGTTGATAGAGTGGAAGCATATAGACAGGTCCCTGCGCATGAGTATAAAACATAGGAAATGCATGTTTTATTTTTTGGCCGCACTACATGTGTATCTCTATATCATAAAGCAAATAAAGAAGCCTAAGCCATGTATTTCACTGTCAGTGATAAAACATTCCGGACATTTGAGAACACTTGAGAAATTTAGGAAAAAAACAGCAGCCGCAGGCTCATGTTTTCTACATTTCCACCATGTTCTCAAATGCCGGTGGTGTTTTATTACAGTATAATACACAGCTTAGGCTTCTTTACTTGTCAAATAAATGCATTACAACTGTTTATAATAATTTGAGAGCTATAAAACAATTATGTAGAGTTCTCGCATTTGGATTGGTCAAAATGTGGCAAAAACACCAGACCTTGGCCATTGCTTCATGCGACACTTTGAGTTCTTACCACATTTTGGTGCCATGTACATGTATGATAAATTACTGAACAGATGCACAGGAACATGGAATTGATAACAATGATATGCACTTCTAAACGATGGCAAAGGGCATTTATTTAGATATAATTGTTTTTAAGAAACTTACTCTAAGTCTGGAACAGTCTCCAGTGGTTCTCCATGCACAAACACATGAGTAAGTCCATTGATAGTGTGGAAACTTTTACCAAGCTGTCCACGAAAGCCTGCACTTCGGTAGGAAGTATAATCTATACTTCTAAATGGATATACAGCATTCAAAATTAGACCTACATTTTTTGGAAAGTAAAGAAAAGAATGTTTGTCACCAGTGGAGCATCTACACTTTCATTCTTTACCACAGAGAAGAGGCCAAAACCAAGTCCACCTCAGATTTCTTACCTCTAGGGAGACTTCACTTGCGAATTAAAACTATCTAACTTTCTAGAACATGCATCAAAAACTCAACTTTCAGTAATTTAGATTTGATATTTAAATTTGTGATTAAAATCCATACACTAAATGCCAATCCCCCTTTTATAGCTTTGGCACACACAAACTAGATCAGCATTCATCATCAATAGAAGTCTTTTACCGGTACTTTCTTTCTGCTAAAAGTTGAGCTTATCAGTTTACTGTTTATTTAATCATTTTAACTAGGTTTATCTTGTTAAATATCATTTTTATGCTTTTCTTAGTTTGTCTTTTTTCATATGTAAACATTTTTAATATGATTTGCAGGGCCCCACTGAAAGTCAGCAAGGAGAGTAGGCTCCCTGGATAAACTTTTTATTATTATTACTATTATTATTATTATTATTATTATTATTATTATTTTTAAACATTATTAATAATAAACTTTATTAGCAAATTCTTAAGCAAACTTAATTTCACAATACAATCCAACAAACGCCGGAAAGGACACCTGCAACAATAACAAAACTAATGACTATAATAGCAATTATTTACGTCAAGTGCCAAAAACCGGCTGAAATCATAACAATAACAACAATTTTTCAAAATTAAAACTATTTACTATAAACAGTTCTATAATACAGACTGTCATTTAAATAAAATGCAAAATATGTTATAAAAAATATGGGAAAGCTATCTGTTTTCACTAATTCCTTTATAAAATCTGCCATGATTTCAACATTATAGCAATAATTGAATATTAAAATCTAGTGTCCTAAGAGTCCTCTTTCAATGTCAAGGTCCATCTCTTTTAAGTCAAGATTTTTTCTCCTCAATGAACGCAATCCCCTTAAGCATAGGAGGGATGTTATTATTATTATTAGTAGTAGTAGTAGTAGTAGTAGTAGTATTATTATTATTATTATTTTAGCGCCTTCTTAGTTATCATCTCTTAGGCTTCCCTCCAAATATAATCTAAGGAATTCAAGCGATAGACTTTTACTAAGTTATCCGCGTTTTAAATCAAAAGCCACACTAGGTGACCGTTCTTTTAAATGTGCTGCACCGAAACTTTGGAATGCGCTACCATTTGACATAAGAAGTGCCAGCACTGTTAGTATTTTTAAAGCTAAACTAAAAACTCACCTTTTCTGCCATGCATTCAATTGTAATTTTAGCTTTTAAATTTATTGTAAGTTTACTCTTAATTTTTTAATTTTTTTTTATTATTATTTTTCCGTTTTTTATCTTTTCATGCGCATGTGAACATTTTACAAAATTTGCGCACTATAAATGTTATTATTATTATTATTAGTAGTAGTATTATTAAAAAATAACAAATGTTAACTATTATTATTGTTATTACTATTATTATTATTGTTATTATTATTTATGTAATTTTTAGGTATTGGTGTATTTGTAAATAGGAATTTTAGATAAATAAAGTTGTTTTTATTAGTATTATTATTATTATTATTATTATATTTTACTTCATTTTTTTACAGCTCTTTTAATTATTATTATTATTATTATTATTATTGTAAGTCCTTAAAGTCTTGCCGCTTTTAGTTTATTTTTTTTTAAAAAAAAGTATTAACTACTATTATTATTATTTATATATTTTTTTAGGTATTGGTGTACTTGTAAATAGGAATTTTAGATAAATAAAGTTGTATGATTAGTATAATAATACTAATAATAACGTTTGACGTTAAAACCCAGGAGGGAGCCATTATGTAAACACTGTTAAAATAGGTTTTTAATAGTTTATTTCTTTTATTTACTTTTACCTTGTAATATACCGATATTGACGTTGAAACCCAGGAGGGAGCCATTATGTAAACATTGTTGAAATACGTTTTAATAGTTTATTTCTTTTACTTACCTTTACCTTGTATATACCAATTTGTATGGAATATGTTAATTAATGTTATGATGATGATAGTAGTATTCGTATTAGTTGTTGTAACCATGATATCATGATTAGATACGGAAATTCACTAAAATTTAAAAAAAGAATTATTATTAATATTAGAATTGGGTTACTAAATGAAAACACACATGATTCACTGCAACTCTGAGTTTCGTGCACGAAACTCAGAGTTGCAGTGAACCATGTGTGTTTTCATTTAGTAACCCAATTCTATACACCGCTCTACACAAATGTGTATTGAGCACTCTTTAGCAGTGTTATCTACAACTTCTCATGATTATTATTAATATTATTATTATTATATTTTACTTCATTTTTACAGCTCTTTTAATTATTACAAATCTTTTAATTATTATTATTATTATTGTAAGTCCTTAAAGTCTTGCCGCTTTCAGTTTATTTTTAAAAAAAATAAAAAGTATTAACAACTATTATTATTATTAAAAAAATTATTATTATCATTATTAATAATATTGTACAGATAATTTTTTTACAGCTCTTTTAATTATTACCACTCTTTTAATTATTATTATTATTATTGTAAGTCCTTAAAGTCTTGCCACTTTTAGTTTATTTTTTTAAAAAGAAATTAAAAATATTAACAACTATTATTATTATTATTAAAAAAATTATTATTATCATTATTATTATTTGTATTTTATTAATATTTATATAAGTTTACAAATAAGTGTGACATTATTATTATTGTAAGTCCTTAAAGTCTTGCCACTTTTAGTTTATTTTTTAAAAAAAATTAAAAATATTAACAACTATTATTATTATTATTAAAAAAAATTATTATTATCGTTATTATTATTTGTATTTTATTAATATTTATAAAGTTTACAAATAAGTGTTTACAAATAAGTGTGACAATAACAAAAAGAAAAAGCGAGGAATACTGATAGTAATAACAGAAAATACTAATACTACTACTTATAAGGAAATTATTATTACTATTGATTTTCATTATATATTACATATTATTTTTATTATATTTTATTATTATTATTGATTTTTCATTGCTTTATCAATTTTTATTAATTTTGATAGCACCTTTAAGCTATACTGATTTTTGATCTCTTGTTATTGTATCGTTTTTTTTAAATTATTTACTATTATAATAAGTTAACTATTATTATTCTCTATTGTATATGCCACATCACATCAAATGCACAAAGTAACCAATATGTTTCCTTTGCACCTTAAATCGCTCATTCCAATTTCAAACATTTCTCAGCTTTTAATTCATTTTCTATACAACATATTTTGCTTTTCATTTTAACGACTTTATCATAAAACCGTTCATTGAAAATAGTTTTGCGCCATGGTTGATTTTTATAACCTTTTTATCCACGTGTTATTATTAAGCTCTGTAATTGTAAATAAGAATTGAATTGAGCTCAATAAAAATTACTATTAAAAAAATAAAAAATATATTACTATTACTATTATTATTATTGTTATTATGATCATTATCACCCAAAGTTATATTTCTCTACTATTAGGTCAATGAGATAATATAATAATATTTAAAGTAGCTGTTGATTAGAAGAATTCTTACAATTAAGATTCTTTAGGGGGAGTGGGTGGAGTTATTTAATGATTCATGTTCATCAACCTCCATCAGTAAGTGTCAATCATAACGTGTGTGTCTTAAGTTAGTAGTTGTTTGATTTCATAGTGGCATCCAGGCTGGAACAATGTAAGCTGTGGTTGGTCAGTGTAGTTTTCGAGTTGTGGCTGGTCCGTGTATACACAGGAGTTTGCCTTTCGTCTACCTCTCTTTTAATCAGCTAGAGTTTGAAGTTTTTCCTCTCCGCATTTTGCTTGATTGACTGATTGTTGTTACATCAGTCTAATTTGGGGGGAGGGGCTCATGAAATTGAATTTTATGTTACACTCATTACACAGTTGGTCTTGAGAAAGATTTTCAAGCTTTACAAATCTCCTGGCAAAACAAAGGCAAAGAAGAACTGGAAAAAAAAACAAAGACGCACTCACGTCTCCTCCACTGACAGACTGAAATAACTTAATTTGTAATGGTAATAGGACTGAGTGGAGTCCAATTCGGTCTGTAATCATACAAGTGATAACAAAATCGGACGACCATGCAGCGGGAGTCCAATTTGTTTATCACGAGTATGATTACAGACCGAATTGGACGACACAAAGTCTTGTTACCAATTAATCATAAAAGTTACAATTTCCAAGAAAAGAAGAATACCAAGGTATGAAAAGGGAAAATTTACATTAAAAGTTTTTACACTGTTTCTAGGGTGATTGAAACCAAGGTTGTGATTGGTTGATTTAAACTACAACTTATGCCCCGATGCAGCACCACAGTTTCTTTAGAAACTTTCACCCTTTATTCATTTGTCCGATAACAAACTGTCCGATAACAACTTGACAAGTGAATTAGTGGAAAGTAGAAGTTTTTTAAACCAATCACAATCGAGGAAATTGTAATTTTTATGATTAAACTTCATACACTCAGCTGTACTACAAACCTGCTTTAGCGGCTTGAGAAACAACCTGCCAAGTGTTTCCATGCTCCCTCCTAGGGTTGTCCATTGGTGTCCCTCCCTGACCTTGGCAAAGGCTCACACAGATATTACCATTGTTGTCAACGTGATGTGCGGCACTTGCAAAGAACCGCTCTAAAAGTTCTCTCGACTTGCGAATATTGGATTTGCCACCAGTGTGTGGGAAGTTAAAGATAACTCGATCAAAGATTCTTGAGCCAAATGTTCCAGTCAGATTCGTCGCATCTACTTCATGTAAGATCTCAACATTCTCAAATGCTGTTAATTTATCGATGTTTTCAACAGCGAAGTCATTGTTCGCCAAAGCGGCGCGCGAATCCAGAGATGTTGCCACGATTTTAACTGAACTCTCTAATAACGCTGACGCTAAGGAAACGGTGAATGAAAAGTTACCGTCCCCGACAATTAAAACATTGTTTGAATAGAACTTTGGGTCAAGTAAAGCCATAGTCAGACACTGCATCAGTAGCAAGCCGTTACAGATTTGAACACCCCCATTTTGTTTGTGCAACACATGGTACTGTTAACTTTATGGTGTAACAGTCATGTAAGGTACCTGCACTAGTACCCAGCTCCTAAACGTCATGGTACTGCCTTGAATATTGTAGTCTTACATTATAAATGGTCGGATCGGTCGGTAGCATCTCCTTACATGCCGCAAAAAAAACGTTTTATCCTTAGCAAGATCACGAAATTTCGATTTCTCATGGAAAGACGAAGTACTTTCGCTGGCGGAGAAAATAAACTCGATGGTCGTTTCAGATCAGCAACAGACAGTAGCCATGTCAAGTCTCCAAGGAAGCAGTGTAGTTGTCTAGAACTTGTGAGGGAAACCGTCCCTCCTCTTGTAAACTGTTCTCACAAAGGACAGCTCGGTAGAATCGGGGTGATAGGTGGATGTCAAGAGTAAGTCATGTCAAAGAGCAACTTCTTTATGTTCCTTGTTATTTTCCTTGTTTTGCCTTGATTTGCTGCTCAGCCTAAAAAAGGGTTGTTCCTAGACAGTATGAAGGTTGACAAATGTAATCACTAAAACATCCCCTCCTCCTCTAATCCTCATACAGGTATACAGGTGCCCCATACTTTGCAGCAATATCAGCATTGAAAGCTGTAAGTCTGACTTATTTTATCTAGTTAATTTATTTGAAATAAGTGGAATATTGACCAAGCTTGCTTTGTTTTGTCAAGATGGTTGGATATCCTATCTAGACATAGCTTTTTATGGTTTCTGATCTGACGCCATCTTGCTTGAGGAGGCAAACACTGCACAAAAATTACAATAAATGTATGGAAAAAGTGAAGAATCTTATGTCTAACAACTGGGAAAATTGATGTTCTGAAATACTTATACCAGGTAAAAGAACTTATTTATCAAATTCAAGGGAAATAGGCTGGCTAGAAAAGCTACAATTGAGGTTTTCATTTTTCCATATGTTTATCTTTAAAACTAAAAAAAAAAAATTGATCAAAAACACTTGCTAGGGATCTATTCCCTGTAGTTATTAAAATCTTCAGGCCCTTTAGTGATATGGAAAAACTAATAAGCTACACACTTTATTTCTGTGACAATGCTAGTTTCTGTCCAGACACACAACTTCCTGGAAAACATTGTTTTAGCACTTGGAAGTAGGGTTAACCTCTCAGTCATGTTCATCGATCCTCATATAAAGTGTACCAGTAAGTTGATTTGACTCTTTTTATTTCTCCCAGCACATACTTTTTTAACCCCTAAAGGGGGATACAACAATTTGTGTAACGTCACATCCGGTCTACAAAACAATACCATTTTGCTTATCTAGAAAGCACAGCTTGTCACACAATGTCACTTCCGATCTAGAAAGTACGAGAAAAGATTCACAGGCATCAGCAGCATCAACACAAAGGCAATGTAATGTGTTTGTTTTGTGGAAAATTGTTGAGGGATAAAAGTATTATAATTTCAAGTGTAGACATTCAAATCATGGGGCTAAAATACAGTGTTTTGTCAACTTTTCTTGCAGTGGTGCAGTGTTCGCTAACTTTCTGGGGATGTTGCAATGTTTAGAGCCCCCCATATAAGAAGGAACCGCATGAGTTTTTAAGTAGTTGTTACTGGGGACAAGGAAAGGAAACAGTTGTGAAGGAGATTACACCCCAGTCTGCAGTTCTGAATTTAATCAGAGACTTCATCTTCACGTAACTTGGTTTATTTTGTAGGGTGCAGATTTGTCTCATGTGTTTTGCACAAGTGATGCAGCTGTGGTGATAAAGTCATACAGCCCTGAACTTATTGTGCATCCACTTTTGTAAGTATACTGAACTGTGGCATACAATATTCTCTTTCTAGAAATGGGAACGACGATTTTTGCTTTTACCAAATAAAAATATGATGGTTTAAACTTATGCTCATGCACCACATGGTCAAGTACCATGGTTTAAAATTTATACTGTAATATTTATTGTCCCTAACACATCCCTGTATAACGCATGTCATCAAGGGTTTATATTCAGTCCACTTTAATTTAAAAACCTGTGCCTGGGGTGATTTGACAGTTTCAAAAATAGATGTTATGTGATATTATTAAGTATCATTGTTGCTTGAATGTGTGATCACTATGATTGAAGCAGAACTTGAACTGTCTATGATACTTTTCTCTCCAAGTAATGTTGATAGATGCCAAATTTTCTTCTTGTCAGAGAAAGCCCTGATTTGCTCTGAGTACAAATTTTCCTTACAAAATGAAGAAGCTTTCAAAAAAAAAACTTGAAGCCCTTTGGTGAAATATTAGTACAAGTAATTGATTTTATGGCTCCATTTGCCCTAAATGGGTCAATTTCAGAGATAGAAAAACAGCAGTAAAAGAGGTGAAAGATTGGCTTTCAAGACTTCACTGCCTTGTTGTTGGTCCAGGAATGGGAAGAAACCCAACAATCATTGAAAATGTGAAGGTAAATCTGTGAATCACTTGATGTGATCTTTTATTTCTGTTCCATGATTCTGGTATCAGGAAAGGGTTTTTGCTGTAGGTTATAGGTTATCAGAATTGTGTTGATAGTATAATAAGTTAAAAAACGTTCTGTAATGTTACTGTATTGACCCACAGGGAGTGCTTGAGCTTGCAAAGGAACAGGGAAAACTCCTTGTCATAGATGCAGTTGAGTATAATTTTTCAATGTTTAAGATTTGTGTCCTCTTTACACACTGTCTGTGACAAGAGACAAAACCCAAGCCCTCAGAAAATTGGATCAGTTGAACTTGAGGGAAACAGAAGTTTATTTAGCTTGTGCAACAGTATAACTTTATCGATGAATTAGCAATTTCACTGAAATGTTTGATATGTGGGAAGCTAGGATTAATGGTTTGTGGTAATTTAACTCTGTGCTTCTATCTGTTATTCCATTAGGATGGACTATTTATGATAACATCGTTCCCTGACATAATCAAGAATTATACCAAAGCAATTCTTACACCAAATGCTATGGAATTTACAAGACTGTACAGCACAATGGTGAATTTTTCTCATAGCTTTGTTTTGACATAATACCTGTACATCGCTTCCTCACTGCGTCAAAGGCAGTGAGGATTAATAACAAAACAAGTCATAATTAAAATATTATGAGCAACAAATGATTCAATTATTGTTGTTGTTGGTAGTGGTGATGTTATTGTATACGAAACAATGTGGTTGCAGTCGCCAAATTGTCAAAACAAACATAACAAAATGTATGTAGTCAGTTGTTTTCCTTGTATATACTTACCATGATTTACATGGACTGATATCTTTTAGTTTGGTCGTGAACCTGACCCCTCTATAGAGACTTCATGTCATGTCACACAGTTATGCCGAGAGTTAGGTGGTGTCACAATATGTCGGAAAGGGCAAGAAGACATTCTTGCTGATGGAAAAGATGGTAAGAAATGATTAAACGTTTTACTTATTATAAGAAAAAGGAAAATACAAATAATAATGATTGTTCGCAGCTCTTTAAATAGTGGAACTGGCCTTTTCTGTGTTAGTTCTGCAATAGACCCTTAAACAATGGTTTCTTCTGCTATATTTGCTGTGGGTGCCAGCATCAGATGATACACAATGGTCTTTGCATAGAGAATGACTTGAATTAAATCTCAAGCTATTTCTGCAAATTTAAAGCTATTTAATTATGCAGTATTCATTGTTTAACTTAAGATTTTAGGCAAAATATGTTTCTACTGAGGTTCTCATACTTACATTTACCATTTACCATACCCTCTATTAACTATGCATTTACCTGTAAGTTTTCCTACATTTGTTTGCAAACGCTTGTATGCTTACTAGTATATGCAGACACACTGGAGCTACATGACTAAAATTTCAGCAGTGGAATCTTTTTTTCAGGAATCTTAACTTTACCATTAATCGATTTTATGTAACTCACATTTTTCAGAAATAATCAAACATTGACCTTGACCTCAAATTTCAGCTGTATTTCTGTATGTTTTCAGTGCCAGCAATATAATTTGTGGAAAACACTGAAGTGTTCTTTGGTTATTTTGGTAAAAAAACTGGTTATTTTTATTCCTGTGCAGTGGTTCATTGCACAACAGAAGGCAGCAACAGACGTTGTGGAGGACAAGGTGACCTTTTGTCTGGATCTATGGGAGTGTTTTTCCACTGGGCTGATATGGCTTTCAAGAAAATGAGTAAAGATGAAAGGTATTTATGTTCTATTATGCAAATAACGAAATTTTTCAATTGTCAAGATTCAAAAAGATTTAGAAGTCGTAAAAATAGATTAATGATGAAAGAGTCTGTAAATTAACTCAAAGTCTAAAAGTGTTGTGGTGGGGAGGCAAACAGGGCACAAATTTAATTTAGTTGGTTGGAAGTTTGATGTCCAGTAATTTGAAAAAGACCAAGGTTCTGAACTGCTTTTACCACATGATATTGACCAGTAGACGATCTCATCAATCAAATTTCAAGTATACATCCTTGCTGGGAGGCGAGAAATCGTTTTTCTTAATTTTCCATTCAAGCAGCTCTCTCGTGGATTGCAGCTTCAGTCAAACAAATGTATGGAAGAATTTCATGCCAGTATGTAAACTTAAGTTTATATTGATTGCGCTTTCTAGTAAGGCGATGTTTTTCCTGCTCGGCCCTTGCAGTCAGAACTGATAACAGATCTCCCACAAAACTGAGAAAGTCCGCATAAGACTTACCCTGAATTGAAAGGTAGAGAAATTGACTTCTCCACTTGAAAATCAAGGTTAAAGTAAGACTAGGCAAAAAAGAAGAAATTAACCTACCATAGACTGAAGTTTGAGATTTTCCAAGATTTCTTTTCGTGTTTTTAGGTGGTGGAAGAAGAGGGGTTTTTTGTGGAAAGCTCGAGAAAGATGTCTGCCAAGCTGATGCCTGCACCCGCATTTTTCTTTTCGCACGCAGTTTGGCACGTGGGTTTTGGCGGGATCGAGTAGGAGAAGATTTACTAGTACTTTGTAAGGGATATCAAAAGAAAAAAAGCGCGGGTTTATGTCAACAAATGGGGTATTACAGTAACGACACTCGAACAATAAACACTTGTCATGTTTTAATGACTCCCTGTATTATTAGGCTGTCGGATTGTGAACAACTTCTCCCAACAACAGTATTTCAATTCCATTACAGAGCATGCGCATATGGTCGATCCCTGGTGGCAGCCTATGGCGCCTGCGCACTTACAAGAACCTGCAACAGACTGGCGTTCGCAAAGTACCGGCGTAACATGACGACCACAGATATGATTCCTGAAATTCACGACGCCTTTGAACTGTTATTTCCCGAAAAAAAGCAAGACGAGCGAGTAACGAGACAAGAACACACTGTGTAAAGTACATAACATTTCTGCAAATGGTCCATTTACGGAAAATATTTACGATTCCATGAGAAAAAAAAAAAGGCTGCAACGAGGCCAGAGAAAGGTATGCCGTAATGTTTTGCTGCTGTAGAAGTGGCTTCCTAAAGGACACAATTGATTAATTTACGTATAACGAGAATTCCGCGTTGTTGGCATTGTATAAAGCTTATAAATGTGATGAATTACAGAAACAGAAAAAAAAGGATTAATCATAGTAGTTATTTCATGTAGTTATTTCATGTCTGCCGTATTACGCTTGACTCGGCCTCTACTAAAATCATAATCTTATGCTTGGCCGTGGGAGATCTGGGTTTGGGATTACTGATCTCTCAACCAAACAGTTGGAACTTTATTTCTAGATTTTTGGAACTGGAGGCGGTAGGGCAACTCTGTATTGTCTACAGTAGCGGTGTGCACTGCAACTCTATCGCGTGTTTACTATGTCAATATAATTTACAAATATTTTTGTGTGCCTTCGAACATTGAACTCAGGCTCCGTGTTTTGGGGTTCTTTAATCTTTAATATTCTTTAATAAGTATACTCCTAAAACAGTGGAACTATACTAGGAGTGTAAAAAAAAAGAAAATAACATGATAAAAGCACATTAAAAAAAGAAAGAATAAGTTCTTTGGGTACGGCGAAACCCGTTATGAGAGAACAAAACCCAAGGATAGGAAAGTTTTTGAAGGATACACTGATTCTACTCAACGCGTTTTTTTTTATCGACGTCTTTTTCCGTCGTGCCTACACAATTTTACTGACCACCATATCACAAGGCTCTGAAGATGACTTCCGCTCAGGTTTTAGAAACGTCAGTCACCAACAACAGTTCTGTTCAGAACTACCCACACCCAGACGATCACACTAAAAGAATTACTGATACTCCTGGGCTCAAATCATTTACTATATTACTGTAAGAAACGCAACAAAATCTCGTCTATAGAATCCTATACGCGGCAGAGACTCTGTTGCCATGGCACTATTGTTGCTGTAACCTTTACTTGTTTATTCAGTATACGTCCTGCAAGAAAGTCAAATAAACGATTATTATGTGAACGGAAGCATGGCCACCGTTTGTACAGGAAATCTGCAGGAAAAAAAATCGTAGCAAGTGATAAAAAATATGAGAAAATCGAGAAAGGGCTGGGGTGTTTTCTTCCTTTCTTGGCGATTTACTCATAATGGCCAGTTATGAAGGTATGTGAATGGGGTACCTTTTTCAAGAAAAGGTACACGAAAAAGGTACCTTTTCTGTGACGATGGTATTCAAAAGGATAAGAGTTTGGACCTCAGGGCGGAGACTTGGTAGAGTACCCTCACCAGGGAATAGGACACTCGTACGGGTCATACAAAACATGGAAAGTCGTGGAATTTTATAATTTCATTTTTAAGGCCTGGTGTGGGTCCTGGAAAGTCACAGAAAATCAATCAACTTTCTGAGAATTGAAAAAGCAAAAGGATCAGAAAACCGGTTTTAATTTCAGTAAAAAAGTAAACACTAGCACGCATTTTATGCATCATAAAATGGAAAATACCGTTTTGACAATACTTTGAGGATCCTTGAGAACAACTGCTTGTCATGGGCCATGGAAAACTTGGAAAGGTCGTGGAAAGTCATGGAGTACGAACCTTGTCTTGTGTTGTAGGAGCGTTTCGTGTTCGAACGAAGGTGCTGATCATAATTTTAGCACTCTCGACAAAAATGCACCTTAAAATAGATTTTTGAGAACGAGTGGTATGACCTGCTCCCCTCTTTCACCCCTGCCACGAGTGAATCTTTCATTAGCCGCCAAAGTAAACAAATCTCTGTCTTTTCAAGTCGATAAACTTTATCAGTGAAAGTTTGGTCGGCTTGTAATCGGTGTATTCTTAGCTTTCTTGTAGTCCCTAAAATACCTGAAAAGAGTGGTCTGTTTTCTTAGTCAGTACTCATTGATCCTTTACAAGAATTACATATCTTCTTATTCTACATAGACTTGCCACCACGGTCGACCTCGTGAGTTTCAGGGTACTAGAATAACTAAGCGAGCTGCGAGGATTGAGGCCCACGAAGCGGTGTTGTAAAGGTCGCGAGAGGTCTGGCGGGTACTGAATAAACCCTAGGGGTTAAAACACGGGCTTTGTACTCACAATTTTTAAAATTTCCTCGATCATCCCCGTCTTTCCTATAAGGGCGTTCCTCATTAGGAATGATTGAAGACGAAGAACTCTACACTGACCTAGTTCAGAGCATCTTTCTTCATACTGGAATCTGTGGAATAGAAACAGGACTTTGAAATGGACAAACTGCAAAAGAGTATCTTTACTCTTCGCTCGAGCTGTCCCGCTGCTTTGCCCAGTTTCCCCGGCGGTGATTTTCGCCCGTCTGTCCAATTACAAAGCTGGCAGACAGCCTATACGATAAGATGAAGGCCTGTCATTTTAGAATCATACGCCCACCGTTACAGAATGATCGCCAGCTGTTTTGAATTAATGCCACTCTACAGCAGGCCGGACCACACGTAGTTAAAACGATAAACAACGCACGACTAGACAGTAAATGGAACGCGACTTTCACAATAAGATGTTATCTGCTGGAAGGAAAATCCTTGAGCAGAATCAAGATCTCTCATTCAGTCTCGAGAGTGTTATTTTTACTTCTTAAACATGGATTTTCAAAGTCAAATTACCACAAGAAACAGGAACCCATGCCCCTTCTTAGCCCCCCTCGAGTTTGTAGCCTGTCTCGGGGGGAGGAGTTTCTTTAATACTTGAGCGCGCCGCTAAAGAGTTGACAGTTTACTGCGTTTGTTGAAACTATTAAACTTTGATTATGCGGCCCTTTTTGACCTTGCAAGCCGATCCTGATTTATTCACGATAGAAATAATTTAAAAGCTTCGTTCTTCTGCTTACCGGTTTTTTTTTCTTATCGGTAATTAATTTGATTTTACAAGAAACATGAAACCCAACAAAGACGTTTTACTTTTATGATCTTAATTTTTTGATACAGTTTATTTTCATCCCATGTATTTTTTATGCAAACAACAATGAAGCATTCTTCGTGGCCATAAAGATATGATATTGAATATGATCAGGGTTGATTATTCGTGTTTCTATGTTGCATTTCACGGAACTCACGGAACTCCGGCGCGACCAGTTAATGAATCCGCTCCATTTTCGAATGTTTGACGTACTATTTAGCCATTTCACTTAGTAAAGAATTTGTTTACAAGTTTGTTCACACGCTTCCGTTGTGTGACATTTATTGTCCGCCTTAATTGTGTTAAAATTCCCCCGGGGGAATTGTTTGATGATTGACTGGTCAACACCTTGTCAACGACACAGGAAAGAACGAACAAACCCACTTATCGATCCGTAATAGCTTCACTGTGATGAACAGATACGAGTCCTTCACTGCCACGGCCGGCTTGAATTTAACGATCTCTTTGTATGTACGTAGATAACGAGAAAGTGCGAGGAAAAAAATAGCAACAAGGGGCGAAGAAGTGTGAAGTCAAGTACCTGAAATATATACAACCGCCAGTTTGGCGCACGTTCTTTTCGGCCACGTTCTGTGCTCCAGGCAAGATATTTATTCACTTCGCATAGTTGGCATTTTGACGTGGAAGATTAGGCAGTGTTTTGTCGGTCGTATAAGCATCATTATTCATTTTGCTATTTAATCGCGGCGTATTCAAAATTTAGCTCTACTCAGCTGGCGAGCATCATGGGACGAATACTACTATGGCTGATGTCGCTACTCACGTTTTGCAAGGCCTCGGACGTTATGGAATTTCAACTTTACGAAGAACTAGAACCTGAAACTTTTGTAGGAAACATTTCAGAGAGTTCCATAGTCAAAATCATGGCCGCAAATGACGACATCAAGGGAGAGCTTCAATACGAATTCCAAGGATCACTGCAAACCTCTTTCCGTATCGACGAAAGCACTGGTATTATACGTACGGCCGCCAAGATAGACCGTGAAAATGTCTCCCTTGGACTTGTCCGCGACACATTTCAAATCTGGGTTCAGGTCTCAAAGGGAATTATGACGGAGGCTATACCGACAGAGATCAAGATACTAGACATCAATGACAACAGTCCCATTTTTAAGGAGGATATTGAGAATATTTCGGTTAAAGAATCTGCTCCACTAGGTGCAGAGTTCCCACTAACGGTGGCGGAGGATTCTGACATTGGCAACAATTCTATTCAAAGTTACGAGATTGTTGACAGAAATGACGGTGGGGTTTTTGACTTGAAAGTGTCGCGCCCTACTTCGGAAATTACTCAAGTTAAACTTGTCGTATCAAAAAGGCTGGACCGCGAGAAAAACGACAGCTACTATTTGGTGATCGAGGCGAGAGATGGGGGTAGCCCACCTAGGGTTGGACGCAAAGGTTTGAGCATTACAGTTCTAGATTCGAACGATCACTTTCCAAAATTTAGCAAAGATCTCTACGTCGGCGAAGTTCGAGAGAATGCTCGTGTAGGAACGTTTGTGTTGAATGTTACCGCGACAGATAAAGACATTGGAACGAACGGTGAAGTGGTCTACTCTCTTGAAGTTCAACGTCAATATAAAGACCTTTTCACGTTGGATGCGCGAACGGGCGAACTTCGTACAAACGCTGCGTTGGATTATGAGCTCTCGAAAGATTACCAGCTACAGGTGACGGCGAAAGACAAAGGACCGGATTCCATTCTGTCAACTGCTGTGGTAAATGTGAAGGTTAGTGTACAATATGTACATAGAGTTTGAATCTCTTTGATGGTGCACTCGTAAATGAAGTTAAACGCTCGACACAAAATGACGTTTTGCTTTTTCGTTTTGCAAGGTCACAATCAAGCTAATAATTATATAATCGCGGGGAAAATGGCCTTTTTTATTTATTGTGTGTCATTATGGTACTTTATACAACATTGGGTTTTCCTTTCATCGCCATTGTTCATTTAGTTTGACTTTTTAGGTTTGGTAAGTTTATGTTGAAATTTACCCAAAGATTTGCATGTTATTTAAACACCAGTTAATGGATATACGAAAAGGCTGTTGAAAGAAACGCTTCAGCACCGCGAAACCGTAACAGACCTTCATTACTTCGCCTCAATTAAGTTTGGATTTTCAAAATGTATTCTTTCTTTAATCTTTAATATGTTACAAGACTGCGAAAGTCGAAATTAATTAAAAACTCTTGTTAAAACTAGCTAGCTGTCAAAAGAATTCACTGGCGAAACTTAAAACAATAACACTCGTAATGCTCGCATGAAATTTAACATTGCGCTCCATTCAACTGCGAAACATTGGATAAAATTATTGCTTTTTAAATTACAACATATTAACTTTTTTAATTCTCTTATCGTTTGAAGACATAATTCTTTCGAAGAATGGATTGTACAGGCAGCATTATATTTGTATTACTGGCTTGCGAAACTATCGAATTTTATTAGCCTTTTTTAACACCGTATCTTCTTTCGTTTAGAAGTGGTTGGTTTCCAAATGCTTCGCTTCAGGAAAATAATTAATGTTGTTTTTCAACGAGAGAGATAACATCAGTCTCTGATGAACCCTTATCGTGAACGTCTATATTATTCCCTGCTGTGAATTCAATGATGTTGGCTTATCAGACACAATATACAGTTTTGTGCCCTCGAAGCCATGCCCTGTCTTTGTGATTAACGACTAATCCCTTGATAGCATGTCTCTTTCGAAAGGTTAAAGAAATCGGCAATCGCTCCATCTCTTTGTGATAAAATTCGCAGAAAAACTTTCCGATTGTCAGCTTTCGTGGTTAGTATGTTGGTTGCTTTCTGTTTGCCAAGTTTTCAATTTGACGGGCGGCGCTCTATCATTTCTTCCTATTCCTTTGTGTTAGACACTATTGTTTCGATGGCTTTTCCACTGCGTTCTAATCCTGAATGACACCCCACTTAGGATTTGCATAAATTCTAAAAAGACCCATTCATTTACACCTTTCTTATTTGCATATGGCAATATAAATACTTTCAACTTTCGAACGCATGTCATTGTGAAATATTTGTTTGGTGTTTTTCGCGTGTTAAAATCAGAAATCGGACTTCTTTCACCTTTTGAGGGTTTTCAAACATGCTTGTTAGCACAGTCTTTAGATAGCATCAGAGAAGGCAGCTGCCCTGTTATCTCTGTCGTTGTCATTACAATTTACCTGTGGGGTCCTCGGTCTTTGCATTCCTTCTAGGATTTTGTGTGTATTATAAGCGCGGCGATCAAAACGAAATCGCAAAACATCCGCGCTGAGTGAACGTGCTAACAAGAATTAATAAGCCCAGTATTTCAATTTCTATGTTATTATTAAAAAAGCTTGCTTGCTTTCCGGATGTGAGTGATGTTTCTTAATTCTACCGTTCGTGCGAGGTTGCCTTCTGTACACTAACATCTTTGAAATGTTGACAAGCCAAAAATGCTTGTTTACATTCAGTGAAAAAGAATGAAGTAATTTTCAAGGACTCCAGCGTTGTTTTCAGTGATGAAGTACTTATGCTGTGGTTTTTGACTAATGTAGCTTTTAACGTGAAATCATTTTTGCCCTTGTGGGGCATCCCTTTGTCTGGATTCCTCCAGGTGAAATAAAACGCTAACATTCCAGTTCCTTTAAGTAAAAGCGCAATGTTTTGACGAAAATACATTCTGAAATCAACTGACTCATAGTGCTGTGTTATTTTTCAGCTCTCACGAGAACCCCCTTTTTGTGTTTACGTGGTAGATTTTTATTTCAAGTCGATATTTGTCTCGGAATTTTATTCAAGTTTTTAAAAATCTGTTATTTTGAGAGCCTTATTTTTATAAGCCAAACGCCTTGCCATGTCAAAGAAAAAGGAAAGTTCCACAGAATCAAGTAATTTTAGTAGAGAACTGTCCAGGTTGTTTTTGCTCTGGGGTGGCAAACATCAAAGCTAAACCAGACGTGTTTATAGTCTAATGGTTATCTGCATACAACTAAAGAACATCAAGTCAACTTTTCCCGTACTGTTAAAGATTGTCTAGCTGATAAACGTCACAAAACTTGCGGCAATATGTGGTGGATTTGCCAGTGGCATATGTTTACGATTCCAAAGCAACTATTAAAATAACGTTTCTGGGCGCTGTATAAGGCACTCGTTCAATATATTTTTACAAGCCAAAAACACGAGACAGACCGCCTCACCTTGTATGCTCACTGTTATTTCGGAAGCCGATTTCAATAGATGGTGAAGCTATTTTAAGGTTAGCAAACAACTGCTGTTACTGCATTGTCTCCCTACAAACTTCAAGTCAAGAGTGGCGGAAATCTTGAAAGATGATCGATCGAAAGAGAAAAATCGCTATTTTTAGAGAACAATGAAAAAACAGCTTTGAACATACACATCGATCTGTACGTGTTTGTTTTTGCATATATAGTCAGAAGCTGCAGTATCGCCTATTTCCGTTTCATTCGTTTGCATTTTCCTATTTTTTTGGAACATTTTTGTTCGGTGACGAAAAAGATTATCTGGAGCGTGACTTGGCTAAACAGTGAAACCGATAGAACTAGTATTTCAGCCAAATGAAAATGTTTCGGAAGTTTTCCACAATTACAAGTTACAAATCACACCGAAGCTCTAAAAACGCCTTTAGTTGCTTAAAATGACAATGTATTTAGGGAGCCATGACATTTACCACTATCAGGTGATAAATGCCCAAAGGAAATTTCGGTTTCAGCATTGTTATTGGCGACGCATTCATTTGAACCGCAAGAGAACCACAACCAGCATTCCTGAGAATTCAACCCGTAAAATAGGCTAAATGCGTCGTGAATGTTCTCGTTTTGTGATGTCTAATTTGTTTAGAATTTGTATGAGGCGTGTTTAAAATAAGTTTGTCACTAAAATGACAGCTCACCGCAGGTTTGTAAATTGATGTGTGACCACGACCGAGGTGGATCAGAGACAGACGCCGGAATTACGCGTGAATGCAAAAGATATGCAAAACGGAATAAAATCCGTCTTGACAATTTCAAATTGTCAAATTTTGGGTTGTGAACTTTCTCCCTAAAAATAGAAAGAAAAGAAAGCACATGCGTCGATTGAAAAACTATTAAAATCAGTTTACGTTCGTCTTTTAGCTAGGAGTACGCGCGTGACGCTCACTCTTCACGCGCGAAACCGTTTTTGCCTCTTCCTAATATCTGCGCGGTAATCTGCTTTTTTGATTGCGTCTGGCCTTAGAAATATTCTTGAATTTCCGGATAAGTCTAATGTAGATTAATTGGTTAAGGGTTTAAGTTTCTATTTCATGAGAGGGCTTAAGAAATATTATACACTCAGCTTGATTTGACTATTGAACTGATAAATATATATTAAGGAAGTCGGGTCATGATTTGTTATGTTTAGCACAGAAAACACGCAAAACGCGTACAAATATCCCAAGATATTTGTAGTCCAAGAGACAGATTTAACAGCCCAGTGTAAGGTAAGGCTAAGCTCGGTAAGAAAGAGACGCCCTACGCCGTAAGTGACATAAAAGCATGAAACATTCGGGCTATAAGAAAACTTAAACACACCACGATGGCAACGCCAAACAGATGCCACCGAACAGAAGGTTTACAACAAGAATAGAACAACAATAGAGTAGAACATTACCATGGCTGTTCACGTGCGTTATAAATCTCTGTACATTTCTTTGCCGTCCTCTACAACAACGTAGATAGACTCTGTACTGAGTATTTTCAAGAACGCGAATGACAGCGGCTAATTTTTCGAATTTTCATTTGGAATTGAACGCTGGTATTACACATTTAGCTTGAGTACATCTGAGACAAATACACGCACTGAACAGATACAATGGCGACTTTCTCACGTCGATTTTGCTTTGCTTTCCCAGTAAACTACCAATTTCTACTCGCCTTTGAGACAAACTTGCGTGCTTAGTTTGGTTATCATTCAAAGTCCGTCTATAGTTTCCGGCAAACATGAGTTCGGGAATTTCCTGATTTCTTTTAATCGGCTGATATAAGGGAAGAAAAAAAAAAACTCCCTAGAGTTAAACCGCTTTTGCCATTTTCCCAGAAGTTTCCCAGTGCTCGATCGAGTATTTGCCTTCACGAAACTCTCCTCCGCCAAATTAACCTAACGTCTGTTACTAAAAATCCGTGGAACTTGGTGAGGCCAGTGGACTAGAAAACCTGGCGACAGGAAGGTGAAAAGAAAATCAAAGAAAGGAAAATAAACAGATCAGCATCAAGCCAATATCTGCACTGTATATGGATATTTACGCTGGCTTTGTAAGGCCCCGACTAGACGATCTTAACATGTCAACGCAACATATCGCAACATTGTTGGGCACAACCTGTTGCGTGTGTTTGGCCACCCTGTTGCGACATGTTGGCCCAAATTTGACCATCTTCAAATATGAGCCAACAACACTTAACATGAGCCAACAACACTCAACGCGTGATATGTTGCGTTGACATGTCGCGATCGTTTGGCCGGGGTTTTAACCAAACCCAGAACACCACACTTAATTGGCGGACCGGCTTTAGAGGGAAAACTCGCAGAGCAATTACGTTAATTAATGGGAAAGGTTTTCTATCTGTGTATTTAACCCAAATGAAATGTAGAAGAAAATGTTCGCATTGACGGTGATCTATTTGTAGGACGACTTTTTAAGTTCTAAGGAGGAACCCAAAGGTAATGGTTTTAGGGAGACGTGGGAGGGGTGGGACAGGCATGCAGAAAACGTGTTCTGTCGCTGTAAAGGGATGGGAACGGGACAATAATTTCACCTCCCCTCCCTGGTCATCACGCTGCCTTTGCTTCGCGCGCTTTTTCTTGCCCTGGAGCCGTACATAGTCGACGCCTCATGTCGGTTAAGTCTCAAGAATTTCAGATCAAATATTAGAAATTTCGTCCTGCAACACATTGATTGTTTTCTGTAGGTAGTAAGGTTTGGAAAGGAGCAGAGGTAACGTTTGTCAGTTTACCTGATATCACTATTATCGCGATTGTTTTGCTTTTATAGTAATCTCATTTGTTTTACTCAATAACTGCTTCTTTGTGTTGGCATACTTCTCGTCGTGCTTGTTTGGGTCGTTACACAGTCATTCCTTCCAACAAATATTCTCTAGACTAGGGTAGATTGAATGGCGACCCAAAATAACGGCTGTGCAGTGGCAATCTTGGGAACCAATCTTAACTGTTTGGTTCATCTAAAGAAAAGATATTTCCAAATTCCTTTCAGGTTCTTGATGAAAACGACAACGAGCCAGAGATTTCCGTGGTTTTGCTCCCAGACGCGTTCGACAAGCAGGGCAAGATTCCCGAGGACACCATCCTCAATACTGGTGTTGCTTTAGTAACGGTGAAAGACAGTGATAGCGGACTTAATGGCCTTGTCACGGTCACGCTACAGCACCACAAGCAGGACTTCGGTCTGCAGGAAATGTTCGCTGGGAAATATATTCTCAAAATAACGCAACCGCTAAGTCTAGACCGACACGCGCAGTACAAGATCAAAATCGTGGCTGAAGATAAAGGTAAGCCACTGTCGCAAAAGAGCAGCTACATACTACTTGTCAAGCTTGCCGACAGCAACAGACATGCTCCGAGGTTCGCTCAAAAGGTTTACGATGTAACCATCACTGATGACGTCACACCAGGCGCGGTTATGGCGAGGACGACAGCAACCGACGAGGATGATGGGAGAAACTCCGAATTGACCTACAGCGTGGAAAGCGCGCGCGTAGATCGTAATGGCAGCGTTCAAGACCTGACTGAATGGTTTGGCATTGATAACGCAGGGCAAGTGTTTGTTCGTGTGAAGTTATGGTGCGCATTTACTCCATCTTTTATAGTGAATATTGATGTTCGAGATGATGGCCGCGTACCTCGACATGGAAAAACTGTGTTAAAAATCTTCGTTAAGTGTTCTCAGCACATCCATAATTTTAGCGTGGCGGAGAATAAACCCGAGGGAACTGAAATTGGAAAGATTCCATTCACTTCTGTAGCACCAGACAAACCGCTTCATGTAAGATTGCTCACGAATACCACCGCTTTTGCTCTCGACGAAAGGAAGGGAATATTAACAACTACGAGCATACTGGATCGAGAATTTAACAGTTCTTACTCATTGACGGCTGTTTTATCAGATGGAAGTGTGGAAATGGATATTATTCTGAACGTTATTGTTGGCGACATAAACGATAACGCGCCCGTGTTCGTTGGAATGCTAGGTAGTCATAACATAACTCTGTCAAACGCACTTTTCATTGGAGAAACAGTCTTCAAAGTACAAGCGATTGATAAAGATTCTGGATCAAACGGTCTCGTGCAATACTCCATCGTTAGTGGAAACGATCGTCGAGTATTCCACATAAACGAACGTAATGGGAAAATCTCACTCGAAAAGGAACTCGGCGAAAAAGCTTACACTTTGACCATTAGAGCTGCGGATTCGGGTTTTATCGAAAAAGAGACTTTTCTACGTTTGATAATTTCGGTCAACTTCATCACTCCAGCACCTCGGCCCATTCCAGCTACAACGAAAGTGGATATAGGAAAGACAGAGGGCAGTGAGGGTTTCTTTTCCGACACAAAGATGATCATAGTAGTTGGAGCCTGCGCCGGCTTCTTGTTGTTAATTGTTTGCCTAATAGCGGTTTTCTGCTTAAAGTTCAAGCGTAGAAATAGCAAAGAAGAAGACAAGCGTGGCAGCTATCATGAGCCAGACATAAGCCGAGAAGATGCACTGAAGGCTTCCAAGAAAATGTTTCACCAAGCGACTTCTAACCGGCGCCAAGAGGCCGAAGAATTTGTCTTCAACACTCGAAAGCAACCGATCGATGAATCCCCGAACCCGATCAGAAAGATGCACCCGACAATGACATATCAAGCTCCCCCCGGGACGGGATCCCCCACGGGTAATTCGCACCCGGATATGTATTACCCGTTTGAACAGCCAGTGGTCGAGTATCACAGTAGTGAAGATGAACTTGATAGCGGGCGTGGCGGGAGTTCCCGCGGGTCCAGCCCGTATTGCGCTCACAGCCCCCCATCCAAAAAGAGAGAGAACGACTGGCGACCACTAAATCAAGTGAAATATCCAGCTCCTCAGTACCGGGTTCGCAGCCCTGGTATGCCACCTCCCCCTCCCCCGTATGAAGACGTACAGAGGCAAAGAGCATTCGTGACAGTTTCTGGAGTCACGCATTCCACTACAGACTTATAATTGCTGTAGACTGAGATCACCGGCACATAAACCGGCTGAACTGTATTCATACAGAGAAAATAATTATTTAAATGGGCGTTCGTTTCATGCAAGCGCTTTGTTACACAACAGCACAAATCATTGTTTTTTTCTTCTTTTCGTGTAACACAGAAAATCATAACACTGTTCTTTGGAGAGGAATTCTTCCTGGGAAATATCAGCCTTGTCAACTCAAAGGCTTTCTTTTTGCCTTTTTTCTAGGATGGCTTCTCCATCTTCGTCACAAAAACTATCAACTTCCTTTGCATCTTGTTTGTAGACTCCTTTTAGCAGCGCTAGGTTTCATTACATTGTACTGTTTTCGAGGCTCAATGTTCTTCATAAGTTTTCCGCACGTTGATTGTGGTGCGTTAGTGTCCCCTCCCCTCTTCCCCACGGGATTGTGGCGCGTTAGTCTCTCCTCCCCTCTTCCAGCATGATTATGACGCCTACGTCTCCTCTGCTCTTCTCCGAACTGGACGGTATTGTGCTTTCGCTTAAAGTTGTACATATACGTTATTGTTCAAGTTCAAATTAATTTAACGAGAGAAAGGCGACATTGTCTCGCTTTGCTATTGACATTTTGTACAAGAATAGAATATTTACTGTATCGTAAAAGTGTGATGATTGTAGAGACGAATAGAGGGAAAGACATTTTCAAAAAATTAGTAATATGAAATTTAAAGTTGTAATGAAATTATTTATCCTGCATATGAATATAGTCAAATTGCGCTGATTATAGGGAATGGACGGGTTTTAAGACGCTAATTTTTTTACACAATGGTAAATAATGGAATTTAGGATAGGTATTTCGAATTGATTTTTTTCATATTTATGGCAGAACGTAAATTGAGTAAAATAAATACAGAGCACAAGGTGCTTATCGAAAACAGTTATCGTTTAAATGACTCATTGACTCGTTTGAGGGATCTGGATTGAATCTGCCGCAAACAGCATTAGGGCTGTTCGCATGCTTTATATCAAGCTTTAAATCAAGCGTGATTTCACATGAAACGTTTTCAAAAGGCCTCAATCTTGTACCCACAGTTCGGGATGCGAGCTACCGTCCCAAATTATCAGCAGTATAGTACCGCAGAATTGCGCATTTCAAGCTTGTCAAAACCATTGTCCTCGGTTTTTAACTTCTGGACAGTCCATTGTTTTTAAAAACAATTAAACCATCCCGTAATGGAACGTGACAGGGGGGTTCATTTCGTCAAGTTTTCACAAGAGTAAAAGAGAAAAAAAAATACAAAAGAAAAACACTCGGAGCTTTAATAGCAGATCAATTTGTTGAGATGTCCAGAGTGCACTTGACCGGCTTGTCACGCAATCTTCCTCGCATGTTCGCGGGCGTTAAGAAGAAAAGTGACTGTCAAGATTACTGTTCAGATACCGGGCTTCAGATAATAACACGTTCAAACTAGTAGCATAGACCAAAAATGGAAATTCAGTGTCATTTATTCCCTCGCTGAGCAGTTTCTACCAGATTGTCTGGGCTACCATTACCTAACTATACATGGAAATTGAGCAAATATTACAACAAAAAATTAGAACCCGTATGTACAAGAAAATCTCTCATAGGAAGATATGTTACAATTTTATCAAGTTTCTACGAGTGTTCCTTTGTAAGCTTTCGTCTGGCTTCCTTTTTTATTTTAGCCATTCGTTATCGAGATTTCTATATTACTGTTAGAAAATGCATCCTGTTGGAGGAGAATCAGGAGTGTACAAAACATTTCCTTTCTGAGTAGTGTCACGGTTTTTAACGGGCGTTCCATTCAGAAGCCCTATCGACAGTGAAGCCCTTAAGCCCTATCGACAGTCAATAATCAGATGTTCGTACATGACGCACTCAATGAACTGTTGAGCTTCTTTCCCAGCCAGGTTGCGGTGCGATCATGGGATTAGCCGCTGGCGGTTCGCTCACTGGCGCATCTGCTAAAGGTTGTTGCTGTTCATCTGCTGGTAGCGGTGGAAAAAAATTACTCTGATCGCTTGGTGGTAGTTTATCGTTTTGAAACGGCTGCTCCTGATTTTCATTTTGGAAGGCGTCCATCAAGGAAGCATCGTTAAGACCAGTTTCACCAGGTTGATTTCCTGCTAAACCGGGTAATAAACCGGCTTCATTGCCAAGTTCGTCATTTTGAAATGCACCCATAGGTGGCATTGCCGGTGGTATGGCCGGTGGCATGACCGGTGGCATGGGCGCCATTGGTGGCTGCAAGAAAGGCGCCTGAGGTGCATGTGGCTGCGGTTGGTATGCCAGCGGTTGCTGGGCCATTGGAGGTCCATAGGCTCCTTGAGCAGGGCTCGGTAGTGCTGCTGGAGGCGCAGCTGCGAGAAAAAACAAACAGTCAATCAGTGGTTTGCTTGCTTAGCAAGTTTCTTAAACCACTTTCTATAGATTTTAAGGGAATTGAACGTTCATTTATTAAGCAATAGACAGAAATATGGACGAACAGACGATGAAAGGGATTTGTATCATGAAAGGGCGTTAGCCGCGTTTTCCCTCAGCTGACACCAGTTCACTGTAGCTTTGGTTGGGGTAGCCTGTTCCAAGCTCTGGGTTTGTGCGGGCGATCGAGAGGGGGAACGAAGCAAGCACGAGAACGAGCGGGAAAGTGGCAAGTGGAAAAAGGAAAGCGAGCGGGAAAGTGGATAGTGGAGAAAGGAAAGCGAGCGGGAAAGTGGAAAGTGGCTCTTCCTCGTCCAGTCCCGTCGACCTTTTTTCCACTCGTTCTTTTCGCTGGCTTCTCATTACGAACGCTAAGAACAGGCTGGGTGGGCTCGGTAAAGGCAACTAGAATTTATTTGACGTCTTACTATCCATTCCACGATGTCATACGTGCAATCCTATTTAAGCGACAATAGTTTTTATTTCTTCAAATGTGATTTTCCTTACCTGGGGGAGGTGCGGCCGCTATAGAAGAAGCACGATCACATAGAAACAAAGAGAGAAACGTTAATAATGTTGATATATGGAGATAGATAGAAATTGTTCAGCTCATTAGTCAGATAGCAAAAATGCAATGTTCATTACGACAAGGTCACAGCGTGTGACGTAACACGTGTTAGCGCGTTCTACCTCACGAAACTGCCTTTTTGTGGGCTTTTATATAATTGTACTGTACATGAAAACTTATGGTAAATTTAAAGTCCGATAATGAAATGCATTAAGCTCACGACTTTCCTGATTTTGGCAGTACAGGTTGTATACAGAACGCGTGTCTGTATGAGCCTAGTGCATGGTGTTGCTCACCACGAGTCTTATGTAATGGTTAGAACGCATACTCAGCGTCTAGGAGTCCCTGGGTTCGAATCCCGTTGAGGAACCATGGTTATTCTCACCTAAACGAACATTGTGTTTTTGTTAAGTTGTTTATAAAAAACTGTCCGCTTTAGCTCTGACTCGACAAAAACAGTTTTTTTGAACGAAAAGGGTGAAATAGGTCAGTTTGTTTTAAAACTTACCTAATGGATCCTTGATACAAGTTGGTCTGTTGACAGCGATGGCGTCCTTGCATTTGGGCATCACGCATGGAATATATTGAACCTTGCACGTTTGACCGACAGGACAGTTGAATTTCTGGTAAGACACAAAAAACGAAGCAAACGAAATAAGACAGCATTTTGAAGGAATAATGGACACCAGATATGGAGTTGTAGGTCGTTCTAAATTTGCAGCGTCTTAATCAGTTACAAAAAAAAATGTTTTGGGTCTTTATGGAAATCAGTGCTTTCAAATGATGTACTTATCACGTACCTTGCACGGGTTTGGATCTCGCACTGAAAGAAAAATACAGATACAAGTATTAGATTTTTAGAAAAAGCCATGTCAGCACAAAGAAAAAGTATAGAAACATCGTGGTTTAAAAAACATATACAAAAACTATGAGCCCGTTGTTTTGTCAGTAAGGTTGTTAAGTAACATAACTTCGCACTTGTATCATGTTACGTACGGGGGACAACATGCACTGACTGAAAATCAGAATCTATTTAGCTCATTGACGTTGTTCGAAGATTGATTAGAGGCATAGTGCCGCCCTAATGGGCTAAGCATTGTTGAAGTCCTCTTTTGCTTCTGAGCAAGACACTTAACGCTATTTTATACATCAAAGATCATCTTTGTTATGGATGCGACTTGGGACGAACTTCATCATTTACAAGGTTCTTCATATTTGGCCAAACGAAACAATGAGTAAAGAACACAAACAGTAGCTAAGGACAAAAGAAGTACAAATTAACAAGAACGAACAAAAATAGAGGTTTTGGAGTGGTGCAGGCCAACCGCGGGGCCACGCAACTTAAGCAGTTACGAAAATGCTAGCGAGTAACCGGCGATGGACAAGCTTCAGTCCAGGTAGATAACAACACTCCTTGTCGCTATATCGTAGATAAGCCTTGGCACTGCGAGAGAGCACTGTGACCGATCCCTTGCATTGGATCAGGCTTTAACTTTAATTTATAGTTCTTGATTGACACAATTAGAAGCATATCACGCCGAAGTAGTAAATGCTCATTAACCGGGGGAAGGCGTCAACCTTGCCCGGTAGCGTTCCTCGTAATTATTATAGTGCTTACTTGTAGGTGTGCAAACCATTCCTCCACAGTAGTTTCTACAGCACTTCCGGTCAGCGTCGCAGTGACTGTCTTCTGAACACTCGGACTCAGTACACTTAGGATTTACATCATCTGGCAGCACATAGGCCACGCCCCAGAAATTCAGCCTAGGGTCCTTTATTTTAAAGTTATTCTCGGGTTTAACACACAATCCAGTCCGTGAGAGGTATCCTGTGGGAGAAGGGAACATTGCGTTAGATTCTAGAGTTATGGGAACTTGCGATACAAACCAGTAAGGTTGCAAAGTAAACCGTGCTGTAGTTGACGTAAGTGTTTCTCGGTGAGGCTCTCGCTAACCGCCGAGCCCCAGACCGGACACACACTCAGGGTCATAAAATAACTGAGGAGAATATACTGCCTTTGCAATAACATCTGCAAACGGTCAGATATTCTAGTCTTCTCGGATAAGAACGATAAACCGTAGGGCCCGTCTCCTGCATCTTCACTGTAATGGCTAGTAGGGGACGTTAAAGAATCCACACACTCATCGTAAAGAGTAGGGCACGTAGTTCCCGGTGTTGTGGTCTGGTCTTTGTCCATATATCACTTGCTTGTAAAGCGCATTTGAATATATGAATATAGCAAATGCGCTATATAAATTCATTATCATTATCAATTCATTATTATCATTATTCTCTGATTGATCGGTGTATGTGTTCCTGACGACTTGTCAGTTTACGGGGTTCTCAGTCTTACAGGGGTCAATGAAACGATGTCTCAGTGGGAGGAGGAAGAGCCGAGGAAAAACTTGGGACTCTGGACTGTGAGGTCTGGGTTCAAGCCCTGGCAGAGGCCATTGTGACCTCACAGAATACGAGGGGCGTTGGCGGGGGCGGAACGTAGCAGCTTATGGGTATGAAAATAGCTATTTTCCAGGTCGCCTCATTGTACAGAACCTTTTCAGTGTGGATAGCGTCAACGTGGTCCAAATTCAGTCTTACAGGTGCTAGCATGGTTTTGTGTTTCTAATATTGAGGACAAGCATAATTTCGTGAACGGTAAGCCTTACCTCTTTTATTTCTCTTTATAGATCCTGCATAGATATTTAAAGAAAAAGAAAAAACGAAAAGTTAGAGCCATTTAAGAGGTTACAACTTTGCTTCGTGCAAATAGTTCTTACACGTCTTACGTAAATTAAACCTACAACCTCTTTACAACTATCGTATACGAGAAGGAAAAAATGAAAACCCAGGCTACGACTGACCATTGTAGCCTCGGGCACTGTTCAATTCTTGGACGTAGAAAGCGAGGAGCACTCGCTACAAATGTTGGGCGCACAGGTGAACCAGCCGTGGGACGAAGTTGCAAATCTACATGAACAGAACAATAGATCTCAAGACGGACGAATTGAACCTGTGCTTACCTGACTGGCACAGCATGGAATATCCAGCCAAAAGTAAAATTACAAATGCCCTCATCCTTCACTTCATCCAGGGATTCTTCTTCTAATAAAGGAAGAAAACGTCGAAAACTGCAAATAAAACAACAAATGGAAAAACGTAATCCGCATTGAATACTTGCATGAATTGGCTAGCTATATATAGAACTGACTTTAAGGAGGGTCCTGAAGGGGTAAAATTGGAACTGGGATTTGGGCAAATTTTCACCGGGAAAGTGGGAAAGTGGGTCGCTGGGACTGGGATTTGGTCACTGGGAATGGGAATCACAGACAGAAAAACAATAGAACTGGGACTGTGATTTTTAAAATTTGGAAAAACAATAGGCCGGGAAATGGGATTTGGGCAAAATTTGGGCTGGGAAAATGGGATTTATACCCCCCCTTCAGGACCCTCTTTAAGAGTTGAAGATCGTCTTTAATTTTGCTGTTACTTAAGGTCGGCAAATACGAGGGACTGGTCGCAGGAACTTGTCCCATGAACAGTTTGCACGAAGAATCTCGAGGAACAACTTGCATGGACTTGTCCAAAACTTTCAAACCAGTTTAAGTTCTTAAGAGTACTAGTCGCAGGGACCAAATGTTAGTCCCCGCGACTAGATTTTCATCATACGATGGGACTTGCACCCGCGACCTGTTTCAGGGACTAGTCTCCTCGTGTGTTCCGACTTTTAAGATGTCTAGCATAAAATTCCATATAAGTATAGTTACAACTGTTAAAACATGGCATTTATCTAGTTTATGGAGTCAAAATGTACTATAAATACATGGAACTCATTTGAAACCTGTACGGGTAGGTGTTTGTTGGAACTTTCTTGGGAAATCTCTGTGACAAACCTGAACGAAGCATTTAGGGGGAGTCTAGAAACTTTAATAGTTTGTGTTGAGATTTCTAACTACTTGCATCTGCGTCATTCCGCCGGCCATTTGGCGTGAGCCCGGACCCCAACCCCACCACCCACAGTCTCACCTCCACCGCTTGAGAAAAATGAGTCTCTTTATTTTCTGCGAAGCTCAGTAATTATTTGCGGAGATATAGTAATGGTGGCAAGATCAAATTAAAGATGTTCATATTATATTTCTGATATTTTTAAAGTAGTTATGGCTCTGTTAATTGATATCCCCAGTGACGAAATCTACCGATAGAAATTAAATCCGGGAAGCGCATTTTGCTTGCCTTGTACGACATATGTTAAACTTACGTTTACTGGCATTTACTCCCCTTCAACATTTTAGGATGTTTTCTGCGAGAGAGAGCTCTCTGGCAAAAAAAGTATGCACAGGCAAAATAGTAATTTAGAAATCTCTGCCGTTCTTTCCTATGACTTTTTCCGCACTATATTCCTGTTCTCTACCTGTGCACTTTTCGTCCTTAAACTTGAGACAAAAAAAACCTTGCCCGGAGGACTCCAAAGACCTCCTTACTGTGTTTTTCGATTGCGTTACACTCTAGGAGTCAGTGATTGTTCTGGTCTATATTTACTCTTCCGCGATCATTGGGTACCCGTTTGTTTCAACGGCAGGTTGTTGATTCTTTCGTACACGAGTAGATTTAAAATATTCTCCTGGCGGCTAACGAGGGGAAAATATGTCAATCAGAAATATTCTACTGTTAAGGAACTACCGTAATCTGTCGACACCAGAGTTGTAGAGCGCCTTTTTTTTTCATTTTTTTAGTAGAGCTCTAGTAAAGGCCTAAAACTACGCAAAGTGAACGAGTTTGATTTTCCTTGATAACTTATACCAGTGCAGGCGAAGTCTCAAGAACTTAACATCAAAATATCGACAATTCCTTGGAACTCAGATGTAAGCATCTAATTGCGTCTTTACCAATTGCAGATCTTACAGCAAAAGGGTGAAATACCTCGGTTGAATATAAGGATGAATGGAAATATTAATTGGAATCCGTCGAAACTGCAAACAGTCTTTTTCAGTTATCCCATCTCTCATAGCCCGACGACCGAAATAACCCGACGAATTGAATGTTTCTCAGGAATCAAATCCAGACCCAGTAAAATATTTCTTAAAACAACTTAACTTACCTTTGTAAGGGCAACTTGAAATTTTCAATATTTTTTCGTCTCCTTTCCTTCGTGCATAACTAATTCTCAGGTATTACCTCATTTCATGAGTATGAAGAAATGAATGAATCGACACCTAAACCGCTGACCGGGTAAATCGTCATTTAGCACAAAATGGCGAGTGATTTGCTTTTGTGATGCGATATTCAGTTTACTACAAGGAAAAAAAAAGATGCATTGAAGTTCCTAATTTTAATTTGTTATATAATTTGGTTCGGCCAGAGTAGGCCTACTTTTTAACAAATATCTAGTTATTTTGGGGGATATTTGGAAGTTTCCGAGTTTTTAAAAAAACAATGATATTTCGGAATTAATAGCTGTTTTCCTCGCTATTTTCATGAAGCCATACTCAATTCCATGTTAGAAAGAATCCAGTTCAGCGATTTCCCACTTGGAATAAGTATTCCATAGCACTAAATCGCTAAAGTAGTAATTTTTCCAAAGTGGCGGATGCTGGTAACATCGAAGCGACTGAATCTTCTTTCTGAACTCCTGCTACTGCAAAAAAATGTAAAAATATTTGGCTCAAGTGATTCAAATTTATCTATTTTCCAGGCAAAAAGTGTAAAACACTTAGAGGGTTTTTTGGAGTTATTTAGAAAATTGTTTGATATTTTCCGAAAAGATATTTGGGCGATTTTACGTGATATTTGTAGAAAGCACCACAAGACAAATTAAACTGAAAGTCTACACATTTGTGAAGTATGGCGTTTCCGCAGTCCATAATACATCTTGTAAACTTGTGGCAGGATTTGTTAAATCGCAGTAAATATTTACATTACTGTGCTAACATTCAGTTTGTTTTCCCAACTGATAATTGTTTGAAATTTTATTTTCTTCTTTTACATGCAACACGCGCACATCAAATCCACTGACAACTTTGGACAATATTTGCATCCCGTTTTCTAACAAAATAAGCTCTTGAGGCACTCCCATGCACTTTTCCCTAACAATCGTGCATTAAGTTCTGTAATGTTTTTTTTATGTCCAACTGTCATTTGGAGCAAATGTTTTCAAAACTAAATGAATCATATTTTCTCAGGAAGACTAGTTTTAAAGTTCTCCTTTTCTCTTCCGAAAGTCCTTCACTGGCTCTTAAACATCACGGTGTTTATTCATGTTGAACTAACTCTGTCTCTTTAAATACATTCACTTAAACAGCTGGATTATTATCTCAAATCAGGCTATATTGTTATAGTGTCAATCACCGCAGATAATTTTCAATAGCATTTTCGCTACAGAGGTTCATTAATAATTTATTTTTTTGCCGAAAGAAAACCGTCAAGGACAACTTAATTCCCAAAATGACAGCAGGGACTGACCATCAAAAGGGCGGAAGCTTTTACGATCACGTGGGCTGAGAAATGCATTTCTCATTTTGTCAGCTTCTTTCACTCTCTCAGGCCAATATTTAGCCTTAACTGCAGCCGTCTGCAATTATTGTTAAGTACTGAGTCACACATTCCCTACAGAAACTTTTTCGCTCGCAGGAGTACGAACGCGACTCAGAACTACTTTCAAAAGTGCAACATAAGCATTAATCGAAAATAGAGTGCATTCAGTTACTGGATTAAAACTTCAAATTTAAAATTGACTGATGAAACGGTTAGATTGCAATCGTCATCTTTTACACATGTTTTTAACCTGCCTTGTGGTGACAGATCCAGTAAACAAGCATTGCTACTTTCGGTTACACTGTTTATGAAATCAATTTTCAATTTCCTCCTCAAATTTCCAGTTCATTGATCCATAGCGATTAAGATGTCGTTTGGCAGATTACTTTTATTTTTATCAGGGAATTGCCCTTGTTTATTTCATCGCTAATGAATGTTAAAAGAAAGCAGCTATGTCAAAGCAGCACATGTTTTTTTTTTGCGATAATTAAATCTGCAAATTTAACATCATTGAGGGCCGAGTTGGAAATTGATATTTAATCACAAGCTATAAGCTACAAACGCCGTCAGACAAGCTAATAAAAGTTATGAAACATGTCAACATCGATGAGTATAATCCCTTATTTTTTCAGTCCCCTGCTCAATTTCAATAAAATATTGCACACAAATTTAAAATGGCCAAAAATCACACTGTTTCCTCAAAATTAATTTTAGAATAAATCGGAAATAAGTTACAAAGAACTCTTCATATTTAGAGTTCTCTTTCTCTCTAAGCGCAGTGCATGTCAATTAACCAAGAAATTAGTTTCTCGGACTAAAAGCTCTTTTATATTCGAGTCTATTTTTATTTTTTAATCTACATAAGAATTATTCGACCACTCTAGCGTTTACAGATGTTAGACAGACAGCTGAATCAATTTGAGCGCTTTAATTGCTGTTTATCCTAGAAGTAGATATTTTTCGGTGTCAAAAGTTCTACGTTCGCTTATGAATATGTGCGGTGCAAGTCTTCGGTGTTTGGTGCAGTCCATTGTTTCAGTCCTCTTCAGTTCGATCGATGAAGTGAATATTGGAAGATATTTGACCGCGCGTGACTGTTGATCATGGAAGGCTGGGTTTGACTGATTAAGGGAAGATGGTGGAAAAAAGCGTCGAAGAGAGCATTCTCTTGAAAACCGGCTAAGTTTTTCCCGGGATCATGAGTCTTATGAGACAGGTTAGTCTTTTGCCAGCTGGTTGTCAGCCTTGGAACCTCGATGTGTGCGCAGCAAGCAGCAATGGAGACCGTTTTGCGTACTGTGCCACTCTTGCCGTCTACGTTTATGAGGTACGTAAGTGCATGACGGTCACTATAGGGATGACTGGTGAAACGATATTAAACATTGTTGAACTCTATGCTCCTTAATCTAGCAGTATTCCAACGTCTTTCTAGCGGTAATATTCTAGCAAGCGAGAATCGCGCCTGTTGTCTCTCCTATTTACACTGTCGGCTTCAATTAAGAGAATTAGAATTTTCACAGTATTTTGTTTATTCTGCTCAGAGATTCGGTAAGAACTGCTCGAGTGGTGTAAAATTCCTCCTTCCCACGGTAACCAACGTCGCTTTTCACCACCCACTGCTAGAACTTCGGCACTTTCCAGTCTATCTGAACAGATGTTAGCAGCGTTTTGATTTTATAAGATCTATTTTGATGTAAATTCGCAAATTTGGACAATGTCTTTTTGTGCGATAATTTTGAACTTGTGCTTCATATATTTAAGCGATATAAGCGTTACTGTGTCAACTCGATAGAATCTTCCGTAACAGGAAAAAACTCACGTGAAATTAGCTTTTGCCATTTTAAGGCGCCAACTGCAGGGAACCTTTCACGATGTGTTCGATGTTCTTAAGCTATTATAATTGCGAACATTATCGGGTTGAGGTATCTCTAATCACAATTTTTATGACAATCAATTAACAATATTTAGAATTTTTATGCATTTTAATTTGGAGAATTTTTAGAACTTTTTTAAGTAAAACTTTGCAAAATTTTCAATGTTTTTTTTAATTGACACTACTAGCTTCTATAAGACTAATTATAAGACAGAACACGCTCTCTGGACTCCTGGTTTGTCGTTTCATGAAAATACAATTTCCTTGTGGTTTCTTAATTCTTGCATAAAAATAACATAATTTTAATTTAATTTTCTTGATTTTAGATTTTTCGCTTTCTCTAGCTCGACTAGGCAGATTTTATCCATTTTTTTTAACACTTTTTGATGTAATGTGTGTAGTGTGTAAATCAGCCAAAACAGCAATTCTGCGAGATTGCTCAAATCCAAATAATTAGTCAGTCAACTCCCTCAAGATCAGCTTAGCCTGTGGAGCAGCTGTTTCCTTTCCTTTTATCAAACAAATGAGTGAGTGAGCAGGCAAGTGAAGAAGTGCCCTTGGGGTGAGCAAAAAATTGGGGAGAAGTGGGGAGGGGATGAGTGAGAGGGGGTGGGGAGAAAAGGAATCGCCTACAGTCAATACTAAACAATTTACTGAACTCCGTTCTCCTATGAATGGAGAGTAATAGTGCAATTTGAGTGATGGTCACCTGTCAATCAAAAAGTGACAACAGAAATTTGACATTCATGTATAATATTAAGTCCAACATCCTGGACATGACAAGATCAAAATAGGTATGGTTGAGTATGAGGAAGCATTCAAATTTTCTGTTCAGCAAACATTGAAAGACCTTTCACAAAAATGGCAAACACATTGATCTAAAACTGGAGCAAAAAGCTGCCATTAGAGTTAAGTCTGTGGACAGGATGTCCTTGCAATCCATTTATCAAATTGTGGGAGTGGAGAAGAAAATTTCAAAAGCTTCCGCATGTTACTCATGGTCTGTCTAGTGTAAAATGGGATCGAGAAGCCATCACAACTTCTGCGGCTCATGACATTTGTACATTTGCCATTCTCGTTTAGGTCTCTCAACCTTTCTTTGCTTCACATATCATGCCTGCTTAGCAATTTACAAGTCTGCTGTCATGTAGGCATGTTGGAAGGTAATTAACTTGATAAGACAGTGAGCCCACAGTTTCCATGAGCAAACTAATGAAACTCAATAAGCTCCAGCTAAGTTGTGTGTTACTGATTAAACTGTAACCAAACACAATAACTGTATAGGGTAAATATTGTCACCATATCTTTATGCAATTCATCAAAAGAAGCAAAAAAACTTTGAGCTTTGAGCCCGGGGGGGGGTACTCCCCTATATAAGGTATATGGGTATGTGCCGCCCCAAAGGGTATGGTTTTTGAGCCGTTTTGGTCTGAAAACGGGTATAGATTTTCAACATTTTGGTCT
>OMLO01000067.1_pt1 | contig 43362 bp, 57 predicted proteins | sample 1674811 | NCBI WGS metagenome assembly OMLO01 (sample SAMN06265003, study PRJEB25207) | coral metagenome | isolation source: Coral host | place: Mexico:La Bocana,Puerto Morelos, Mexico | collected 2008-11-13
GGCAGCACATCCCATGGCCACAGCCCGCTTGCTGTGTAGAACATAATGTGCACCGTTTTCAATGGCCACCCAACACTGAGTTGCTGCGGAAAGTCATGGCAGCTGCAAAGCTCCAGGCATTGCAACATGAAATAATTATCCACCTGCCCAACATATTGGCAGTTTGCCCGGAACTTGTCCGTTTGCATCCATGATGCAAAACCTCCGTCCATGAGACCTGCCACAATAATAGATTCATGATTGAAGCTTGATTATTGCGATTGCTTGCACTGTCTTTTAAAACAGAAATGCATTGCAGCCTTGGCGACTCTTGCCCTTGAATGAAAACGCCATTGCTGCAGGAGATTTGGGCTTGGCCCTTGGTACAGGGCCTTTGGGCTTTATACGGATCCGGAGGCTTCTACCTTTGGCCAACACTGCAGGCAAACAAGGATACTCAATTTCACTCACTTTGGGCAAGGCAAAAAACAACACAAGCAAGAAAGCAAATCCCGGGATGGTGGGTGGGCACCTGGTGTGGCAACAAGAATCCTCTTCCAATACCTGGCACAAATCCGTAACACAGAGTAATGCTCTGACCAGCAACATCCCCACCATCTGTTATCAGCACCATGCTCTTAGCAGAACTCAGTGATACAGCTGTCCAAGCATCTTTCAAAGCAGCCAAGACATAGAGGCGGTCAGGTACATCTTCCCCTGAAGGATCCATCTCTTCTTGCGTCTTGTGTTTCTTCTTTTGCATTTTTGCAATAGCTGGGAGCTCACTTGGTGAGCATTGGGTCATGATCCTACAAGCAAAAAACAAACCCAAGACTCAACTACTGCATGAAATGTTGCCAACATTATTTTCGCAATTCATGTTGAATGAAAACATCTAAATCTAGAACACGTTTGTCCCACAGTTCCTTTGAAGCAATGCTGGCAATTGTTCTCCAACTTGCTGAATGACATCCAAAGCCAAGGCAAGAAGCCTGCCTGACCCCCCCTTAGGTGCTGAACCATGGGATAAGAGGAATGCCAGAAAATCTCCCAAAGAACATGCCTTCATGGAGGTACTGGTCAAATTCAATGGAGACTTGATCTTGTTTGAATAGACATGGCACCAAGTCGCTTGCACTGCATCACTAACTGGATCATCCAGGCCAGAAAAGACATCATCCAGCAAGAGATGACCCAGCTTGTTTCTGGCAATAGATTTCAGGCCACCCTCCCAGATCACATAATCATCACAGGGATTCAAAGGGGGACCAACTCCTCAGTTGAATACATATTCTAATTCAAAGACTTGTGACTGTTAACCCAAACATAAAAATGAAAACTTAGACTATACAGTATACTAATCAAAATCAAAGAGTCGAAAAGGGCAGCATTTTCAGATCCAGATTATCACCCAACGTCTCTGCGATTGTGTTGAAAAAGCTTTGATAGAATTCAAGACCGAAAGGATCAACGTTGTGCACCTTTCTTTTTTGAAACCTGTTATAATGAGCACCATGACCACTGTCACCAGGGTTAGGCTTAGCAACTCTTGGAGTCCCAATGACATCCCAGGTAAGGACCGCCAAGAACATTCTGACTGAAACAGAATAGTATCGCCGTTTGGGATTAAAGAGTATCCCTTCCCCTGCATGGCTTGGGCTTGGCCCTTCATGTTTGCCTGCGCTTGGCATTGGCTCTGCTTTTTCTGTTGGGCTTGGCCCTCCTTCTTGTGCCAGTGGCAAGCTGGCACTGGCAAAATTCACATTATTTTCCGCGACTGTATTATTATCATCTGCTTGACGCTCAAGGCCATTGTCAACTGCAATGATTCGCTTTGGATGCACATCACCTGGAAACAGCATCTTGTACAAACGGATCCAAGCCTCAGGCAGCACTGTACAAGTAAAGCCACCCCTTTCATGAAAGAAACATCAAACATATGATTTTCGAAGCGAGCAACTTCTTCTGAATTGCGAACCCTGTGATACACGTGCAGTCTCACAAAAATAGGGACACGATGATACCATCTTCGTAATTCAATCTCAAGATTGCTCCCATCAGTAGCCAAAGGACCATCAGAGATACCCTCAGATTGCAAAGGGCAGTCCATCAGTGCATTTGATGATAGTTTCAACATCAGAAGAATCAAAATACAAACTTGCCAACATTTCTGTCCAAGGCAAGTATCAACCAGTGTCACCTCTTTAAAAGGCAATGTGTAAAACACATGCTGCAGGTTGTCACTATCTTCTAACCTTTCCACAGCTGCTTCCTCATTAGTCGCCACAATGCTGGCCATCACTTCAGTCCATTTTCTACGCCGTTCAGAATCTGAAATTTCCCAATTGTCAAGATCTGACTGTCAAAGTCTTTCTTTAACGCAATATGTTACTGAGGTTTAATGATGCTGGGCTTGACCCTTCAGTGTCAAGAACAATTATGATGTATCTTGCAAGCTTTGATGATTCATTCCTTCGATGTTAGGTCTGAAACCCCACCATTCTCCAGCCAAACAACATCAAAGCCCTTGAGCTCATGTTAATGCCTTATCAATGCAAGCTTCTCAGAAAGCCAAGAATGCAAACAATCAGCACATGAAACAAGGTTGACGTCACTTGCAGCATTCCCAAATCAGCCCCTATAGGAGTTTGCATGACTACGGATCATAATGGTTGCGTTTTCTCAGCGACACAAGTTTTCACAGCATGACCACAATATATTCAATTAATAATGGGATTGTTAGTTGATACTTGCAGTAAGGTGCAATACTATGAGCAACATGCCTTTTATTACGGTCTGAACATTTCATTTTTTTTGGCAATCGAGTCTGTCAGTCAGGTCACTGTCGGTCTGACATCCACATGGACAGTCCAACAGCTTCAGGGGGCGGGTCAATGTCACAAAACCATTGATTAAATGATCTGAAGCTTTAAGAGCTGTTTGGACTGTGACATTGAGACTATTAATAGAAAAGAACTTTGAGCAGGTCTTTTGGAAGCATGGTCAATACAGAAGCTCTAAGCGTTGTGTCCACTAAGTCATTTAGCCCCATGGGCCCAGGGTCATTCTTGACACTGCTCTCATTACAGGACTCATTTTACTTACTGCAGCCAGCTCATACACACACACAGATATTTGATGGGCAGGCATTGACAGTTTGAAAGCCCTGCTCCTGGGCTTGGCCCTGGACTGTTTGGACTTATGCCTCAGAAATGTCGAATTGCTCAAAAGAAGTCATGGCCTGATTCAAATATTTGTACTTTTTCCATTGCCCCATCTTGTCCTGGACCATAGGCCTCCCTGTTTCAGCCTTTGTTTCAGCACCAATGATATCCATCAAAGCACCTGTGACTGCCTTGGATTCAGAACCAATCAATCCTGACGACCTTCTTGCTTTGGAGCACAGCTGACATTTAGCTGAAGCACTTGTGTGGTCCAACCCAGCCTTGGACGAATAGCATCAATAAGCAGAGATGTGCCATCAAGCAATTGAACCCACCCTGCTTGATCATTGTCTTCAGGCATAGGTTTTGTGTAGCACTTGCAAGCACAATGCCATGCCAAGCATTTCGCTTTCCTGCCACAGTCTTTGTGAAGCATGTTCAGTGTCTTGGAGAAGTCACTTCATTCGAATCTAATGTTCACAAAGGTAGGCCAAGTATCTGCAAACGATTCAACTTCTTCATGTTCTTATACATTTTGAAATTGTCCCTGAAGCATGGCTTCTCCTTAGACCATGTACAGTGACCCTGCATCCTGTCCCCCTTTCACATGTCCATGCTTCACAGTTTGAAGTCAAAGCTAAAACAAGAAAGCACAAACGTTGTTCCAATGCTTGTCTACATTAAAGCAAGCATCCAACTTGGAAAGGAACCTGAAAAACAAGTGAACATAACATTATATCATGATAGCAGTGGCTCACCACTTAAAGAGCTTGTTTTGTTGACTAATTGAGACAAAAGACAGTTGCAGTTTTGACATATTTTTGCTTCCCATGAAGCTTTTTCGCCCCCACTCAGACTCATTTGAACTCCGTGCAGCAGGCCTTTTCCTGACACAAACCAGAATCAGAAGCAATCTAGCCAAAAATCTAACACATAGCATCAAACATGGCTAAAACAGGATCAGGCCAGGCTGAGGCCAGCGCATAACGCCACAAACAGATTGTCCTGGCCAAGGAAGCCAAAGCAATGCACCCAGCAGCAAGGAAGCCAAATCATGCAATCAAAGTTATTACTAATGGCTGACTGATGATGACTGAATGTAACGTATGTAATAGCTGCCATCACACTATTGAAAATAACATTTTTCCATGATTCAATTCAATTCAATTAGTTCAGAGTGTTCCAGAACAGCTTGTTCCTATCAATCCAAACAGGATTATACGCTACACACATAGACATCTTGATTGATGTATCACTTGGCAATGGGCCAATGGGCCAGCCACAGTGACAGTCTGCCTAGCATATGTGAATGCATTCAATCAGTAAGAGAAAGAACCAAACACTGTAATCAATGATGAAATATAATTTTTCTTGCCTGCCGTCAGTGAGACCGTTAATCAGTCTGACTAACTTTAGTTAGAAGATTATAGCTGGGCCTAATCCTGCACGTTTTAGCTGGACTGGACTTGGTCCTGCATATTTGACTGGACTTGGTCCTGTCCTGAATAGGTTTGCTGGACTTGGTCCTGCAAATTTTATGTTACAGGACTTTGGTATGCACCGGATTTCACCTTGCATTATGCAGTGGATTGATGACTGCCTTTTTCTCCTTGCTCACAGATTCATTTGAAATAGCTGTTTTAATTCTTATTAATTAAAGAGTCTCTTATCCGCGCAGTACCATACATTGCTGGCTTGCAGCTCCAGTACAACCATTTGCTGGGCTTGGCCCCGGCCTTTCGAAATCATCTGCTGGCTGGGCTTGGCCCTGGCCTGCCACCATTTGAACTGAATAAATGTTATCCTACTTTTCAATTAGCGGTTGGACAGGAAGCTGCAAGCAAAAAGAAAATTCTATAATACAGGAATGATTCAGCACAGCTCAGGTGCTCACATCCAGGTGGCATTGCCTCTCCTCACTTTCGCCTGATTGTAACCCTCGTCTTGTTGGCGCTTCGTGGTTCTTGCCTTTGGGCCCATTTTATAAATTGCACCCATATCCATAGAATATTTCACTTCTTTCACGAAGGACTTGTCTGGTTTCTGCTTTACAATCATCCTGAATTTGTTGATTGGATGATCCAAAGGTTCCTGGAGCGGTCGGATTGAATCATGGCCCAATGGCAACACTGTTTGATTCAATTGAATTGACTGAATGGCTGATGATTCAGTAACAATAATTCATATTATATGAAATTGACTGCCTGCATCAATCAAGTCAAAAAATAATTATATATAATATACTTACATAAATCAATGAAATAAATTAAGTACTGCATCCAAAACCCTTACTTTGAAATGTTCTTGCCAAAGGTCATGAGAAAAGGCTCTTGCATTGACCACCATGCACAGTATATGGAGCACATTCAATGCTGCGCTCTGGTCAAAGACAGTTTCATCCGCAATGAGCTTATTGATGGCGGTTTTGACCCCAGCCCACCCCATCGATAGTAACTTCCGCATTGGCTCTTTTGCATCAGTGATTTGTTTGCGGCTTTTGGTGCCTTGCTCATAGATGTAGACCTTAGAGCTCATGTTGCAGCTTTGGTTCCATTTTTCAACTTTCTTAGATATGTATTACTAGGTGAAGTTCAGAGATTGTCAATTCAAATTCCTTTAGATAGTTTTAGAAGAAGATTTAACAAAGACTTGTTGCTAGTTGAAAACAAGGCACCATTTCGCTATCTGGCTTGTGTCCCAAGATTGCCTCAACCCAGTGTTGCCAGCAAATTCCTGTAAGCATATCGTCCTTCCCATTGAGATATGGCAGCAGCTCCCTAGGAACTGTTTGGATTCCGTGTAAAGTACTCTGCATGAACTGCGTGTAGTACAGGTTATATTCTTGAACAAGATCTGTCATTGTGTCCAGAAAAACCACCAATTCTTGTGAGGGAAGTCGAGCACCACATGGAATATGAGCAGCTGCACTTCTGGAAGGTTCAGGAGCAGGAAAGGCATTGAAAGGTGCCATTGGTATCTGTGCTTTCTCTGTTGCAGAGCAATACCATGGCCGAGTGTCCACATCAGGTTGTTCTTGTTTGTCATTGACTTCATCTTCTCGCGCTCCTGCAGCTTGGCCCTGTGATTCTTCCTTTTCTTCCTGCTGGGCTTGGCCCTGGCATTCTTTCTTTTCTTCCTGCTGGGCTTGGCCCTGCAGTGTTTTTTGCTCTCCTTCCATGGCAGCATCTTTGGCCGCTGGACCAGAGTCAGCCCACACTCCTTCTTCACCTCTCTCATTCTCAGCAATTTGGTTGGTCAGCACTTGCACTACCCCTTCTGCGTGCTTGCCCTTGCCTGGGCGAAACTTCAACCAGCATGAAGCCAACATGATTTCATTCAGCACCCATACAAAAATGAACTCAACATGTGTTCAGGAACAACTGAAATCAGCATGAACCCAGCACTATTACTTTTTGGTCTGGCCAATTGACGACATGAATCAATGAAAGAATCACCATTTTTTGGGGTCAAAACAGTGTGACAGCCTAAACCCTAACTCAATGAATCAAACTTGTGAGGCCAGATGCTGAAATGATCCCTGATGGAGTCACAAGTGTTAAACCGAATAGGCCGTCGGTCTTGCCCGGCTCTTTTCACAGCGCAGAAAGCACAAGTCAAATATCCAGCATTGTCCGAGAGTGGGCAAAGACCCTTTTGCTGTGAATTCGAAGATCTCCTGATCTGTCATTTCTGTCTTATGCCCCGTCTTCTGAAGATGATAATACTCAGCACAAAGCCGTGTAACTTGAGAAAGCATCATGTACCGTGCCTGAGATCTGATCGACTGAGTCGACATGGTCTAGAAAATAAATGAAAGAATCACTCAAGCCATTAACTTAACAGTGAATTATGAATTCGAATTAACATTCACCATCCAAACAAACAACCGGATTCCCAAACAATGAACATAGCTCTAGCTTCTGAACTTTGGAAATTAACTGAGTCTAATACTAAGTCTGAGTCAGCCAGCCAGAAGCCCAGTAAACTGATGGGCTTAATCCCATCATATGCCCAAGATGCTTCCGCTTCCTCCGTTTCAGTCAGTTTCACCTCCTGGGGCTGCTCCTGTATCTTCAGGAGGGAAGAGTGGTCAATGATTGTGAAGACAGTCAATTGAAGCCATTATCATTTTTCAAGTCTAAATAGGAATAGAAATCAACTGACATCAGTCCTGCTGTTCTTCGGGCATGCTGCTGCTGGATGCTGCATTCTGAGGTCTTGTTTCATCTTCTGCAGATGCTTCCATGTCTTCTTCTGCAGGTGCTTCTTCTGCAGCCTTGGCTGCTTCCTTGGTTTCTTCTGCCATTTTCAGGAAGCGCTGAACGGCTACTGGATCACCTTTGAAGCCATTTTTCCAGCCCCAGCATCGCGTTGCAAACCATTGCTTCGAATCCTTTGCAGCATCTACAAGAAAGTGCCCATCACATTCTATGTCGGATTCTGATTCAGGACAGCATCTCTTAGCCGTTGTTTTGATCTCCTTCAATAAATACACCCATCCAAAGCGACCACAAGAGATCCATCCTGGTTGCAATTTTTCTTCGTCTTTTGTTAAACTGGATTTTTTGATGAGCCCGTACAAGTACTTGCAAAATTTCAAATATGAGCGTTTCATCTCATCTTGGGTTGTGATGCTTGCATCAACCAGGGCTTCCGCCATCAGCGGGCGCCTTTTGGTGCAAACGATCGTGCCTTGGAAAATGTGATCATTGTTGGCTCCAATGGCTGCCAGGAAAAATGGCAACAACTCTGGCTTGCTGGGTCTTTCTTGTGCATGGGCTTGGCCCTTGCTGCTTTCTGCCTGGACTTGGTCCTGTTCCGTTTCCATTCTTTCTGACGCTTGGGCTTGGCCCTTTATTCTTTCTGCCAATTCACGCTGCTTCTCAAGCAGCAATGGATGAAGTGGCTGCAGGACTGCTATTTTCATATCCAAGTATACACCTCCATGCTCATACATGTCAGCATACCTCCAAAGATCGGCTTTGTGTGAAGGATGCGAGAACTGCTTGTCTGGGTCAGTCAGTTTTTCGACTGCAGATTGGGAGGAAATTGCAGAAAGGGTCCTGAGACATCCTTCATCATCGCAAAAGTCACGGGTAAACTGTGGCATTTGCTTGTCCTTGTTCTTTTTGACCACCTCTTTGTCTTCCCGATACGTTTGGGAGAGCCTCCAGCAGGGAATCAATCAAAGCATGTGTTGCCATGTTTTGATTTAGATCAGCAAGTCAGTCAGCAGTCAACAGTATTCAAGAGATGTAATCAATTTGAAATGAATCAGTCATGACCGGCACAGCGCCTTTTAGGAAGCCACCACAGCGCTTCATTGCTGCCAGACGGTTCCATCCAAAAATGCCAATAATCATTGATATTGCTTCCAGAAAAGCATACCAGGATTTGCAGAACCTCTTGCCAGGTTTGAGCACTTTGCTGGAGGGACTTCACTGCCTGGTGCTCCTGATGTATGACCACTTGGTGTAAGGGGCTCACATCTTCACTTTGCGGAAGGATATTCCAGCCACAACATATCACCAGCGGAAGCACATGAGCTTGATACTTGGCAATGTGACAGAAAATCTCTCTTGCGTGTTGGGTACCCCCAATGAAATGCAATTTTTTTTTGGCAGTGCCATACAGTGCATGCCCATAGGTTTGATGACACCAGTCATTGTATGAATTGATAGTCTTTTCTCCTTCAGGGATGCCAAAGTGATCCCTGCAGTTGCTGAGCTTATCATATCTCGGATCTCCAGCTGTTGAATCTCGTCCTGGAATGATGCCCACTTTCACGTTTGTCATCAAAAACTGTGCTGGCTCTTTTCCCACCATTTTAACCACCTGTGCAATGCTTTTCTGCTCGTCTTGATTTCCCAGCAGCAGAGATCCTCCAGATGTTGTTGCCACACAACCCTGTTCCTCTGCAAGTGGAAAGACATCTCCTGACCCATATCCATGTGCAGTGCTGTCCGCAAATGCCACGAACTTCAACTGATCCAACTGTCTATTGTCCATGGCTCTGTTTGCTGCTGGGCTTGGCCCTACAGTCTTTCGAAGGTGTCGGGCTTGGCCCTACTCCGTGAATCAGATCAGCTGAAGTGTGATGTTTCACTCGAAAAGTTTATTCAAAGCTTAGTTACAACACAAATTCAATGCTTCGAGCAATACACCCTACATTTAAATTGGCACTGACTGTGTGACAGGCTGAGATATGAAATTTGAGGCAGTCAGGGTAAGAAGTGAATGAAAGCATATGCAGTGTTTGCTGATGACAGGACCTTCCGTTTCTTTCGCTGTCTTGCATGCTTTCTTGAGTCGTTGTAAACAACAGCAGGGATATGAATCAAACATTGCATGACTATTTCATATGCTCACTGCACAAGTTGATTGAACTCATTGCTGCTGACACCTTCACTGGTTCATCACCGGCCCCTGGCAATGCACCTGCAAGTAGTCTGCTTCCCTTCAGCACAGCAACTTTTTGAAGAACCTGGCTGAAGAGGATTTTGTAACCCATCCAAATTACACAACAGCAACTCATGTAGCATGCCATGTTTCTAAGAAGTGGTTTCAAATCCAGCTGACTCTGATGGTATACTGTATTCATTTGAAGTCTGACTTGAGATACATCATCGCCATTACTGAAACATAAATTTGCCATGCAATGGTTCTCTTTTTTTGTCCTGGCAGGGCTGCCGGGCCGCCGCCCATAATTTAGAATATTAGCTGGGCCTAGTCCTCAATCAACTGCAAGTTTTACTTGGACCTGCATGTTTGACTGGACTTGGTCCTGTCCTGAAAGAATTTGCTGGACTTGGCCCTGCCAAATTCATGCTTGCCGGATTCCATCATGATTTCCATAATCTTTGAAGACTAAACCTTTTTTCTTGCTGGCTGATACCTTTGGCATTGCAATCACAATCAATCTAATTTCAAATCATGCAATCATCTCTTATCCGAGCAGTATCAAACAACAATTTAGTTACTGGTTTGCAGCTCCAGTGCAACCAAACACCAAGCCATCCTTAGTTCGAATCTGTGGATGCCACCATTTGAATACTGTCTTACTTTTCAGTAAGTTGGCATGTCAAATCACAAAATTGTTACAACAGAAGCTGCAAACAAAAAGAAACTGATACCAATGCTGAACACCTGACTGAGACATTTTTTAGAATTGTCAGAATCAGAACGTAACATTTTGGACTGAAGCACATCACTTGCAAGCAAAACTAATCACACTTTTCTGTCTCAGTCAGGTGCTTTGGGCGCTCCAAAGCTTGGTCTTTTGATTCCAGAGCCTCGCGCCAATCTGCTTTCAATAATGCCGGATTTTTGCTGGCGCTTGGTGAGTCTTCTGTTCGCACCCAGTTTATAAATTGCTCCCAAATCCATAGAAAATTTCACTTGTGGTACTGCTTGCCCTCTTTGGTTTTTGCAAATAATCAACCTGAATCTGTTACCACCTTCGTTGTCCCCCAAAGATTCCTGAACTGGCCGAAGTGATGCAGGCAGCAATAAACACAACCCTGCAAATTGTTGAATCAAAGGTCATTTTTTGTTCTTACTCTATTTAACACCCAAACTGACGTAAGTAACTAAAAACCTTACTACGTACAGTGCCAAAAGTCATGAGAACAAGCTCTTGAGTTGACCACCATGCACAGGATACTGAGCACATTGAATTTGGCATTTTGCTGAAATGCTCCCCACTCGATGACCTCGTTGATGGCGGTTTTGACCATAGCCCAGCCCATCGTCAACAACTTCCGCACAGGTTTTCGAGTTTCATTGTGGAGATCTTTATACCATTCTCGCCCATCCTCCCAAACCCAGACCTCAATCAATGTCAATTGTCAATTCATCAGGACTGTGATGATAAATGTCATTGTTTTGACAGTCAGTCAGTCAGTCAGTCAGTAATCAGTTCAATTATGTCTGGTCCGGAATCATAGCCAAGTGTCTTGCTTGCTCTTTGGCCCGTGTGTCTCCATTGCAGTAAGAAAGCTTTGCCAACTCATCCATTTGATCATGTGTGCTCTGTCATTGAGCTTTGTCTTCAGCTCAGTAGGCACCTGTTTGATGCGTTCAATAGATTCGGAATTCCATTCTTCTTCCGCGTTTTCCACGTTGATTTGGCCAATGAGATCTGTCATTGCCTCCAGAAAAAGAACAAGGCCAACTGAGGGAAGTCGAGCACCTTCCGGACGCTGAGCAGCAACATTTTCGAAAGGTGGCATTGGTGCAGCTTTTTTGGTGGGAAGTCTGTGGGCCCAAAACCATGGCCGAGTGTCGAAATTCGGTCCTTCTGGTGGATCATCATTGACTTCATCTTCTTCAAAGTCTTCTAGCACTCCTGCAGCTTGCTTCTGGGCTTGGCCCTGTCTTTCTGTCTTTCTTTTTTTCTGGGCTTGGCCCTGCATTTCTGGGTGTTCGTCGTGGTTGGTCATCACAGGCACTGGCCCAGAATTTGGGTGACAGCGAGTATTACCTGACTTGGGCAAGCAGTGGTCAGGTAGCATTTAATTTACTAAGTAAGTAACCATACTTTCATCTATTTTCACTAACTCATGGCATAATTGCTGTGTTTTTCATTCAACATTGAAATCCAGACCTACCCAAGCCTTTACGATCAAAACATTCTAATCAGCAACCATGTGAAGCAAGATGCTGAAATGCTCCCTGATGGAGTCACAGGTGCTAAACTCTATAAGCCGTCTGCCTCCTTGTCTTTTCACAGTGCAGAAAGCGCAAGACAATTTAGTTTCACACATCACAGGGTGTGGGCAAAGACCTTGAGCTGTGAAGTCAAAGATCTCCTGCTCTGTCATCTCTATCACATGGCCCTTTTTCTGACCTTCAAAATACTCACGGCAAAGTGCAGAGATGACTCCAAGAAGCTCGTGCCGTACCTGAGGGCAATTGTAAATGATGGATGGGCAACGACCAACTATAATTAAATAATAATGGATCAATCAGCATCACATAATAGAGTTATTCTCAATGATGATATGAATTTTAACCCTGCCGTTGAAAACTTATTTCACCAATAATTATGACCAAGATGCTTTCTCGTTTTGCAAGTCTTGAATTGAGCGGAATGTTGTCTACAGGGCAGCAACTTCATCAAGAAACACAAAACAGGTTATCATAATGAAGACAGTACCATTCACTCACACTCACACCTTGAATGCACCTCACCAGATCATCTAGTGATCTCTTATAATCAATACATTTACACAATAGAATCAACAAACTTTCAAACCCAGTCCTCTTGATATTGGGTATCTTCAGCACTGCTGCGGATGCTTGTTGCAGCTCCTTCATCTGAATCTTCCACCAGGACAGCCTTGGCTGTTTCCTTGGTTTCTTCTGCCACTTGCAGAAACCGCACAGTGGCTCCTGGATCACCTTGAAAGCCATGGTTCCAGCCCCAGCATCGCGTTGCAAACCATTGCTTCGAATCCTTTGCAGCATCTTCAAGAAAGTGCCCATCACATTTCGTTTTGTCTTCGTAACGAGGAAAGCAGTGTCTCTCTTTTGTTTTTTTTCCTTCAATAAATACACCCATCCAAAGCGACCACAGTTGTTCCATCCTGGTTGCACTGTTCCTGTCTCACTGGATTTTTCAATAAGCCCGTACAAGTACTTGCAAAACTTCCAGTATTGGCCTTTGCCTTTCATCTGATCTTTGTCTGTGAGGCTTGCATCCAACAGGGCTTCCACCATCAGCGGGTGCCTTTTGGGGCAAACGATGGTGCCTTGGAAAATGTGATCACCACTGGCTCCAATGGCTGCCAGGAAAAATGGCAAACACTCTGGCTTGCTGGGTCTTTCTTGTGCATGGGCTTGGCCCTTGCTTTCTGCCTGGACTTGGCCCTGGCCTTTTTCAATCATCATTTCCAGCAATTCTTCCTGCTTCTCAAGCAACAATCCATGAAGTGGCTGCAGGACTGCAATTTTCATATCCAAATATACACCCCCATGCTCATACATGTCAGCATACCTCCAAAGATCTGCTTTGTGCGAGGCAAGCACAAACTGCTTGTCTTTGCTTTGCAGTTTTTCGACTGCAGATTGGGAGGAAACTGCAGAAAGGCTCTTGACACATTTCTCATCATCAAAAAAGTGGCGGGTAAACTGTGGCATTTGCTTGTCCTTGTTCTTTTTGACCGCCTCTCTGTCCTCTGAATACGTTTGTGACAGCCTCCAGCAGGGAATCAATCAAAGCATGTGTTGCCATGTTTTGATTTAGATCAGCAAGTCAGTCAGCAGTCAACAGTATTCAAGAGATGTAATCAATTTGAAATGAATCAGTCATGACCGGCACAGCGCCTTTTAGGAAGCCACCACAGCGCTTCATTGCTGCCAGACGGTTCCATCCAAAAATGCCAATAATCATTGATATTGCTTCCAGAAAAGCATACCAGGATTTGCAGAACCTCTTGCCAGGTTTGAGCACTTTGCTGGAGGGACTTCACTGCCTGGTGCTCCTGATGTATGACCACTTGGTGTAAGGGGCTCACATCTTCACTTTGCGGAAGGATATTCCAGCCACAACATATCACCAGCGGAAGCACATGAGCTTGATACTTGGCAATGTGACAGAAAATCTCTCTTGCGTGTTGGGTACCCCCAATGAAATGCAATTTTTTTTTGGCAGTGCCATACAGTGCATGCCCATAGGTTTGATGACACCAGTCATTGTATGAATTGATAGTCTTTTCTCCTTCAGGGATGCCAAAGTGATCCCTGCAGTTGCTGAGCTTATCATATCTCGGATCTCCAGCTGTTGAATCTCGTCCTGGAATGATGCCCACTTTCACGTTTGTCATCAAAAACTGTGCTGGCTCTTTTCCCACCATTTTAACCACCTGTGCAATGCTTTTCTGCTCGTCTTGATTTCCCAGCAGCAGAGATCCTCCAGATGTTGTTGCCACACAACCCTGTTCCTCTGCAAGTGGAAAGACATCTCCTGACCCATATCCATGTGCAGTGCTGTCCGCAAATGCCACGAACTTCAACTGATCCAACTGTCTATTGTCCATGGCTCTGTTTGCTGCTGGGCTTGGCCCTACAGTCTTTCGAAGGTGTCGGGCTTGGCCCTACTCCGTGAATCAGATCAGCTGAAGTGTGATGTTTCACTCGAAAAGTTTATTCAAAGCTTAGTTACAACACAAATTCAATGCTTCGAGCAATACACCCTACATTTAAATTGGCACTGACTGTGTGACAGGCTGAGATATGAAATTTGAGGCAGTCAGGGTAAGAAGTGAATGAAAGCATATGCAGTGTTTGCTGATGACAGGACCTTCCGTTTCTTTCGCTGTCTTGCATGCTTTCTTGAGTCGTTGTAAACAACAGCAGGGATATGAATCAAACATTGCATGACTATTTCATATGCTCACTGCACAAGTTGATTGAACTCATTGCTGCTGACACCTTCACTGGTTCATCACCGGCCCCTGGCAATGCACCTGCAAGTAGTCTGCTTCCCTTCAGCACAGCAACTTTAGGCGCCTTATGTGATCACCTGGCTAAAAGCCATTTTGTGAAACATGACAATAAAAGGACTTGTTTGTGTTGAACATGGCAACACAGCAAGTGTTCTCATCTTTTCTTGTCCTTTGCCCTCATCAGTATAGTAACTCTGCAATTGGCAGAGCTTCACTGGAACTCATTAGCTAGTTATCAGTCAAGCATTCAGTCTGTCAGTGTTGCTTTGCCACTGCTGGCTTGACAAAACCAACATCACATTCCAGCCGGGCCTTGCCCTGCTTTGATGCTTTGCATTGTTGCTGGGCCTGGCCCTGGCAGTCATAATGACGCTTTGCAGAGTTGCTACAGTGTTAAGTTATCCTGTAAATGCAATCCAGCATGACAAAATGGGCAATTCTTTCGGTGGTGGCCACAATCTTGCTGCACCTGATTTCAAGATCAGGTTTGGTCAGTAAGCAAACAAAGTTCAAGCTTTGACAACCAACCAAGTTCTAACACTGATCACTCTTTTCAATCAAAGCACCTGATGTAGCATGTCCCTTGCGTAGAAATACACCAAATTAGATTTGGTTTGTGCAGTTTGTCGCTGACCTTGAATTGAGCCACGATGACTACAATTTAGCATGCCCCTCATCACAATGCTTCAAATGCAAATTGGTCTGTTCATGAGTCTGCAAATTTCAATTTAATAAGATTAATGAAGAAATAACTGCCAATAATAACCAAAGAACGACGAATCAAATCAAGCATTGCAGGCACAATCTTTCGCATATTTGAGCCCTGATTCATCATAAGAAGCCAAAGTATACATGGCCTTGGTCCAATTCATGCAGCTTGTACTTTCAATTTCCATTCAAACATCAGCTGATCCTGGTTTGAGCAATCATGGCATCATTGCACTGTGACAGCGAAACAGAATCCTTTCAGCCTAGAAGCTATCCATGCTGACTCATCCACACAAAGTCGTTCCAAACACATGGCAAGATCAGGCGCTTGTTGTAACAGACTGCTCCGGACCTCATCCACCCCGCAGACGTAACCAAATTTATGTATCTAAATAAATATGAACACAACATGATGAGAGAGATGGTATCACTTGTGAAACATTAACTGGTGAGTCTCTTTTATGCTGGCAACGACAGCAGTGGCAGCAGGAAACATTATGTCTTCCAAGAGACATGTTCAAATTGTGCCTCACAGTCTTCACTCTCAGGCAATGTCTTTGTTGCTGATGGAGCTGATGATGAATAATTGAATGCCATGACCTGACCACAAGCAAGCAGACAGTATCAAGTTGCTAGCTACATCTCATTTCCAGTTGCTTGGATCCAGCCACCTGCTCTTCTGCAAATGATCGCAAAGCTGCTAGCTCCTCATCTAACCCAATCCCACTGAAGTTTCCTTCCACCAATGGATCTTTCTCCACAAATTTGCCCCCTGGCTGCAGCCTTGGCATCACTAGACTAAGTAATTGAAATGATGCTTGAAGCGTTCTCTAATGATCTCAGCCAAGCAGCCCATCATATGTTGGCTGAACAAGTTTGATGCCTTCCACACCCATTTGCTGTAAAATAAACGCATTTATGATCTGAAGAGAAGAAGACCGCCCATCTCCAAGGCTGCAAACAGCAGAAATGCAGAGAGGCTTCTGTGGATCTGCACGCAGCAAAGACAATGTGATTGATACCAATGCTTTCGCACTAATTTGCCAGGCTCCATAGCTGTGTTTCAGCAGATGCATCATTTCAGTCCGGCTCTCATAAGGGTCACCTCACATTGGCAACAAACAATGAAAAGGACTCCTCCAATTTTGATGCATCACCTCAATCGTAATTTGGAACCATGTCACTTGCAAAATTGACTGCATTATCAGCTTTCCAGTAGTTACGAACATCCAAGGCGACATGCACATAGGTTGGATACCGTCCTTAGCTTGCTTGACATCTGCACTTTATTATGCTTGGGCCTGCACGGCCAGCACTTCTCCATTCCAACTGGGCATGGCCCTGCTCTCTTTTTTGCCCCAGCTGGGCTTGGCCCTGTTCACTTTTTTTTTGTTGACCTTTGAAACCTTGATTGAATCAATCCTTTTTTGTGCAGTACAGAAACGTTTCAACAGCTCGTCAATCATGTCTTTTCCCAATTTGCTTGTAGGATATCGCAAATGCAGTCCTGCCATGAAGAAGAATCTGTCAATCCAAAAGAACCTGTCAATCTTTTAACCACATTGTGTTTCTGCCTGGGTCAGCGCTGTAGACTTGCTCTGAGCCCCAAGATGCAAGCAGCACGTACGCCATGATTGACACCCACACTGGCAAGATCCCAGAAAAGAAAGTCTGAGCCCGAAGATGCAAGCAGCACATATGCCATGATTGACACAGAAACTAGCAAGATCCCAGAAAAGACTGTCTGAGTCTGAAGATACAACCAAACAATGACAATAAAAGGACTTCATGTGAAGCAAGATCCCAGAAAAGAATGTCTGAGCCTGAAGATACAACCAAACAGGCCAGGGGTGCCTTCAATTCAAAGTGTTGGAAACATTGCATTTTTTGTTTGAGCCATTAATTAATTTCACATATTAATCAGCAGTGACAAGGACAGCGACAGTGAGTAACGAGTTATATGTTATTGAGATGCGTGGCAGTGCTGGCCATGCACCTCAAGAACAAGATGAGGAACAGGGTCTGTTGATTTCTGTTGAAAGGATGGTGATAATTGTTGTTATTATTGGTCTGTCCTGCCCCCCCCCAAACAATATCAATATTTTTTTAATTTATAAATATTTATATATATATACTGTATATTTTGATTTTTTTTTACTAAAAATTTTCAAGTTTTAATCAAAAAATCAAGTTTTAATCAAAAAACAAGGCCTTGCCCCCAACTCCAAACCACCAACCCAAACCACCAGTTTTGTTTAACCTGATTTTCCTCCCCCAAACAAATATTATATAAACATTGAAGTTTCCACCCAAAAACACATCGGTCTCTTTTGTTGAAAATTTCCAACCTATGTAAAGGACAGGTGAGTATTGACGAAGGCGTCCAACTGTGCCAAGCAGTCTGTTCTGGAAACAAACGCACAGTGGCTTTCTCTTTACTTCCACAGCTGCACAGCAGTACGCAGAAAAACAAAGTGACAGCCCACAAACGGCTGCTTGAGGACAAGATTAACCAGTGATTTGGATGCTCATTTATTTCAGAACTATTTCTCATTTGTTTTGTCCCTGGATAGGTTTCTGGTGTTTATCGGAGTTTTGGGGTTTTTGGTTTTCCCCTCCTGCCGGATCTCCAGTTTCCTCTCCTGCCTGATCTCTAGAGACACTGGCTAAGGGCGATGGACACCTTTGATGTGGCGTTGACATTCGCCGATTCCGCTCATGGTGGTGACAGGCGGAAAAAATTTCAACAATGTGGTTTCAGTTGGGATTTAATGCCATCTTTGCTTGTTGTCCCCAAAGGCAAATCTATATTCCCTTGTGGCCAAAAAAACACCCTTTAGGGGGTTAAAGACCTTTACTTGGGAAGATCAATGCTCCAACTAAGGTGTGGCTGGTATTTCCGGTTCTCATAAAAGATCCCGTAAACGAAATCCAAAGCCTTACTGGGGGCCCTGTCAGGGGTCCAGCGGTCCCGAGTGTCAGAGTTGGTGAACCCAGATCCTGATCGCCCTTTAGCACCACATTTCCGAGCTCTTTGGAATGATTAAATATGTTTAATGTTTTTTCTCGGCTTATGGCTTATGACTTGTTAGGCCCACATTTCATCAGAATTACCTCTCCCTTTCTATTTACTACTTTCTCCATTGCTTCGGGGAAGCGCTCTCAGGTTCCGCAAAGGGGAGTTGATGGCACCAAGGCAATCATTCTGGGTTTGATCGAAAGCATGGAAGGCCCCACTGAGCCACCCCTTTTGATTGTGGACGTGTTGCCTTCGAGGCAATGTTGATCCCAAATTGAGTTTGTTTTCAAGGTTGTTCACCCAGTACTTGTTTCCATGGACCACCCCTAAACTTATCTAAAAATAGATTTTGAACATTAATTCATAAATAATCTATAAATACAATTTGGTTTTATTTTCAAATTCATTCACCTTCCCCTTCTCCATTCATTGCCCATTGCCCCAGATCCGGTGAGTGGTCAGCAGCCTCCTGGGAGATCCAACGTGAGTTCAGGACCAGTGGTGAAGCCTCTGCAAAGCAGCTGGACGTCCACTTCTTGGGTCTTTATCACGATTCGGAGGGGCGCAATATGCTTAAGAGTCAGGAGGCAATGTGTGGGCGGGTTCTTTCTCAGTGGTGGGATGGGACAGAGGCAGCGGGGCCTCGATCGCGTCCAACTGTTCCATTTGGGGAAGCCCCACCAGATTTGGAAGTTCTTGCACTCCAACAGAATGAACCCAAGTGCCTTGCCTGATGTAACTTCAATACATTTTCTTTAGATGTTTCACCATGTCTCAAAGTAAAGTGTGCCCAAGCTTCAAACAAGACCAATACCTACAAATCCTACAACAGATTGACATATAACCACATGTCTTTTCTTTCAAGTTATTTTGTGTTTTCCAATTTCTTTCAAAAATTTCCCATCAGGATTCCAAGTGCGCTGGTGCAGAAGTACCAGGGGTCCCACGAAGAGAAGCTCACATCACTTCAGGATTCTTTGAAGGAAGAAACTGGGATCATTGAGGCCCTCAAAGCTTACAACAATGGTGGTGGTTCTACCCGGGAGTCCAGTGCCCCTGCCACAGCCCAGGTTGATCGCACCTTGGCTTCTCCGGATTGGCAAGGCGAACCGCCTCACAACTTCAGGAAGCGTTTAGAGTTGCAGCCAGTCCCTCTTGCCGACTTCAAGTCCAACCACACGTACTTGAGCTCAACCCTGAATGTTTCCACCATTTTGCTTTCAAATTCTGATGTCCTGTTTGTAGTGAACATTCCCCCCTCTTTAATCATTAATATTAAAGGCAGAATCATACGAAGTAGGATCTTTCTGCTTCCAGTTTAGTTCTAAGGTCGCAAGCTGCTTGTGTCCTGGCCCGTGAGCCCAAGGTGGAACTTGTGCTCACAACAGCAGGGAAGATTTGGCTTTGCAATGGATCTGACGCGGATATTGATCTACCACATGGTGATCTTTTTGGGTTCAGTGTGGGAACGTGGGTTGACCTTTCAGCTGGCCCCTTGCTTCAAGAATTTCAGAATGGGTTTTGCATTTGGAAGGCCCCCCCCACTGTTTTCTTTCATAGGTATGGCGCAAAATGTGTGGTACTTAGTTCGGATCTGGGCTTCAGTAGGCTTCAGGGTATCTTGATGTTTACTAGTTCACATATCATTCCAAAACAAATATCAAGAATTAACGAATATCTTAACATGTAGCCCTTTCAATGCTTATTGAGGACAAGCTCAAAACAGTGCTGAAGCTGTTCCCTTCGTGGTGACAGACGATCGCGGCCTGTTGGTCCAAGTAGATGCTGGTGGCAAAGAAGTCCGAAGCCTTGCTGAGATTGTTTGCTGGGTGACCAAAACTCGTGGGGTTTGCGATGTGAAGCTCAAAAACCACACCCGCGCTCAGAAACTGCAGGTGGGACTCTACTAGTTGTTTTTTTGACATTTGTCCAACTGAAGAATTTAAACAGCTGGGAATGTTAGACAAAACCGTTTTATATGTTTTGGTGCATTCCAACCCAAAGAATTAGAGGAAGGTATTGACCGTCAAAGTATCCGTGCCACACAATTTGGTGCAGTTTTTAAGACCCGCTACAACCAGCTGCCAACATCAGCTCATTCAAAGATTCTTTGGGAGGTGTGGGATTAAAAGAATGTTTCTCAATGGTTCAACATGTGAATCCACAAACTTTATCAAGCAGCATGACTGGCCCCCCCATCAGGTGGCAGTTGGGGAAGAAGCCCCTGCTTTGGTAAGGCCTTTGAAACCCAAATACTATTTGATGGGAAGCTTGCGCTTGAAGAAGCACACGTCTGTGAACCTGACGTGACCTGTTTGAGGTGGGTTTGAAGCCTAAGATGACTAAGCAGTTTTGGCTAAGATTTTGATTTGCTCTAGGTAGGAAGGGTTTGAGCAACCAGGCTCTTGGTCCATGTGGTGGCTTCTTTGGGTGCTCCGTCACAAGTATTTTTCCTAATCTTTCTTGAAGTTAAATGATCAAAAACAAAGATTGATATTTGATATTCAAAAAAAAGATATGTGATGTTTGTTGGCAATCTTGGATCCATTTGCTACCCGGGACCATGAAAACTAAAAGGATGTCAAATATCAAGTTGAGACGACTCGCCCAGAGCCACATGGCAAAAAAGGACCTGAGAGCCCCAACGCTTTCAGAAAGTCAAGATGCTCCGAATCAAAGCCTTTCAAGGAATCGGAATCGAATGGAAGTGTTTTTTCAAATGATCACATTGAAAAGACTTAGATCTGCAGGTGTTTTGGATTCAAGACCTAGGGGAATGCTTGGGTTCAACAGGTTGTTAGTTATGCTGGAACCTGTGACTACGCTGTCAGATGATGACCATCAGGTCCCAGCAGCCAAGTCAACCGCCAAGGCAAAAAGTAAAGCACCAACACCCAAGAGTTCCCCAAAGAGGCCATCCCCACCAGAAACGGTGCTATCTCCCAAGCAGAAGGCGAAAGCAAAGGCTAAGTCTTCAAGTAGCCACCCTCCTATGAAGCGCCCCTCAGTGCTCAGGCTAAGTCAAAGGCTTCTACCACGTCAGCTCCTACCCCTCCTTCTGCACCTCCCCCAAAAAAGGGTATGAAACGTCCAGCGGCTACCAGTGAACTTCGTGTGAGCAAATACTTCTACAAAAGCACGAAGATCTGGGGTTTCAAACTGAATAGGGCCGAAAAGTCTCGTGTATCTCACTTGCAAACATTTTTGCTTTGTAGTATGTTTGATTTTTCCAAACTTTTCATGGGCTGTGGGGATTTGCTTGAGGTAAAACCCCGTGAAGGGGTATTGGATGAGAAGATCGAAGAAATCGCTGCCCCTTGCATGGCATCACCAGCCCAATCAAAATCTCAACCAGTAATACCTTGTATTCAGTCACTTGCTCAAAAAGTATCCCATGGTATGTCCCTCCCAGGAATGCTGCAAGCAAGAACTTTTACGCACCAATGGTGATGTAGCAGCTGCTGGCTGCATGGCGGACCCTTAGTCTTCTAATGGGAAAGTTGTACAGTAACAGTACATAATGGGGTTCTACAGTACATAATGGGAAATTAGTTTCCTCGTGGAGTGCGATTTCATCCCCACAACCATTCCCACCAAAGCGTTTTACCTCCCTTTTTGGTTCAGGAATCTATGATCAATGCTGTTCTGGCCGCAGCTACTGATGCCCCTGATGATCCAGCTGAAGATCTTGATGGTTTGGGGGAAAATGATGAGGGAAGAGACTGAAGGTACGGTAAAGTTTGATTTGAAGTTCTGAATCCTTCACATTCCCCATTCCCCTGGCCTCCACACCATTGGCCCATTGGCCATCTCGCCAGGTGCATGGCTGCAAGGTGATGAGCGATCACTGTTAGTTTTGGTTCAGCTGTCACTCCGTAGGCTGTAGCATTCAAGAGAGGCTGGTGTTGGAAAAGTATGGGAAAATATAAGTAACCTCAAAACATCTCCAAACTACTCAAAACTATTTGGGGTGTAAGTTGTGAATGTGTCCTTCGAAGTTTTTGTTGCAAACTACAAGCAAATGCTTATTACTAAGAGCTTTTCTTTAGAAAAAAATAAATGTAAAACCAACACGTGGCCGTAGCGGAATGCATTGCACAAGAACGTGGCGAGCGTCGAGCGTGGTGACTGAAATAATTTCATGGCCTTCACTCAGTAGCCCTTTGTTGTTGAATTTTTTGATATATGGAACCCATAGCTTTGGCCAATCTCTTCGGGGATATCTGGAGGATTTGGACTGTGAGGTTTCCCGTTTTATCGCCGAATGTTCGGGGGAAACAACTTGAAGGGAAATCCTGAAAAAATCACTGGCTCATACCAATGGTCGATTTTGAGCATTCTTGGCACTGATCATGGTTTGGGTCCCTGGTATCAGGAAATTTTCTTTCGCGCCACATCCCCTCCAAGTGTTTTTTACTGCCGCGCTACGCATATACCTGCCCAAGTCTTACAGACGTTGTTAGTCACACTGGAAAATGACTTTGTGTTAGTATAGGTTTGTGTGTGTTAGTCAAATATGAAACTGTAAATACTGTATTGGTATAGCACTAAAAACAATCCTTAGAAAATATCCACCCAGGCGATGCTTTTGAATTTTGTACCTTTCCAGCTGAGATTTTCAGTATCTCAAAACATGAGTTTTCAATCCAATGACCGAGCAAGGTCACACAATGCCAATGATCCAGCAAGATCACACAATGCCAATGATCCAGCAAGATCATACAATGCCAATGATCCCGCAAGATCACAATGCCAATGACCCAGCAAGATCATACAATGCCACTGATCCAGCAGGGTCACACAATGCCATTGATGAAGCAGGGTGTACAAACAACATGTCATTGTTCCACTCAAAAAGCAAGACCCCAGATACAGACCAATGCCCCAAACCAGAGGAACCAAAAATTTCCCTGGGATCAAACAAGCCATGAACAGCAGTGGCTTCTGATCCTCGTCAAATTCTTCATGTCCGTGAGGCCCGACAAACTTTCTCCAATAACTGCACTCAGGAGGGACGTTCATCGAGGTGTGTCGCAATCCTCACTAATCTCGTCATTCTCGTCATCTTCTGCCTTCAGCGATTCCCACACCAGCTTGTTCCTTGGCATCTCCTGCCATTCGGCCTGGTGACGATCGCCCTTTCTCGGCAGCTTTTCCATCAGGACTTGGACTGAGATTCTCGAAGGTTGCCACCACCTCCGATAGTATGATCCCTTGGCCTTTCCCTTCTCCTTTTCTTTGCTCTTGGATTTGCCACATCCTTTTCCTTTGCCTTTCTCGTAACCTTTGCTTCGTCTCTGAGATCGTTCCCGTTTGTAGTCTCGGACCTCATACTCCTGCCAGTCATCATCATTCCAATCGTTCCCATTGTGACCATATCCTTCATCTTCATATGTTTCTTCTGTTCTTTCATCTCTGTCTCCTTGGTCATCTTCTCTCAAGACAACAGCCCTCTTTCGCGAAGTTGAAGAGACGTACGCGGGATTTGTCACTCCAACGCATGGCAGTCCAAGTGTGAATTGCTCTTGCAATCCTGACTTCTGTTCCTAGGCCCAAACCATGGCCTACGACTACCACAACCATATTCTTCCCTGCATAGTCCTTCCTACATACACACTCTTTGATCTGAATCCCCAGCTGCTCAATGCGCTGGTGCAACTCAGTGCCCTTCAAGATACTCTTTGCTCAGTGAGGTTCGTTGCACTCTCGTTTCTCCGTCCGGCAATCTAGTATTGAGCAAACTGTGTCTTCAATTTTATGACGCCACACCGCATGCTGGGCTTTCTTGTTGGCACCATTCAAATGCCACTCAATCATGTCAAGCAGGCATTTCGTGGCAGCCCGCCATGTGACTCCTCCGTATTTTGGGCCAGTGGAACATTCCTCCACTCTAGGTCACCCAACGGAGCATTCTTCAGATAGTTGTGCCACCACATCTGATTCATCCCATACTTCGTCATCTCAAAGTCAAGTCCGCAGCTCACGACGTAGACGTGCCGCAACATGTCCGTAGAAGGTGTTCTGAGCTTGGGGTTATCTTTCCACCCTCCTCCGGATTTTCTCACCTTGTCGTCTTCAGGGCGTCCGTGCGCCACCATTGTAGCCCCTTCTGAGGCTTGAGCCAAATCGGACAAATCAACACCGGCGGAAGATGGAGGTGACCATGTTTCTGGTTCATCAACATCAGTGGGATAAACGTTTCCAAAGGCTTTGTCTTCCATGTCATGAAACCTTTCAATCTCTTCAGAATTCCATGTGCTTGGGTCCCTGTCAACAAACCTATCAAATTCCCTCTGCAAAGCATCGGCCCTCCTCTTCCTTGTCTTGTGATGTCGTAGTCGTCGAGGTCATTGCAACACTCGTGGCTGCTGGAGGCATCAAACACTCCTTTCTCCGCCTGCGAAAGTTTCAATCCATTCTTCACTTCCTATCCGTAATGGCCTCAAGTTCCTGGGCAGTTTCTCTCTGTATTTCAGTGCTTCACCTGAGGCTCCTGTGTTGATGCACAACAAATTGTTCTGTTTGGCCTTAGACAAATCAATTTCAACTTGATAGTCCTTCAGAAACGCTGTTCCATTTCTCATGTCCTTCATCAATCCCAATGTGGCTTGGTTGGGAAGTGATAACAACAATGGAACAAAGTTGTCATGTTCAAACTCAAGTTCATAACCTTCAATAACACCACACAACGATTTGACCCTTTCGTCCAAAGGCTTTACAGAAAATGGGATGCGCAGCATAGTGCTCGCTTTGGTTGCAGTGGATCCTACACCATTATACTCTTTTCCAGCAACCAAACTCTCCATGGTGAGTCCAAGGTCTTGCAACTTGCGTTGGGCATTGATTCTCCAACTTTTCGAGTGACAAGTCATGTTGCAGCCCTCATCCAATATCGCCCAGACACCATCATCATGAAGTATGTCTACCACTCTCAAGTCTGGACAACCATGGATAGGCATTTGATTCTCCGGCTCCCAGTTCGACCATTCATCTTGTCCATGCCTTGACCAGTGCATCATCGCAACTCAAATCCACTCCTTGGTCATCGGCTTTCAGGCTCACCGTATCAAAAGTATCCTGGAGCATCCTAACAACATCACTTGCTCTTACCTCTTCCTCCTCAGAGTAGAGGTTCACTTGGCGCGCCACTTCCTTCAAACATTCGATTGCAAGTCTTTTCGGCTGGCTTCCAGCTTCTTGGCAGTCTCCTGACGCTGCCTTGCAATCTGCTGTGGCATTTCTGACACCACACTCTGGCAGTGCAAACAATAGATCCTGGACATCGATTTTGATGACCCACGTTTGTCCGTTATTTCGTGTGGACATGTCTCTGGCTTGTAAACCGCCAGCGGTTTATCCTTGGTTCTCTTCTCTCTGTATCCACAAACCTTGCAGGTCTTCTGCTCCACATATGCATTTGATCCTGCGTACGACCATGTGCATCCATCCTTACACTGTGCATTCTGTGGCCTGATTGGCGTCAGAGGTGCTGGTGTTTCCATAGGAGAAGTTGGTGGAGTTCTCTCTTCTACTCTTTTGATCTTCAATCCATCCAATGTTCTTTTCAAGTGATGATTCAGCCAAGATTAAATTTGCCTAATTTCCAGCGCCTTGTGATTTCTTGAGGTATCCATGACCCAAATCGTGAAATCCACATCTCTCAAGACAATCTCTCTGAAGGTGTATCCTTTGTACTGTGGAAATCGACATAACGTATCATGGCCCTTCAGTTGTCTCAAGCTTGCATCCGTCACAGCAATTTCCGTGCCAACTCCTCCTGATGACGATGCAATCTCAATATCCTCTGGCCAATCCAGCGCCAGGTCACCCAGGCCATCATCATCACGTAGAGCCATCAATGCTGTCGGTGGCATATCTCCAGATCCTGCTGGAATCTCGACACCATCCTCTGACTCGACAGAGATCCTCCTTGCGAAAGCAATGTGGGCACTTGCCTTCTTGTTGTTCTTTGGGCATTCCTGATCTCCAGCCCAATGTCCAATCTGTCCACAATCTTGGCACTTCGTCTTTGACTTGAACTCTTGGAGTCTCCTTCTCCTATCTTCCAGGGATAAGTTCCCTCCTGGATATCCTTTCTTTCCACCTTTCCATTTTCCAAATCCTTTTCCTTTACTTCTAAATTTTCCTTTGAACTTGCCCTTTCCTTTTCCTTTGGACTTGCCCTTCGTCCAATAGGCATCGGCAGTGTGAGGATCTTCATGATAATCCCAAAGACTGGGATGTTCCCCGGACAAATATGCTGACTGCAAATTAGCAGCCATCAATGCCGGATCCGCCAACTCCTCCGGAGTACACGAATCAATCATCTCCTCATACACATCTGACGTCTCTTCTTCCTGGCCCCAATCATCCCAATCATGATACCAAGCCGTGGTTTCCTCCCAAGGATTCCATCCTTCGTAACCGGATGCGTCATATCCCAGGTACGCTTCACCAGCCTGGTCATATTCTTCCTCGGGATAATCGTAATCGTCTTCACCATCATAAGCCAGGTATCCTCGTTGCATTGCTCCTCCAATGACCTTTTGTCTTATACCACCTTTAAATTGCCTTTGCCTGAATGGTAGTCACGTGTCGACTCCTTCGTAAGGGCATTTTGCTTCACCATAGCTTCAGCTACTTTGTCAAAGGATAAATCATTGTTGGTTGATGTCATCACCATCAATCTTTCAGTCGATGTCAGCCCAGCATGTTCCAATAGAAGTTCACCCAACATCACCTCTGACATATTCAGTGACTTGTCCATCTGGGTCAAGAGTTGCCACCATCTCTTCCTTCTTTGGATATAGCTAGTTATCGATTCTGACAGTTGTGTACTCAAAGGTCCATGTTTCTGCTGTCCAATCTTGTACAGCTCTCTGGTCTGTGATGACTGCTGGGGGAAAATGAGTGTCCTCAGCCTTGCCACTAGCTGTACTACTCCATTCTCCTTTCCCAGCTCAGTCAGTCCAATGTCCATGGCACACTTGAAGGCTTCTCCTGTCAATCCTTCGCACACTCGTGCACCAAGTTTCTTGCGCTCTTCATCATCTGCGCAAGCCTGGAGTTTCAGCAACGTCCTGAACTCCCACTCAAAGAAGCCAGATGCTGATCCATCGTAAACTGGAATTCCGCTCTTTGTTTCTTGAGTCTTTGCCGCACTTCGCTCGTAGCGCAAAGTAGAGGCAGCCATTCTATCTCACACGTCGTGACCGTGTGAATCTCCACACTGGATCGATACCAACCCGGTGTGGTTGCTTCTGTTAGCACGTGACGCTACCTGAAGCTTGCAACAGCAAGGGTTTTGCGGGGTTGCGCGCAGAGCGTAGTGAGATCCTAGTGGGGACTCCGTGGAACTGTTACAACAGCTCCGCTACCAATGCGAACTTTTTCACTATTCAAGCTCAAGCCCTGCGGTCCACATAACCTAGTTAGCTAGCTTTACAATGTGAGACTCAATTCAGCTTTGATCAAACAAGCAAATTTTACACTTTGTTTTCGACGTGTCCTCTCAACACATCGAAAAGCGCCGAAAAACCCAAAATGGTATTGATTGCAACGGCTCGTGCAGGTACCGTGAACACGACTGCAGAGGTTGATTGAGTGTAGAGTCGAATGACATCTAACACCAGCTGACGAACTGTTAGTTTATTTTCTCGCCTTGGCCTACCATAATTGTAGATACGAATGCATTGTGCGATTTGAACAAACGTTTCCCCTGCTTGATCCATATAACTAACCAAACTTTCGAGAGTATGCATTGATCCGTTGCAAGGGTCAGCTCTCATTGCATGGTTAAATATTTCAACCCTGCGCTGTCTTCTCAATCGGTACATTGGAGCATTTCTATCAGCAAATGTTCCTCTTGGTGCTCCTTCCAAACTAGGTCCCTCAAGGTTCCTGTGTACCTCTTCTCATTGATCAGATCCACTAAATTCTGGAAGGCTGGTCCTACATTATCCATATGCTCTGCTGTTGCTAATCTGGTCAGGATAGGATCTACATTGTGCAGGTCCGCCTCCTTTAATCTCCTAACGAAATTGTCAACTATGAGGATAATAGATTGACCAATCTTTCTCAAATTCACGGCTGCTTCGGAAAGGCCTAACGACAGGTCATCATCGTGGATAAGCCTAACAACCCTTCGGAACACAATCCAGAGATTATTATTGTCGAGCGCAACTTCTCCTAAGCCTAAACCAAGCAGAAATAAGATGGGAATGCCGAAGTCAGACCATCGCTCGATGATGGGAATGCCGAAGTCAGACCATCGCTCGATGACCTAGAGATCCTTTCGTTAAGGATTATCCCTGACATGGTGCCATTCGCCTGTGATAGGGCCCAAAACTAGGCAAATGATTTTTTAGCAAAATTTCACGGATTTTCTCGCCATTTCTCGGTTCCAGCTTTGTAAGAAAGATACAGGCAACCACATACAACATAGTTTCTCAGTGCCATCTCTTGCAAACATGAAGAGCACAAGCAAGGCAACACTTTGAGCCTTATGCAAACTGTGAAAGGTCTATAAACCTTTAACAGTTTGCAAAAAATAGAAACGAGATACATATTTAACAGATTGAATATCAAATATTTTGTCTTTACATTTTGACATGCAGAAATATTATAATAAGAATATGTGCGGTGCAGTCCCTTAAAGGCCCCCTTCTTTCAAAGAAACTATGGTGGATAATTGTCGGGTTTTTTTTCGTGTCTAATGGATCTTCATGAAAATTTGAAACATTTTTACTAGATTCAGAAAGATCCGGACAAACTGACATTTTTCACCTCTTTTTCATCACCTCCACGAGTCGCGATTTGAAACCCAAGAGCCATCGTTTGATGGTCTGTTCCGTGGCTTTTCTTTTGTGTGTTTTCTTCTTGGTATGCATATATTTTTTCACTGCGTCCTCGTCCATCCACGTCGACGTGTAGTGTGGGTTCAGGGTTCTTTTTTCCAAAACCATGTGGTGCATCAAGTGGTACTTGGGCCTCATTTTCCAAAGGCGTTGTTTGTTTGCCAGAGCCTGGCTAGCAAGACGAATATAGGTGCGAATCCAAATCATGCCAAGTACTTCTTTGTGCAACACTTCATTTGGAAGTAAAAATTGGCCAGCGTTCATGAGCATGGAAAATAAAGAATCCGAAGCCCACAAAATTGTACGAACGTCATCGGGGATTTGATGAGCTTGGGGTGATTCCAAAACGCCGTGCACAAGCCACTTCACCAGTACGTAAAGGTCGAACCCCTTACAATGGACCTCGGGGTACTCACCACTCTTCCAATTGAGGTTGGCCTTTGTCAATTTTCGTAATACCAAGGTAAGCTTGTGATGTCTCGCAAATGATTTCACCCAACCAGTTGCAGACCGAAGTTTTTCTTCCAAATTGGAACCGGCAAACACAGAGGTTTGGCAAATCACTCGCATTGCAGATCCCACCATATCTCTTCCAACACCCAAATGAAAAATATGCAAGATATCAAGCCCCAACATTTGAACTTGAAAGCCAGGAAGAGCAGCCAGTGTTGGCATAACGTCCCACATATCATCTTGATATTCTGTAGCCAGCCAGGGGGCAGTTGAAGCAGTATTGGTGTAGGCCATGCCCAAGTCATGCGTTCCCTTTGTGCAAAGACACTTCCAACAGACCTACAGGGTGCATGCAAATGTTGTTTCAACTTGAGGGGCCTTTCCAATTTCCCAAAATGAAACAACTCAGCGTTTCAAAACATAACCTTTTCATAGTACTGTTTTTGATTCAGAATACCTCCAGTAGGAATGTGTGAAAAGATTCGGGACACTGCGTTAATTTTAGCCTTTTCTCTTTCAAGAAGAAAACCCTTTTTGGACCTCTTCCTTGGTTGCATACCGCTTCAGATTGAATAGTTGCCAAAGGTATTTCCAATCACCCTTAAAGTTCATCACATAGACCATAAAGTCAAGTACCTAAGATTTGCAGAAACCATCCAAACTTTTGTATTTTGCGCCATGGCCGGGAAATGACTCCTTTGGTTTGTTCTTTAAGGCTCGGTGAGAGTCCACGGGAATCGGTGATCAAAACAAAAAAACTTAAAAAACATTATATATTTCAGGAAATAGACTTTGCATCCCTGAGGATTCGTAACAGCCAGCGTAAAGCCTGTGAGGCATGAAGCTATATGTTGCCCAGCACATTGCAAGGTCATATTGATATCGCCATTGTACACATATGCTGTGGTTGGGATGGTTGTAATGAGGAATCTGCTGCATCCAGAATTGCTGGGCCATTTTGAAAGATCAGGCTGCCAGTGAAACACCATGTAGGAGCCACCAAGAGATTGACCTTCATCACCTAAGATGTGGCGCATTATTGGAAAACAAAATTTGTTCAAAAGGAATATTCGCATGTTAGCATTGGCACGCCGGCTGTAGACCAAATAAAAAGACTTAATTATTTCTGGGTGAGGTACCGTACAAAGTAATGGGCAAAGACTGGCCCGGGTCACTAGCTGCAGGGTGTGATGGAAAATCAGCAAGCATTTGCCGCCAGTATTCTTCTACTCGCTTCAGGTCCACGAGTGCCTCCATCAATCCTTCATTGACCAGTGCTTGGGCCTTGGATAGGGCAAGGCTAAAAACAATCAAGCAAAATACTTTCAAGGGGAGGATCCAGGTGAGAAAAGTATCAATATATATACTGACAAATGGAAAGATCAATTTGCTGCAATCTTTTTGTTGCAACATGTTGCAACCAAGTTTCTAGATCAGAAGGAAGAAGAAATGGCCATGGCTGAATCTCAACAATGGGCTCCCCAGAATCAGAGTAGCCGGTACATACAGGAAGATCCAAATACTTCAATTCGCAGGATACTGCAAGCCCAGATTTTTTGGCAGCTCGGTGCAGCAGTGACTCATCCGTTTTCGAAGGACTTAGTTCATTCAGCACATATACAGTCTTAGGACCTTTTTTCTTTGAAATGCAGATTGCAAATCTTCAGCCCTAAAGAAAATGATATTAAGATATCTTAAGCCAAGAAACTTTTTGAAGACATCCGAATGCCAAAGTTGTCCAACTTCACGTGCATGTTTCACCGAAGAATTGCCAGAGCCAATACCAGATGCCAACCTTGTTCAGATTCTCAACTTGTAAGATGTTGTTTTGATTCAAAGGCGACAGGTATATAGCCATGGTTTATAAAGCGTGGCTTGAGTTGTTCTGCCAAGCTACACTGAGTTGAGGTGATCAACATTTTCAATTCGATGATGTGGAAGCTCAGAACCTGCGCAGGGGAAGTCAATCGAGTCAGTACAAAAACATCACAAAATCAGGCAGTGAAACATTCAGAATCTTCAGACCATGTGATTTTCCATATTCTTTTTTCGCATCACCACATATCAGGTCAGCAACTTTCACCATGACAGTCCATGGGCTCAACCACTTTAGAGCCCATATCCCCCAATAGCCTCCCTAAGCCACCAAAGGATTCTTGTTGATTGTTGTTTTGAAATTTGGGACACGAAAGCAAACATGTGTTGAGTCTGGTTTTGGAATAAGACTTTCGGGCATGAGGCTACTATTTGAGACTGTTTGATCGAAGCATCACAGATTCGGCGATAGCTCCAAAATTGATCGCTCCATGTACCCACCCTAGCTGATGGGAAAATAAATGATGCACCCACCTGCCCTGCAACAGCCACCCTATATATCCTTTACATGTGCTGTACAACATATCCAAGAAGTCTAAGTAAGTATATATTTGAAATATATATATATGTATTTTTTATATATAGACACATATGGTTCTTTCTATCCGTCATTATTTTGAGAAGATGAAGCATGTTGTGAAAGTTTGGTGGCTATCACAAGGTTCTACGGCATGGCATCACCAAAAAGCAGCAACAGGATCGTATCAAATATCAAGAAACCACAACAATTAACCAACCTTTTTTTTTCAGGATGACAAACAATTTCTACCAAGTATATTTGAAGTTTTTACCTGAATAAATTCAGTTTGTTGCTGACCACCGCTGCCAACATTCAACCTGCATCTCAGGTCTGTTTGTTTTGCTTCCTGAACTCTGCCAGGACTGCCCGGGCTTGAGCTTTCATCAGTCGTAGCTTTTGCACCTGAAGAGGCATTCTAGAAGAAATCTTAATTCAGAACAAAATTGGGATTCAAAAAAAAATCATAGGCAAGCCTGCTCATCCACTTCAGCCTTGAAATCACCAACATCGGCTTGATTCTTCAAAGCTTTCATCCTAGGTGAGCAGGATCAGCAGCAACAAAAACACTATACATAATGAGTTGAGCAGCAAGCAATATAGTTTGTACTGTGCGTACATTGAGGTTGAAATCCAAGTGGCTCATCCAGATACTCCTCGATCCGCTTTTTGTAGGATTCAAGGTTGACCCTCAAAGGGCTTCGAGCTTCCAGTTCCAATGCCAGATTGGTGACTTGTGTCAGCTCTTTCTTGAGGGAAGAACCTGAGTGATATAGAAAACCCCCCTGGAAAACAAGAAACTCAAAGTGATTTACAAAATGTATTTGTTGAATTTATCGAAATTGAGGATGAAACCAATCTCAATCTTGACGTCTTCCGTTGTCTTTGTTTTTTCTTCAGTCACCCTTCCTGCAGCAGCTTTTGCCTTCGCCCTCGTTTTTGCCTTCGCCTTTGCGGCTCTCGCAGGACCACCATTGCCGTTTGCTCCTCCACGTGGCAAAAGCAGGCAGATTAATGGGTACCATTTAAGTGTGGGATCCGTCAATGAAACCATGGTATACAATTTGCATATATATATATATACTTTACAAACAGGAATCGCAGAATATATACAAATTATATACGATACATGGCTCGATATTCGGATCAGATGTCTTTCGGGAAGAATCACTTAAGTAGGAATGAGACCAAAAAAAACACAGCTCCTTCATTTGGGGTGGTTCCCAAGCCACTCAAGATAGATTGCATGCCATCCGCACCAAGACTTGCACTGGCATTTGAAGCAAAAGGATCCATTACAGCATCCAAAGCACCAGCCGCCGAAGCCTGAATTGTAACAGATCCTTGCTGGCGGGTTTCATCAAAATCTATCTCCTTTGTGCTGGTACTCACCTAAAATCTTGTCAAACTAGGGAGGTTCGGACAGTCAGGATCCGGAACCCCCTGTCCTTTCGCGACGATCGCACGAATTTTTTCCAGCGGTATCTCACGTTTCATCATTTCTGCTGTTGTGAGAAGTTCCTTTGTACCCTTGTGCTGTTTGGCCGATGTCTTCGTGAGCACAATTTGGGCTTCAATCGAATCAGCATTTTGTTCTTTCAATACCCATTGTTGCAGCAATTTCTTTCGATCCTCAAGATGAGAACCACATATCGAAAGAAAAAGCATAAAATGAAACCGCAAAAAGTAGTAGATTAAAACAAAAACAGATTGATTCAGAGTACTGAGATCCAAGGCTCCGCAGCTGTCCCAGACCACATGTTCTGCATATGCGGGTACTTTGCACCATCGGAACTTTCCTCCATCAAACGTTTGAGTCGCATTCCTTCCTTTTTGTGTGTCACCCAGTTTATCTCCTTGTCAGTGTCAGCTGGAGGAGGTGGAACTTGGTTTTCTCGCACAGCGTGTTGCTTCAACAAAGCCTCAAGTCCTGCCAACTCCAAAGCACGATCGGGAGGGGTTTCAGCTGCTGGTGCAACGGAAGGTGTTGCAACTTTTTGTAGTGCTTCCAAGTTTGCCTTTGCCTTCTCAGATCCCTTCCCTGTCGACCCTTGACTTTCGTTGGGTTGACCATCATTTCCACCGCTGGCAGGCAAAGAGCCACTTGGAGCTGCAGGCGAATCCGCTGGGTCTTGGGCATCTTGCAGCATAGCCTAGCTGGGACATTTTAAGTGAAAGTCTGTTGACCTTAAAAACATCAAATGAAGTGTTGGGTACCTGAACCACAAATCTATTTTAAGATCTATTAAGTTTGGAATGACAAATATATCACACAAAATGACCACCTAAAAAATTGATAGACCATCATCAATTCAGTTCAAGCAACTGGAGGTGTTGCACTTGCAGTGGTAATAGTCGCAGGTGAAGGTTCATCCAGTTGAGTGGATCGCTGCAAGGGTTTCATCGAAGTTGTAGGGGATTGATTCTGAACCATTTGGCCCTCCATAAACTTGATGTGTTCCAATGCCCTACCCAGAAGAGACTTCAATTGGTCCGATTGTGGCTGTGAATCACCAAGCCTCAATTTGAGATTCAAGTTTGTTTTGAAAAAACCAAAGAAGAGAACCATTATACCATCTATATATATATATATGTATGTTCTAGATAATATCTATATACCCTTGTTCTTGATTATCAAATTTCTCATATGTATCACCATTGATCGGAAGACATCAATACTGCCAGGTCACTGAATGGTGCTGGCTTGAGAAATAATGTCAGGGTCCTTGGATTCTTCAGGATGTGGTCGCTGTTGTTGAATCAGTTCAATCGCTTGCTGAAGAGTCCCACATGACCTAAGATCACGGAAAATGGAAGAATTAATCTTCACCATGCACTGCAAAGATAGCAAGGGTTCATCATTAAGAAAAGTTTTGGCATTGAATGATATCACAGGACTCAAGATATCAAACATACTAAATACGAAATAAGTCCAAGACACCACTGGGAATCAGTCGCAACTTCATAAGGATCTGTAGGCGAGGGTTTTGAAGGGCAAGATTCTCATTCGATTTCTTCGCTTCCTCTGCAATCTTGTCCTGCCTGGCCTTTTCTTCTTTCTCCTTCTCATCCTCTGCAATCTTTGCCTGCCTGGCCTTTTCTTCTTTCTCATCCTCTGCAATCTTTGCCTGCCTGGCCTTTTCTTCTTTCTCCTTCTCATCCGCTGCAATCTTTGCCTGCCTGGCCTTTTCTTCTTTTTTCTTCTCATCCTCTGCAATCTTTGCCTGCCTGGCCTTTTCTTCTTTTTCCTTCTCATTCTCTGCAATCTTTGCCTGCCTGGCCTTTTCTTGTTCCTCCTCCTCTGCACTCTTGTCCTGCCTGGCCTTCTCTTCTTTCTCCTTCAGCTGCCTGGCCTTCTCTTCCTCCTCCTTTGCAATCTTGTCCTGCCTGGCCTTCTTTTCTTTTTCCTCATCAACCTTCTCGCCGTTTTTGGAATCCTCATGGCAATCAAAGAGCTGCACATCGGGTACGGGTTCTTTCCTTTTTCGGGTAACTCGTTGGCCTTCACCATCATGCGTTTGTGGCTCAGCATCAACCTTATCGACATCGGGCTTGTCCTTCTTCTTGTGTTTCTTTCCCTTGGATGGATCTTCTCCATCCTCAGTTGTCTCAGGTGCCTTTGTCCTCTTCTTCCTGCGTTGTTTCGTCTCCTTCTCCTGCTCCTTCTCATCTTCTTGTTCTGCTTCCTCAGTTTCTTTCTTATCCTCCTTGGAATCTGCAGCTTCCTTGGCAGGTTCAACTTTCTTCTTCGGGAGCGCCTTTTTCTTCTTCTCAGCAGGCTTTTCCTCGGGTTCTTCTTCATCATCTTGCTCCTCATCACCATCTTTTGGTGAGTCCTTTCCACCTTTCTGGCTCAAATTCGCCTTCGCTTTCGGCTTCGCTTTTGCCTTCGACTTGGCAGTTGCTTTGGCCTTCGCTTTGGCCTTTGATTGCTGCTAAGGTTCAGAAGATTCATCCTCCACAGCTGCCTCAGTAAGGATCGAATGGGAAAGGGACGGCACAGGTTCAAATTAGAAGATTCTTGATCATATACATTTACTATAGACAAGGGGCTGGTTTCGGACCAAGGACGTGATGTAAAATTGTAAAAGCTTCAGCCTTGCTAAGCTTTAGATGTTTCATCACATCGGGCAGCTTCTCCCACGTAAGTTCCGTTATGGGAAAAGGGAGATCTTGCAAAGAAGCCATGTCAGACTATATGAGAGCTCACACTGGGACTGGAAGCCAAAACTGGCTATGTAGGTCCGAACACATCAAAAAAGTGGCAGTGATGGTTTCACGAAATTCACGGTGCGTTCACGGTCATATGGGGTTTTTTCACGGTCATTTCACGAAATTTCACGGTTTGAATTTTTCACAGCTCAGCCACGATTCATCATGGACAGGCTATCTAGCTAAGAGCACAGCTTTCATGAATTAGGGCACTCAAAATGAATTTGGCCGCTATAGACTATGCTGATAGGTGCTTGAGGTCCAATCTTTCGAAGATAGATGCCTAGGAAGCAACAAAAAAACAGTTTCCTATCACCACCTTTTTTGGTAATTTGCACAATATGTTTCCCAGAAGAATCTCTGAGGCAAGAACCCAGCGACCTTTCGGAGTAAAATATTTGCAACCAGCAAGATACTTGAGAATCTGGGGGATGCTTGCCTTAGATCGCCATGTTGCAAGTTTGATTCTGTGCAAAATGATTTCCATGAAATTTCGTGAAATACCAGTGAAAAACCATCATATGACCATGAACGAACCGTGATTTTCGTGAAATTGGGAGACTATACTGTATATAAGACTTTCCAGTGGGAAGATGTTCTTATTTTAAGGCTTGGGGAACACAGTATTTGACACATATGTAGATCGGGTACCAAGTTACATCCTCCCAAAGATCACCCAACCCAGCCATTCCTGCTGAACCAGCAGATAGAAATTCACTTTCAAAGAGCTCGGCATCTCCACAGGTAAAATCCACTTTTGCAGGATTCAGTGGTGGCGGCAATTCCACCTCAGGGAAGTTTTGAGAAGTTGATTTACATATATCTTTTGACAGAACATGGAAGTTTGGATCTGTTAAAGCGCTCTTGAGCAATTGAAAGCCAAGCTGCTGGTGGTTGCTTTGCATGTTTTGCTAGAAAATCACCAAAAGCTGCTGTATAGGCCCTCAGTTGTACAAATCACTTTTTGATAAAAAGTAACACCACATATATGTTTGGATTGGGCACAGTGCCAAACACGACACAAAGGCTATCAATTCAACCAAGCCACTGGCTTTGTTTGAGCTTCTCGGGAATTCCCACCCGTCGCTGGTTGCCCTGCTTGTCAATGTATTTTTTTACCAAAGCATCGCCAGGAAGAGCCCTCATGGCTTCACCGGTCATAGAACCCCCAGCGCTGGAGATGGCATGCAGGAGCTCTGAGTCGTTGCTCCACAGCCGATGTCGCTTGGGAGTTTTTCCATTGAAAGCACCCATCCAAAACGAACAGGAAAATACCTGATTTTTTGAAACAAAACTGAGACGGTTGGGGGATTTAACATCAAGTTGTTTAACTTCATCTTAATCTTGGCTGAATGCAAACAAACGGCCTTGACAGTTGATAGCAACTGCTGAAAGCGAGGGTGGTTGGGAAGGGTTGAACCTTCTGGCTGTTCTACGAGCCACCGTCCACCACGGCTCGAAACAATTAGAAGCATCAACACCAGCCGTGAGGCTAATAGATTGCCCACCCTTACGAACTCGTAGCCAGTGTTCCCCAGAAAATCATTCCACACATCTCGCCCTGACGTGTGGCATGACCTCATTTCAGACGAACACCAAAGCTGTGATACTAGGGAATTGAACAACGTGCTTTCCCAAAATGCAGGTGAGGAACATCTTGGTATAGCTGTTACAGCAAATGCCAAAAAGACAGAGAGCCCCCTTCTTCACATTCCATAGCTCGTTGATAGCCATCCTGAAAGCAACACACACACGTATACACCGCGTATACATACCAGTTTGAATTCAATTACAGAGAGGCACTGTGTTTTTGATTTTGCTGTGATATGGCTAGCAATCAAAAATGCAGTTGAGACGCGAGAATCCAGCCACTGAACACAAGTCCATCAAGTTGGAGTACCGTATATCGTGTGAAGATACCTTGAGCCCTGTGGACCACATAGCCAAGCTAACTTGGCCTTCACCGGCAAAGAACTCACAGAAGTCAATGTCCAAATTCTGTGGCACTCGGGAATTGGAAGCTAGGAGGACAACAGTCAAAATCAACACAGCCGGAGCCCTCCACCGAAGGAGTTCCAAGACAACCATGGCACCCAATGGATCGTACAGCAAAGTGGATTTAAGTTCAAACATATGGTTAAATTTCCAAGGAAGACTGTATATTAGATTGGAGTGTGTTTCCTATTCCTCCGTATGTGACATCACATGTAATCCTTAAAATGACGGTTCACTCACCATTTGTTTGATAGCTGTGGTTGCAAAACCTGCAGGTAAGTATGTCACATACACACATCAATATACATGGCACAGCTTGAGAGAGCCATGCGCGCGGTGAATGTTGCAACCACAAAACGCAAAAAATCAACACATTTTTGGCCCCACATATCAATATTGTAGATATCGATCGCGCACATAGATGTGTAGATCACACGTACGGCGACAAAAATGCCACCCAGGGATGCATGTATGTTCACTGAATCTTACACAAATTAAGGGCGTGCACAACCTCCATAAGCTTCCATTTTTTGATAAAACCACAACCATGAATCATAATGGTCGAGATCATCCTTCTTTTGAGGAAAATATCTTAATGAGGTTGAAAGGGTTGGTTTTTTCAGCTCTACATTTGAGGTACCTAGGAGGTTGCAGCATCAGCCCAAGGGTTGACATGACACCCTTTTTCAATGAACTTCCGTCAACGGAGTTCACTCACAGAGAGGGACCCCAACAATTTGCGTTTGAGGGAACTTTGATTCCACTCATCCGCCGCTTCCTGGTTGGAAAGTCCACGCTCTTGCCTAGCAGCAGTGAGAAATTTGCTCCTAAGGTTGGAGTACTCTTTGGCTTTGTAAACAGAAATCTCCTGATCTAAAACTGGCGGTTCAACCTCAGGTTTCTGGCAAATCTTCCTCACATCTGCCTTTTGTTTTTTTGATTTGTTTTTTCTTTTTTTTTGGTCTTCTCATCTTCCTCAGGCTCAGCCCCCGGATCCTTCTCCTCCTTGAAAGCCTTTTGATATTGAGCGCTCTGTGGAAAGGGAGCTGGTGCTGATCCATCGAGTTCTGCTTTCAAAGAATTGAGAACCTTAACTCCAGCAAGACAGAAGATGACAATCGAAGAAAGAATTCAAGACTGAGTCAAAAGAAAAACCCCTATTCACATATGTTATAACATGCATGGCCCTTGGAGAGAAAATATTTGACACATGCAGAGCCATGAGACATGTGGAGGCAGAGCTTTTGACTCCTTCTCCTTCTGTGTTTTCTCACTTTTGGGGGGTGTCTCGTTGACCATGTTGCGACTTCGGGCCATGGCATCTTTGAGTTCCTTCGCGATATCAGCTACCTTGCTACCAGCACGTAGTTCAAATGAAGCCTTACTATGCTTCAAAGCCTCTTCCATTTGATCAGCCAGAAGTTTCAGTTGTTTGTCCCTTGTGCAGGAGGGAGTTACTGCTGAGCACGATGAACCAGATGCCGGGGCACTAAGTTCCGACATAGAGTCCAGGGCTGAAAACGTATCATCCCCATCGGTATAGTCCAGATCATCAGGGTGAGAACCGGCAAAATCCTCAATTTTTTGCAGAATTGAAGCGTGAAGGTTTTAATATGATATATGTCATCAATAGCTATCTACAAAATATATGATATAAAGATCAAAAGATAAAATTCATGAAATATATGAAGCATAAATATATATACAGGGAAGGTTGCCTTGACTATCCGCAGCTGCCTTCTTAATTGTGGCAAGTCCAGCAATTCAAATCCATTTGCAATCAAGAATCGACAAAAGGCTCCAGCTTCTTCTTAAGTTCCGATGTTTTTTTCCCCTTTGCAGTTTTCGCCCTTTGGGCCAGCAATCTGAAACGGCTTGCCTGAGTTGGGCTACGTGATGTCAAAGAATTCAGGGCAGAGTTGGGAGGGAATGGTTTTTCAGGAATAATGTAAAATTGACATCTTTTTTTGCAAAACTTCCCCTAATTTTGAAAAAGTGAGTTACCAATCGCTGCATGGCTTGTCCATTGCGAAGGGCCCACTTCTCTACAAAATCCATGGAGCGAACCATACCCTTTGGGAAGAGCTTGTTGCGTTCAAAAAACTCCAAAAGACTCTCTTTCAGAATGTGGGAGCTGTAACGTCCTTTGCCTTGAGAAGTCACCATTATAGCTTCTATGACCTCAAAGGGAATTTCACGGGGATTTGAAAATTCGTAGTGTTCAACCTAAAACAGGTAGAAGGACATAAAAATAGAATTTAACATTATTTTGGTATTATTTGGTATTAGCTGCCCCCAACCTGTAACAGTTCCAAAAGGAGGTTAGTATACAGTATTTATAGACCCCAATCAAAAACAAAAAGGCTACAGGTTGGGAGCAGAACCCATATTGGAACGAATTTAACCCAGTTACTTTAAATAGGCAAACTCCCCACCTCCGTGTTTCCTTCTACATCATGGAGCGACGGTTTGCTTGCCTTGAAAAGCTTTCCACTGATGTCTATGAGAACGGAAAAACCACGTTGCTTTAAAACATCATGTTTTCCAAAGGATTCCGCATAGGCCGAGATGAGCGCAGGATCAAGCGGTCTCCCCATGGCCAAATCCAGCGATAGATGAACTATTGAATTATTCCCCCAAAGAATCCAAAGAATCTTTAAAGCTTTGTAGTTGATGAGGATGAAATATTTTTTTGTGAAGATTCATGAACCATATGCAGGAGGTGAACCATTTGTATGCACACAAACTTGCCACTCTTCCAGCACCCCTAAGTGGCTGCAAGCAGACTACCAAAATAAAAATACAATGTCATGCATACATGCACATATATGCACATGCATGGAACCCTCACAATGATAAGACTTAAATGAACCTGCCACGTGTGCATGGTCGGGTTGAGGTGGCACCTTCAGCAACTTGCCAAAGCCGCATATGCAGCCTGAAAGGACAGTTGGGATTGAGCAAATTTTGAAAAGGATGTTTTCGAAAGGATATGGCTTCAAATCGTTTTTATACTCCTGAGACTGACTGAGGATTCATCAAAAGGTAATCGTTGTAACATGATGTGTTTGCAATTGCTTTTGGAAAGCATCTCCCAAAATCCCTTTTTGTTTTTTTGGAAAATCCTGGCCTTACTCACTAAGAAATGACACGGTCACCATGGCAGCGCGCCCAAGCACCTCCAAACAAAGGGAGATGAAGGGAACTGTATATATATATATATAAAAGGGTTGCGATGGCAAGATAGGGGATATCAAGAGGATCAAGTCTTGGGAATTGCTTGAAATCAATGATTTTTTGACTGAACACATACACAGGTAGCCGCTCTTCCCTTTAATGCCAGCATGTACGTTGCTTCAGGATCGACGCCAGCTTAAAATTCAAATCTGCGAACACCACCGCAGCCCATATATAGGGCAAGTGTCCAAAAATTGTTTCGCCGTTGTTGTTTCAAAGGGAAGATTGGTGTAGAGTGTAGACTGTGATTTTTGAGGTCCCATATTTCACAAAATTTCTTGATGAATCCCATATGTTTGAATTTCACAAGCTATATATATGGCAAAACAGGCAAAATCGCGGTGTTCCAAATCAGCGAAAGCGACTTGATGGGGCAGCCACATCATCATCATCAACAATATTCACAACTTGAGTAGTCCACTCATCCTGTCGCTTTTTGTGCAAAACACGCTTCAAAGTATTGATCATCTCCAACTGCTCGAGCAACTTGAGCTCCATGTCGAGTTGAAGCTGGTCCTAAGATCACGGATATTGACGTGACTTAATTGTGACAGGAAATCCAAAGAAATCAGAAAATAAACATTTACAAATTCCGAACCTTAAGCATATTCAAAGCTGCAATCTTGCGCATGATTTCTCGGCTCTGTTCAGCAGCCTGACGTGCAATTTTTGCTCGGGCCCACGAGAAGCGGCAAAGAGATTTGTACGACTGTCGCATCACGTAGATCGGGTGGTTTCCTAGGAAGCTGATCAGATTTTAATGGGCGAAAAAACTATAAGCATACGTTTCTCCATTTCAACGTCCCAAAAAAACAAACAAAACACAAACAATATTGCCAAGACTAATCAAATCTATAGCAACCGGGTTCGATCATCGAGCGCTCGGCATCCTTGATCATATCGCTAGGATGTGGAGATGCAAAGGCCACACCATCACCTAAGCTAAGCCAAATCTGAACCCTAGAAATAACTGGAAAACAAAAAACATTCAATTCCAAAACTTGGGGTAACTTAAAAATGCCAAGTAGCTCCTTGCTTCCAAAGGATTGGACTGGATGTGGTGGTTCAAATTGTCTTGTATACGGTCCAACTCCTCAAAGATCGATGGCCCAGAATCCGCTAAACGACCCACAGCTGAAGGTCGCCGTGCATCATCACCTAGCCAAACACGAACAATTTTTTCCAAGAAAGAAATTATGAAAAGAAAAGACTTTGGGGGGAAGGAAAGGCAAACCTTGAGTATATTCAGTGACCAGGGCACGTGCGCTTCCAGCTGCAGGTGAAACATACGGATGCGTTCCCCCAACGTGCACGTGTACCTCAAATATGTTTCACTGCGCTGATTCAAAAAACATATTTGCCAAATTGATTTTTAAAAGCATCAGCCCCTAAACTTAAAGGGAAATCAGCCAAAAATGGACTCAAAAAAATCTAGAGACCACGTGATGCCCGGATCCACTCCCTGATTCCACTTCGCCAGTGCGTAAAGGGCGATAAGATCCACCCTGACTTGATCACTGCAACACACTTGAAATCAAAATGGTTCTTGAGATGGTTCTTAAAAGTTTTCCCACCAAAAAAACATTCGAAATAAATTGGGTTCCAAAAACAACCCAAAAAAGATTGAAATAAACCACACTAGGTTGCTTTGGCACTTCCCTTGCCACCCATGGCTGTTTGCAGGACAGATCGAATGAACTGATCGAGCGCGGCAGCTTCAGCCAAACAGCATTTGGTAGAATCCAGGATGAAATATTTGGTAGCCCCCCCCCCCGGGGACCTACCTTTTTCAATTTTATACGTTATTTACAGTATTTAAGGCGTCTCCTGTAAAAGGATTTGAGGGAACCGGGATACCATATAGTCTATAGTATATAGTACTGTTCATAATACAAAGCCA
>OMLO01000068.1_pt1 | contig 43342 bp, 19 predicted proteins | sample 1674811 | NCBI WGS metagenome assembly OMLO01 (sample SAMN06265003, study PRJEB25207) | coral metagenome | isolation source: Coral host | place: Mexico:La Bocana,Puerto Morelos, Mexico | collected 2008-11-13
ATGATGTCGAAAGATGATTGTCGAATGATGTCGAAAGATAGCCGCTATGCACGTAACACTGAAAGCGGGTGTAAATCTGAAAACAGATTTTTCGTTCCAAGATCACTAGGCTCATGATGCATCAAAGAAACCGAAGAATCATTTCCCAAAGTGGGATCTTCCGAGTTATCTTCGGTTAATCTGTTTAGTAAAGAAACGCAAAATCCGTTTTCGGATTTAAGAATCTAGTCTTGCGTTTTCCCAAAAAACGCACCTTAAGTCATTTAATTCGTATTTCTTCTCTTGAAATACCCGTTAACCAGAGAAGATTGTTAACTTTGCTTTTCAGATATAACTTACATGAACATTAGTGATGCCGCCAAAGTAGGAGACATAGAGACCTTAAGATCATCTTTCGCCCGAGGAATATCTGTAGACCAGCGAGACAAATATTACAAGACACCTCTGATGTCGGCCTGTGCGCATGGAAACATTGATGTAGCTAAGTATTTACTACAGATTGGGTGAGTTAACGAGACGAAGCGTTTTGCGTTGGCGCCCAGTTCTCTCGGGGTTCCAATCTCACGTTCAACGAGCAAATGAAAAACGAGAAAATAGAAGGCTGTGAACAGTCTATGATGCTCAACTAGATCATATTTTTTCGTGACGTGTTCACGCTTAGATGGACACGACAGAACACTTTTTGTCAGAATTCTGATTTTGTTTCAGTCATTGTATTGATTCTGTTGCTTTAGCGCTTTTGTAAACCTCTTTGCCAGTAAGTCATGTACATATACTGAATCAGCGTTCGGTTTGCAGGGCCGATATCAATGCTAGAGATAATTTCAAGTGGACTCCACTGCATCACGCCTGCCACTCGGGTCAGGAGGATCTTGTTCAACTACTCCTTGAAAATGGCGCTGAAATGGACGCACAGACGATCAATGGAGGAACGCCGCTGATGAGAGCGATCGAGAGCTCAAGAGAGACTGTGGTAGAGTTGCTTATTTCCAAAGGGTACGTTTGTTATTACTACTTCAGAGTGTGGTAACTCTGAACATAATATCGATTTGCATTTGGGACGTTTTTGCTGGTTTGGGCAGAATATTAGGAAGCTTAAGCAACGACGACGGCAACACTGAGGAGGACGCTAAAAAAAATGAATTTAGGTCTTTAGTATCAGCGAAATTCGCAACTGTCTCAGTCTAGATCCGATCACTTCAGTAGGACAGTGGCCTTTAAAAACGTGCTCAGGTTCCACGCGAGACGCGAGGTAAACACGATGTCAAAGTTCCACGCGTGACAAATGATACTATCATTGCTCACATTTCTATAACATTTCACTTTCACCTAAGCAACATAACCAACTTTCCACTCTTAATTCTTTCCAGAGCGAAAGTTCAGCTAGAAAACAAGAAAGGACACACTGCACTGGATGTCGCCAAGGCTTACGCTGATCCTCGAGTGGTAGCTATCGTACAGAAACGATGGGACGAAATACCGCCACCTGTGGACAAGAAGAAACGTATGTAGTGATAACATTGTAAACATATGCGTTCAGAGGGAAGTTCGCTAATTTTACAGGTTTTCGTAAACGAGGACGACTGCATTAGCTCGTAGCACCTTGTTTTTTTCCCTCGAGCTTTGTTCACACTTAGCACCGGTACAAAATAGTGTTGCGTTCAGAGACAGTGTACTGCAAGTATTTAAGTACCATTTAGTGCCCGGAGTACGAGGTCGATACCTAGCACCCGGCACGGGCATTGTGTCCGAATACTGGTGTGAGTACTTGGAAAAAAGGTGTGTTCACATTAGTGACAGGGGAAAATCGTACCCAGGCACCGTGCTCGGGCACCAAGTGTGAATAGCCTCAGATGTAAATGACAAATATAATTGGTTCTTTCACAAAAACGTCTTTCCTCGTCGGAAATGCAACTTGGCCCAAAGATCCTACCAAGAATTGTTAACAAGTTTTAAAGTCTTCTTGTTTTTCCGTCACGAACTTTGCCTCAAGTAAAACTGAGAGACAACAACTCAAGTGTTTGTTGGAGCTTCATAAAATGGTTCATTTCTTCCTTTTGGCTTGAGCTAATGCGAGGTTGCGACAAATGAACTGCTTATGCATGCTGTGCAATTTGTGTTTCTGTCTAAAACGTAGCTAAACTCCAGCCGTTGTTTCCTCTGAATTTGCTTTAAAATAATAAACCCTCTCTCTGTCTCTGAACGTCAATGCACGTTTCTAAATTGTAAAAATATACTCTTCTTCCTTTTCTTTTCTTTACTCTTAAACTTATCACAGCATTCTCCTTTGTTTCTTCATTAATGGATGCCTACTCAACACTAATCCTATTCTGTTCTTCCTTTCTTTCTTTTAAGGCTTCTTTCTCGCCTTTCCGCAAAACACAACGCACTCTCGACGGACTCTATCCACGGGTAGCTCAGATGAAGAGTCTTGCTCTGCACCTAGTCCCATTTCTTCTTCTCTCTCTATGTACCTTAACTATTGGGGCCTTTATTCAACTCCTAAGGCGTTTTGGTTTGACTATCTTTATGGAAGAGACAGTATCGGAAGCGGCATATATACTGAAGCAGTGCTGCAGAAGGGAACAAAACCTGCTGCAGACGATATCAAGTAGCACATGTTTGTTCTATAACATATACACTATCTTCCTCTGCCTTGTTCTAAAGACACACTTCAGCGTAGTCACTTTTGATGTCATATTTGGTTTAACGAAGATGTTGGTGATTTACCTATTATAGTATAGCTGACTATTTTCTCGACTTTGATTCTTGTCTCATGCTTGCTCACGTTGACATTGTTCTAATTGTGTAACTGCTGGTAATAGCTCTCTATTATCACACGACTGAGTTAGTTCAGAAGGCCAATAACTAAAATCAACCAATCAGATTGCTCCATTGCTGGTCCTATATTCTCTAGGTATTGGACCGGGCAGTGTCCCGATTGATCCCGCACGATCACTCTTGAAGATTTTCATGGCTGTTTTCATTTTCTTCTCTCTTTTCGCTCTGTTTTGTGTTACATCAGACGTGAGTATATGCCTAGTCAACTCCCAATCAGTGTTGTGCTTTTTCCAATCCGTGATCGTAGCATTTTTTCTTAACTTTTTCCGTCGTGTAATAAATCTCTTATTATCTACGGTTGCTCGAGACCGTACTGAAAAAAAGGATCGGAATTCGGCCCTCTTGGCGCTCGGTCCGTTCTGCCAAGAGCTCGGGCCGATATCCTCGCAGTACGGCTCTCGCGTTTGGTTAATAAGATATTTTTAACGATCATTGGGGCTTCTTATAGAATACAACGTTTTTTTAATCCGAAAATTGTTGAAACACTTGAAACACGACACTTCTTATGGACACCATACTTACATTGATACCCGCCAATGTTGTTACTTAATACGTTTCCCAAACATTACGTGTTAGCACTGGTCCAGGCAAAAGAGTACAGCATTTTGCTTGAGGGAATGACTTCCCCTTATTTGGCTTCTAAGAAGATCAACTGTTGTCTCTCTTTTCCTTTGTGGGCTTCCCATCTATACGCCTTACTTTTTTGTAAAACCTTGGAAAATATCAAACCGAGGAATAAAGTCACTTCAACTTCAATTTTTTTATTGCAAGCAATTTCACAATGCAGACGAGCTTTAATTTCTTTTAGTCTGCCTGGTTGGTTTGGAGAGATCAAACTATCCTCTTGTTTTTGAGCTGTTTTTATGATTAGGGAGCTAGAGAAGGTCGTGCTTTTTTTCTACTCAGGCCCGTATCTAGAAGAGGGTCCTGGGCACGCCACTCTCTTCCCCTTTAATGACGAAAATACCTTAAGCCCGAAGGACAGAGAGTTTTTTGAGTTATCAACTTGATTTAAGGCCAGAATAGCCGGAAAATGTTATTGTTGTTGTTGTTGTTGTTGTTTTGTTTTTTTTGGGGGGGGGAGGCTTTTAGCGAGTTCTGAATCCGCCACTCCTATACCTTGCTTTTTCTGTTTCCTTGAATTTGTGTTTATATATGCACATGTGACCGTTATCTGTAAAAAGCGCTATAATTTTAGCAGTGTGTTTCTCTGTATATCAAGTCGTGTTGTCTCTGTGCTGCTGTCATCCGCTTTGCTTTGTCGTCTAGTGCTCTCGCTACTGCGCTTTTAACAAATGCCGCCCCTTTCTGTGCCTCTTGTACGAAATCAAAGTTCACTGCCAGCTGGCTAAGTTGCAATTTATTTTATCCGTGCAACAAATTCGACGTCAAGAAAGATATATAGGAAGACGACATTAGCCAATGTGGATGAAGCGCACGAGAGCCTCCAAGACGTCCCATTCGTGACGCATGCGCATCTTGTCTCACCAGGAAAGCCCGCACCTCGACCCAAGTCTAAAGCGCAGTCCAGTGACGGAGAAGGGCTTGGTAACGAAGGTGACGACGGCCCTGGGAACGAGGACTATGATGGTGGTGACGATGATGAGTAGGACTGGATAATAGAGTTCAAGAAGGCAAATGACTTTGGCCGTCGACTCTTGATGAGAACAAGAAATGAAAATCCGTTTAATATTTTATTTGTCGACAGAATATTCGGTTACATGTCTTGCTCAAACTGTAAGAGAGCGTACCTTTTCCTGCCTCAGTACATTTTCCTTTGATAAAGAAGTAAAACATTAGTTACTGTCTGAACAATGCTCTAAGATCTTAGAATGTTAGGAGCTTACTCGGAAACTTTGCGGTTCCTTCAGGTCCCGCGCACACCACGCCGGACGGCGGCGGCGAAATGTGAAAACGCAGCTTTATTTCTTGGCCTATCGACGTCCACAATAATCCGTCACGAAAACGCGGGAGCTTTTCGAAAACGCTTTTCAAACAGGAGGAATTTAAAAACGTCCTGCTTTGCGGACGAGAAACATTTTGAAAGTCAGCAAAGATCATTGTTATATTATTTTCGGAAATTGCGATTTATGATTGACAATTTGTGTTTATATAGATTGTATTTGATTTTGTTAAAACTTAAACGGAAAAGGAAAATGTTACATCAATGAAAATAAACTAAGATTCGAGGGCCAAGTTGAACGTGGCCAGAATCAATGCATGTTCTCGAAGAGTTATGTGATAAAATAAAAATTCTTTAGGGTTTTATGTGCAATGTTTGATCGTTTCAAGAAAATTCGCATGATCTGTTAAAAATGCACTCATCAAATAAAGATGCACTGAATTAAGAGAGTGTTAAGGTTATCGTTTTTTATAATATAATTAAATTAAAGCGCGCGCTCTGATTGGTCAATCAGCTATGGTTTATTGTGCCGGTAAACCCATGGAAATTTCGCGTGTCGTCAGAATTATTATATAAAAGCAATAGACCACAAGTTTCTATGGTTTATAGGCTGATAAACCACGAGGGATGTTGGAAGAACACTCCAAAAATTCGTTAATCACTCGCCTGCGGCTCGTGATTTACCAATTCTTCTCGTGTTTTTCCAACATCCCTCGTGGTTTATCAGCCTATAAACCATAGAAACTTGTGGTCTATTGCTTAAAAAATTCAATTATTTGTGTTAATGGTAACTGACTTAGGTAAGGAATCAGTTGATTGAGCAGACACAATAGATTGAATCAAGTCATATAAAATAACCGTGATGTGTAACTTTATTAGATCTTATTAAGAAATGCCGTTAATGGCTTGTGTCTTTCATCTCTGGGTGTTGGCCTTTTCTTGGGTCCCCGGCTAGCTTAGAACGCTTTTCACGAGCCCAGAGTGCAGCAAGCCTGCGTATAATAAGAGTAGCTTTGATATGACACATTATGGTGAGTGAGTACTATGCGCTCACGATCCAGCAAACGTCCGCTGCCCGCAACAAAAGGGGCACGTATTTAACGCCAAAATCGCGAAACTCGTCACGCTTGTCTCTTGAAACATATCGCTTTGCCGTGTCACGTAACGCTAGCCCTGCTTGTCCCTTGTAACGCAACCATGCAGTTGCGTGATTACCCAGTCGCCAGAGACTTTTGCCAATATTTATTTGGTTCATTGCAGAGCTGATGGATTTATATATTCCTGACGACTTTCCTGGTGGGACAGGTTGCATTCCTTCTTCTCTAGCCTGTTTTCGCTGTCTCTGAAACTCTGTCGCTCTGGCATTTATACATCCTCAAGATTACCATGTTAATTCTCTTAACTGATTCTCACGCACTTCACAAAGTGTTAGCTCTGAGTTTTTTTTGTTTCATCGATGCGACATCCCCTGCAATAGATCCTGTAAACCCAAACATTCTATACTTTTTTTCCCCTTGTAAATCAGGTGGAGGTAGCCCGCGCAAGAAAGGTCCAAAGTCAGCGGCTCCTTCTAAGACACACATGCCCAGTGTTAAGACAGCACAGCAAGATGAGGTGAGTTGAGATTAACCTTTACCTTGCTCCACCTGTTGAAATGTTCTATTTAAGAAATTATTAAATTCAGACTGAGAAGTGTTCCGTTTACTAAATACCTCTTACTAACCGAGTTCGAGGTCCGTACTGTAAGTTACGGACCGAGTTTTTTTCGCTCGAAGTTATGGAGCGCGGGCCATAACTTCGAGGATCCGTAACTTACAGTACGGACCGAGAAAACGAGATTAGTAAGATATTTATAATATCTCTGGCATTTTGCATGGCGACTAAAACAAACTTTTAATTTAGCGGGCCGTACAGTAGAGTACCAAATTGACTAATCACAGCGCGCGAACTAACTGAGAAACATAACAACGTGGCCTAGTCATAACAACGTGGCTTGGTCAACTAGGGCAAGTTTTCCGGGCTTCGTTGGATTACTGACTTACTCTTGAATTTTGTGAAATTTACTTTTTGCATGAATTCACTTAATATCAGTGACTTCAATTCAGAATCAGTTGACGCTCATGCTCTGATTTAGTCTCTCCACCGACGTTTATTTATTTTTTTTTGCCTCGAGTTATTTTTCTTCCCCAACACCACCCCTTGTGTTTGGCTTGTTCATATCCCACGCGCCAAGTTAATAATTTACTTAGCTTGCAATGTGGATGAACGTAAGACAAAATAGAGTGTCTGCGGACAGGCTAGCTTTAATTGCTGAGATTTCTTGATTTCTTTACTGTGATAAACTCACGTTACGTGCCGTTCTCTTCATTTCCTTGTGAATCTCTTTGTCCCCAGCCTCCGTCTTCAGCACCATTACCCGGTGTTGTAGTTGTGCGCAAGTCGTCAGTATTGCGAGCGGCCTCGGCACTAGGAATCATCAATGAGAAACCTCAGCCGATCATCTACACTCCGCGGAGGGCCTGGATATCACAACAAACCACGGTAATGAAAACCTGATACCCTCTCGTAGAACAAACCTTCTTTGTAACTATGTAAAGTTCATGTTACAGCTAATGAATGAAAGATGAAAACAAACTTGCCTTACGACAGATTGAAAGGCGTTTTTCAATCTTATAACATTTTTCTATGTACATAATTGTATTACTCAAGGAATTACATTACAAATTCCAAGTATCGTAGTGGCTTCAGTTTTTGTCTGTGTCACTATAAGAATATAAAAGCAATAAAGCAATAGAGTGTTGTTCAGAATTGATTTTGTAGTCGTGCTGATATTAAATATTGCTTTCCCTTGAAATCCCTCTTGTTTTGTTGTAGTTGTTTTTGCTGTCTTTTATTAATCAATGAATTTTCTTATTAAAACTTACGAAATCTTTTCTTTTTATTTCATTTTCTTTGCACCACAGGAAGATCTTTTGCGCGGAAAAGAAATACGGAGAATGAGATATGGCACTGATATCGATTTCGCAGATTACAAGCCTTCTTTTCAGAAGCACATCGCAGTTAAAGCCGAGTCTATGGAAGCGGAGGACAACTAAAGAAAGTTATTCACAAGTCACTGGCGCTTGACAGTTTCAGCGGCCATTTGATTGGCAGGCAGAAGATTGGCAACTCAGTGGTTTTCTCTCTGTCAACCAGTAAACAGGAATCATCCGTCACGCAGGTCGTGTTGTGTGACTATCGACTTACTCCACTGACTTAGGCTGGAGATTTTAGTTTTTGATGTAGTTTCGAAAACAAGTTACTTCTCTATAGTTGCTGGCCAACTTTTAATTTATCGATCAGATGCGGGTTGAATCTTAAGATGTTTGGTTCATTTCTTAGTCCATAATCTTTATATTACTTCGCCGAAGTTTATAATTAACGTTTAATGAACGTAGCTGTTTTTATTAATTTTTAACTGTATTTCGCCGGCGATGTTAACTTTTTATTACGGACTGTTAGAAAGGAGATTACTATAACTCTCACAATTTGTAAATGAAAATATATTTTTTATTCAAGTTTCTCTATTCTATTGGGGACTGTAAAATGTGCACTTTCTTATGCATTCTTTAAGGAATGTTCATGAATGAAAATGTGCTTGGGAAAGGGAGAGAAGATATTTAGCAAAGTAAAAAATATTGTGTAAATAGAATAATAATTAAGTTAAATTTGAAAAAAAATTGGCTAGCCAACAACATTTTGTCTTCAGTTTTAAGTTATTGGTTTTAAAAGCCCATTGAATACATTATATTTTTTCCTTTTGAAAATTTGTAACTTACGCTTGATTTGTAGCTATCGCTCAGGTTTGATAAGGTCAGCTTTTTTATTATCCCTTTTCTATCAATTCAAGTTACAGGTTATTTTATTTTTTATCAATTACATCATGTTCGCTTAAAATAATTCAATTGTTGAATGTTTTTTACATTATTACCACAAAGGGTCACAACAATAAAAAAGAAATTCATTTACCTAGTGTTGGTTTGTGATTTGGAAGCGACTTAAAAAGGCTGGTTTTCACTAGCGCATAAGCATAAGCATAAGCATAAGCACAAACACTAAGCAAATGAGAACACCCACGACATAAGGATAAGCACAAGAAGGACGAGCATGGTTCGTTCTTCTTGTGCTTATGTTATGCTGTAATGCGCTAGTGAAAACCAGCCTTAAAACCCAGAATCATGCGCAACATCACAGGCGTCTTCGAGGAATTTAGACTTGATCAAGTGGTGTGGAGGCGCGCTGGCCTCATGGATAGTACGCTTGACTTAAGATCGAGCTTTCCGGGTTACTCTCACAGTGACTCTCTCCGCTCAGGTGTATAAATTGGTACCGACGAATTTATTAATGCTGGGGGATCGCTGCGATGGACCAGCATCCCATCCAGGGTGGAGTAGAAATATCCCTAGTCCATAAGCGCCGGCATGATGTCGCACTTGGCTCGTTTGCAGACTTCACTTGTTTTCCCTGGAGTTTTGCTGGAGTCTGATGCTGCTGAAACCAGCCCCACAATAGCTTTAAAATCGACTCTAGTCTAACACAATACGAAAAATTTCATGTTTTTCTCCCACTTCTTATCACTTGTTTAACTGAGTAAGATGGGCTTATACACCTCAAGCTGAACATCAAACATTACGGCGGCAGCTCTGATATCAGTAGAGTTGTGATATCAAGGGTTATCGTTGAAAAGCATAACGGGAAATATTGCTTGCACTTTGCAATACTTTTTGGATTGTTTTTACAAATAGCCAGCGTTCTAAACGTGATACTTGCTACCCTGCAACATAGTAAACTTTGTCAAGATATTTTTAATTGCAGTTTTGATTAGTTTTATTCAGTTGTAGTTTTCGTTTTTATTATCATTTTAATGTCTCGGAGTTGGCGTGATGTCTTCTGGATGTTTTCGACGTAATGATATTTAGATTTAGATATAAACAGCAGGAACTGGAAATAAAAAGGCTATTTCTGAACTGAGCTCAGATGAGGTCCGTTCAATAAATAGACTAGAACTAGAAAGCTCCCTAGCAAGAGCCGGTAAAGAGAACAAGAACGCATTAGGAACATGCGCACAACTCCTCACATCTTCCAACTCACGCTTTTGACTACCTGCCCTCTCCTCCCTCCCCCCCCCCCTTCATTTGCCGCGCTAAAGTCTGAGTGTCTCTCAAGAGGCAACGCTCGAAACGTCAACACACAAAAGATTCATCTTTTGATCAATTTAAACTTGTTTTTAAAAGTTGGCTTTTCATTTGAAGTGGTCTGCAGATAACAGATATCCCTCTTGGCCACGAAAAAAGTTTGTAAACTCCTTAATCTCTTATCTTTCATTTATGCAAGTAAGATCTTTGACCCAAAGTGCTCATCAAAGCTACCGATTCACATATGATTAATAATACGTGAGATAAGCCTAGCCGGAAACTGTCATCGAACTGAGTTGAATAGCCTGATGATCTCTTACGCTAGCTGCCACTTCCTATCTGATTTGTTAAAATTAACATAATGATTAACATGCGGAGATAATGCCAAGAAACGAGATCGCAGTGGTTGGTCTTATAACTAAGATCACATTTCGGCCGGCACACTGTAGACTCCCGGGTGTAGACTACTGTACACTAAATCAACATCAACACTCTAGAGTAGTTGATTTATATTCCTTGTTCATAACTGCATCCTTGTGAGTTAAGCTGGAGGTGTTTGGACAGGGATCAACATTTATGCCTTTGAATAGCTTCGGCTTTATAATAGGGTTGTTTATTGTGAAGATGCATACACTGAAAATGATCAGCGAAGGGTTGTGGCATTAAGGCAACAATTTTCTCCGGTGCTACAATTTTCTGTAAAGATGTCAGCATTCGGGCTCAGGTAAGTAGTTTCTTATTGTTTTTACATAATATATATAGCTAGTAGTGCTAGTCTCTTGTCGAGACAGTTTTTACGTTAGGTCAACCTCGATCAAAGACTGATCAAAACAAACTTCAAATTGTGACCTTGTCGTTCGTCGACTTTGACTTCAAGTTACAAATTTTGTGTGCTTCTCGGGTTCGCTGCGTGAACTCCTCCTGTATAAAAATACTTCGCCTGATATATTTGGCTTTGCGGATTTCAGTCGTTTTAGAAAAACTTAAACTACTAGTTATTTGTTATCAGTTGAAATGATTAATCATCTCACCAAAAGAATCAAAAGTTATATTCATCTTTAAAATTTATTTATCTTGTTTTTTGCGTGTGAGCGAAAAAGCCAGGTTCGTCCGTGTATTGAAACTACTCATTAAATTTAGTAAGTGCATAAACTTGGATAAAGAATAGCTTTTCTAGTTAAAACTTACTGATATGGGTTTAATCTATGTCCAGATGTATAGTTAGATACGACAGAATGTCACACTGATATGACAAGAATGGGCATCAATTATGCTTGGCAAAAATTAAATAAATCGAGGTCCAAAAAGTGAGGACCCCGAGTGCGGTGTTGAGAGAAGTATAAAACAAAATTAACAGACTGCAGTGAGGTACAAAAAACATCTGAAGAGTTATAATTCCTGACCAAATATGATGACTATAATGCACTCTTAGTATGTTGACCGGTGTGCCACGTTCTAAGGTTGCCGCTCGGGCGGCCTAGCAACAATTGATGACATAAGCTGACGTCTCTGACGAAGAGCTAACGCTCGAAACGTCAGCTTTTTAACTCGTTACGGTGGCCAATTTACCTTTTCAACTTAGTTGATATAACCAAATTACCTTGTTACCCCCACCGTCGCAACACCAGAGTTTCTTTAGAAACTTTCACTTAATTGGTGACATAGATTACTAGCCGCTGTTCGAGAGGGGAGCCCGCGATCCTCCCCCTGAACTCTCGCGGAAGAACTCTCGGTGGAAATCAAGCCTATGGACCCGTACGTTAGGGATGTAGGCCATGGATACATCAAATGCAATGAGATTTCAGGCAATGCATAAATCAAATTTAATGCAATGAGACACGATTCCCATATAAATTTTGACTCAATTGTTCTTCCACCTTCCTTTGTCAAACTGAACTCTTGACATCTTTTTAAGATTCAGATGAGTCCTTTTATTTCAGTTTAGATGGATACAGTACCGATGGCTCGGATGAATCTTACACACCAAATCTGGGCATCCCGTATGAAATTTCAGCCCTGAGGGAGTCCCCCACACCTTTTCTGTGCATCACTGATGACAATGACGTCACCCATTCACCGGATTCTCCTGGGACGCCAATACATTTTCTGGTAAGATGCACCTTCAACATAGTTCAAGTTTTTCCTTTGTCCAGTCACGTACGCGTCTTACTGTAGTTTGTCAGATTATAGCGAGACAGTTTCACCACGTCATGACACAACTTCTGATCAATAATAACATAAAATTTTATTTCCACCGTGCTGAATCAGTTTTTCTGACAACAAGAAATTTAATAATTAAAACAAGAAAAAAGCGAAATAATCGACTTCTCTCACTGGAGAACGGGTTACCTAAGCTTTTCATTGTCGCATGTCGTTTTTGTTGTTTTAACATTGCTTACTCACCCTTCGTGTCCTAGAAAGGGAGCCAAATGAGCTGAGAGAAGCTAAAATTCCCAGCACTCGAAAAGCTGGGATGGCGTGGCATATTTTTACTGCTGCTATTTTCTCTTCGTTTCGCTTCTAGACAAACTTAAAGCAAGAAAATGAACTACGTTTTGAAAAATATACCCCGACCTCCAAATGCCTGTCTTGTAAGCTGCATTGAGAGAAGTTGTAAGGTATGGCTGGATTAGTGTACGCAATCGTTATGCCGTTCATTCGAATCCACGAGTCCACGAGGCCACGAATCCGCCTTCTGGCCATTCAGTGTGAGACGATCAATGTTTTTTTGAGAGACGGGAGAGGTGCTGCAATCTCAGTTCCAGACCCTCTGTGTGGTGTACAGGTTTGATAAATATTCAAAAGTGTGATGATATCACCCAACTATAGATGAAATTCATGGTAACAGAAATGCTAGATAATTCATGGGTGAGGTGTCCTGAACAACACGAGCGGTCCCTTCCTCTCGTAGCCGTCGTGCGTGACGCGAAAGAAACCCGAGAGCAAAAACTCGCTCGCCGGACTAGGAACTAGATTCCACGCGATCTTTATTGAAATGTTCGGCGTGACGCAGAGAAGTCGTTACTTTAGCCGGTGGCAATTTAGATTACTTTCAAGTGGCTTAATCCTCGAAACAAAGAAAGTAGAACAAGAATTTAATTTGCTTAAAGTAGACTGTAATTCCAAAGAAGCCCAAGGCTTGAGTTATAATAGTAAAGGCGCATTCAGCGAAAATTTGATAGAAATAGGTTGCTTAAATGTTACAAAAAGCAAGGGACCAATCGATTCAGATGATCGAGATATCAAGAATGCAATAGTTTTAAAACCGATCAACAAATGTTATTATTTTATCAAGAATTCTTTTATCTGCAGTTGACAACAAAACAGAAGGCTTGCTTCCTGTTGTCAAAGCGTAACATGAAAGTGACAGTTGCTCATTCAAACTTAACTTTATTCAACTTTGTTGAGTTTATAAAGATCAATACTTGATAGCATGTGGAATTCACATCATCTATGGTTAGAGGACAGTGAGGGACTGTCACAGAGATTTCTTTTAAAATGACATGGCAGATGGCGTGATTTCATTGCTTTCAGGTGTGTGAGTCACAATGGTTTCCTGGTTTCGAAAATGTAAGCCCCACGGTGTTTGCATTCCCTGATCACCGCGCTACTGAAAAACTAACCACTTGTGTTGATGTGGGTATGAATAGTCGAAAACTTGGCGTGATTATGAGTTCCTGAATTTACAATGATGTTCTTTTTCTAGTCTAAAAACAAACATATACATTATGTGCATCACACCGAGATTTCTATAAGTTTCAGGGTAGAATATGTCACTTAATTGTTATCTCATTAATATTTTGTTGTGCCATGAACTCCGATGCAAAGTTTTGTTTGACAGCTCTATAAAACAACTAGATTTGTTCTTTTCCTAGCGATATGATTTACAGAATTAATAAATACGAAAAGTACAGAGATACGAATTTCTTTATTTACGTCGAAGCTGGAAATTTCTATTCAAACTTGGATATTTGCTGACAAAATCATCGCAACAGTAAAAATTTAAACTTTTGATAGTTCATTTTGCAACTTCTGAATTCGAATATTCGAATATTCAGGGGCAGCCTTGAGTCGTGGGCCAGTTCTACTCTTTGATGCATCCTGGTGCCAAAATGAATCACATTTTCGATTTCTATCATTTGACGTACCTGTCGGTGAAACCTTCGAGAATATGGAGTAAAGTTGTATAGGTCATAAGTTCTGTGTCATTGTAATGCAGAAATTTTATCCAGGAGATAGGAGACTTACCGCCGAGATAGATTGGTGCCTGCTTTTGCAAAAAAATAAAACAAAAATAGCTCGCCTGCGTGACAAGAGTACCCGCATTTTGGACGTGACAAAAAGAACCAAAAAGCGAGAAAGCGGAAATGGCTGCCACGCATATCTATATAACAACCTGAACCACTTCTGATCATAACTGAAATGATTTAAAAACAGCCACTATGCGATAATTACGTCTTCACAATAATGAAATCTATTTGTTTGCATATTTGTTTGTTTGTTCGCCTTTGAATATCGATGACGCGGAACTATAATTTTTAAAAAATAAAATGAAGCTAAAACGCAAGAACTTGTTCATATGAGCCCTTTCTTCGTCATTTCTGCTTCCCCAACCAAATGGTTCAATGTGACTTGCATTGTTCATTGTTGCAGATCAAAAATACCATACTGAAAATGTCACATAAATCTTATGTATGCTGTATACTGGTTTGGCCATGCTTTCGATCTCCAACTGCCAAAAAATAAAGTGAAAACGAAACTGAAAATAAATAGTTTGATCGCATCACGATCAAATGATTTAAGACACAGCCAGTAGTACACTGATATAATTGACTGAGGGAGAATTTTCAAGGGCCAATTATTTGAGTACGAGAATTCAGAGTAGCAAGCTTCAACTGGATGATTTTTTTATTCACAGTCAGATTTTGAAATGGAAGTTGAAATTAATGATGACGCAGAGGCCCGGCAAAGGTTCGAATCCAGTCTCCCGGAAAATTGGGTCTTATGCTCATCAAAGACTCACACCGGTCGGCTGTACTATTTCAACTCAGTGACTGGAGAGAGTCGCTGGCAGCATCCCCTGCTACCGGACATGGACTCCCCGGTGAGTTTAAACATGAGTTTATTGTTTAAGAAAGAAGGCGCCCTCCTTCACCAAATTTCAAGGTGTGAGAGCCCGTAGACAAGTGTTTTAGATGAAAACTTTGCCAAGGAATGACTATCGAACGGGCTTTATTTTTTCTGCCGTGACAAAAAGAACGCCCGATCGCAGGTTAAGGTCCCATGGATGTCCGATAGTCACTCCTCTTCCCTTCTACTCCGTCCCCCTTCCCCTCCCCTAAGCTGAGATCATAATTTTACGATTTCTCAAGTTGTATCATTCGGACAACTAGTTATTCTGTTTTTCTTCGTTATCACGAAACTGCGTTAAAACTAAGGCGATTTATACTTTCGTCACTTCATGAGAAAGGAAATACAGCTTGAAAATTAACAGAAAAGGAAATCTCAAAGCTTTAAGGCGGGGCCGACAATTCTTCTAATAAATGAAATTTATTCTGATCTAACAAGAAATTTATTTTGCACTTCGTGTGCCAATGTTCGTTAACTTAAGCTTTCACCAAAGTGGATTCTTCATCAAGATTACAAAGTCTTCCTACAATCTGACAAAAATGCTAGCGTTTTGAACTTTAGTTTGGAACCACAGAAATGCCGCCCTCAAGCGCACAACATACGTAATAACTAACCACCCGGAACGAAAGAATATTTCCGAATGCAGCGTTAACTACGGGTTTTTAGGGGGCCAAATATAGGCACTTTTTTAAGTCGACTGACTTGTTTAGACGCCGCGGTCAGGCAAATTTCTGCCCAGCGGCTTCTGCGTGAATTAATTGTTTCCCTCCAAAAAACATTCAAAACGAAGATACTGAAATGGCTCGATAAACGTGCAACGAAAGTGTTTTGATCGCTCAGTCTTGGTTTTATTTCACGATGCCTGGAAAGGTAAGGATTTTATCTAAGAAACGGACTACTTCTTATATATCGTGATCAATTATTTGTCGCGTTTCTTTTTTGTGTTACAGGAAAATGTCGTCATAGTTTGGTTGACAAGAAAAATAGGTCCGCTGTTTTGTTAACCGTTTCACGTTTTGTTTGCCCTTGTGGCGCGAGAACCAAATTCTTTTCTGTCCACAGAGATGATGTAAAGTGCTACAGATTGAAAGGAATATTGAACACTGGTGTGTCTAAAATTAACACGATTATTCGCTTGAGTATTTCACCAGCACCGTACCTCCGTTGTAATTTCAAGTTATGTCAACAATGTTTACCTCGAAGTTAAGTGTTGCATTATGGCGACCGCAAAAGAGCATTCTTTGAAAGTAAATATTGTAATTCTTTAGTAGCCTTGAAAATAAATATATGTTCATTGTGACCCTCGGTCGCAAAACTTATGGTTTTCGATTTGACTTGTCGATTTTTCTGAACGTAAACAAACTAACAAGTGCGAGACGAAACGCTTGATGTATTCGTGTTTATATTTTCAGGAAAAGACATCTAATTCCACCTCAGGTTTCGTGGTGACCGATTTTATAATGCCGGCTCGTGATAAGCCAGTTTCTCACTCGCCGTCGGATCCTCCTTTGTGTGAAAACGTAAGTTTTATTGCTTATTAAAAAGTTCTTTAAACTAATGATAACTGTTACAAGCCCAGCTTGTAGTTATGAATTTTAACAAGTTCTTGAAGTCTTTGTCCTTTTCCCACGATTTATTCATTAATAATTAAAGGTCAAACAAATTTTGAAAGGAACATCTCTATCTTCCTTATACTTTCAAACACTTTCCCATTATTTTAGTATTTATTTAATTAGTGATGACATTCTGTGAGTCTTTCTTGTCTCTTCTGTTAAACAATTATTGCATGTAAATGCTTCTGGAAAAAAAAAATGCCACAATATTACTCTAAATGTTAATAAAGGTCTTTAAATTCCCTTTCAAACAATTCCACTAAAATTATTTCAAAATTAACATAGCAATAAAATAATTGTTGTTATCTTTTTGTTCTTCCTTTGACAGTGTCGAAAGTTAGAACTTACCTTTTTTGATCCAAACTGTCCTGGCTGCCGAGATATTCTTCTGGAGTAAGTGTTAAGATTCATGTATGTACAGACAGGACAAATTTGAAAACCTCTTGCTAAGACTCACTGTGAACCTCCAATTAGGCCTTTTTTATTTAGGAGACATAAGGTATACACCCCTAATGTAATAATTTTATGAGTATCTGCTGCTTTATGAATTTAGTATAGGGGCAAGACCATTATCAGATACACTCTATTTTATAATCCAAGCTTGTCCTTGTTAGTACAAGTTCATTCAAAACATATTTCATCTTGTCATGAATGGATTACTGAAATCCCATGGCTAGTATGAGTACACATGAAAACTCTGTTCGAGCAGAATCATGTAATTTGTCAAAGGTCGTGATAAGTTTAGAACTTTTTGGTTACTTTTGAAAATTATGTGCTTCATGAAATGTTTTTCTTTTTTTGGTTTTGTGATTTGGTGATGTCTTATCTCTAATTTCTCATAAGTGTTTTTGAGTCCTCTGATTTTTAGTTATTTGTGTTGTAGATACTTGACAAGATGCTTGACAAGCGTTTTCTCTTCTCCATAGTAGTAGTTTGGAAAAATTAAGTCACAGTTGTCACTCTTCCTGTCAAATTTGTCCAGACAGACTACCAGTTTAAAAACAGCAATTTCTTGAATAATTAAATGGTCATTGAAAAGAGTAACTCAAAAGTTCTACTCAAAGCACATAACTGGAAAAAAATCACATTTTCAATATACAATTATATTACTTTCATTTGGTATTCTCTATATCTTAATGAACATGAATCGTCTTTTTCACAGTCCAAAGACAACCATCTCTGAAATTTTTGCAATAATGAGGCAGTGGGTGCCACAGGTTCAACAAAACATTGAAATGCTTGTCAAAGAGGTACGAGGAGTAGTGTATGACTGTACATGTATGCTGTTTTCCTTTCAATGGTGCACAAAAATACTTTATAATGGATTTTCCTCTGTTACTATACTACTGGAATTTTACTAGTCTAACAGAATTAGCTTGTCTGGAACATTTATTTCATTTAATTAATGGTAACTACAGTTGAATTATAAGTTCTCTGACTTTCAGGTGTTAAGGAGAGGTGCCCATGTTGATGATCGGGATGGCCTGACTGACATGACCTTACTTCACTATGCTTGCAAGGCTGGGGCAGGTACGTGAATGTAGCTGTACAGTAGTGCGTTAACTAAACTGCATTATTATTATTATTATTATTATTATTATTATTATTATTATTATTATTATTATTATTTTAATTATTATTATTATTGTTATTATTATTATCATCATTATTATTATTATGTGCAGTATAACATGATTAATAATAAGTGTTGTCATTGAATAGCAGGTTGAATTTAGCACTCAGGTGACATACCAGTAGTAAAGTAAGAGCTGAAATGCAAATGGCTGGAAGTCACAGACTCTTCTTTTAAAACAATTAAATGCAGAAACCAGTGCCACCCTCTGTCTCTGTCCGAGACTTCTCAAGGATCATCCACATTTTTTGACAGAAGTTGTTTTCAGTTATTATCAAGTGACATCATTTAAATTGTTTGTCTCATTTTGTTGTAGTTGGTGTTGGTGATGTCGGTGCCGCAAGCAGTGTTGTTAGTTCTCTGATCTCAAAGGTAATTTTCAACAGAATCAGTACTTATTTCTGTGTATCCAGGAAACACCAGGTTACATTTTCTTGTAGATGATACAAATTTGACAAGGAGAAAAAAATATAACTGACAGTCCCAAGTCCATTTTCAAGGTTGTGATGCTGAATACAGACTGCACCATACAGCATAATGTGATTTTAGTCAACTTAGGATAATCTCATTGGCAATCAACTGGGCCATAATATACAAACTTTCATAAGATATAACAAATATTTTATTTAATGTATTTTTACATTTCCAATTAATTCATTTACACTTAATGTGATTACAAATGTATCTGCGCATATCTTGTGCCTTGTGCCAGAGTGCTTACAACAAGACACATTTTTAGCTATTGCTCTTTTCCTAGGGTGGTGATGTAAGTCAGAAGTGCCGCTGGACTGACATGCTTCCCTTACATTATGCTTCATTCTTTGATGCTGCACCAATCCTGAGAGTTCTACTGAAGGCATCTAATGCGAGAGGTAAGGTTAAAGAACTAGTCAATAGCATGCTAGATCTATGCAGTGATATGTACATAGTTACAGTATGTCAGGTGTTTTACCATGGGACATTGTTGGTTTGCTACACTTTGTGGCCATTACGTTGTAACAGTTGTAATCCTCAGCTGCAAATCTGAAAAAAAAGTTTTAAAGAAAATCTCTCTAACTTACCGGAATATGCCGTCAAACTTTGAAATATTAAATGAATAAGGTTAGTTATATATTATGGTATTTGTTAATTGATTATTCAATTGATAATTTAAATTTAAAGTGCTACTTTTATCAAATTCTTGAAATTCATCTTTTTACATCTTGCTACACAATAAGACTTTTCTAATGAAATTGCCAAATTTCAATCTATTACAATCATTAGAACACATGTTTTCTGTAACTTTATTTCTGAGATTTTAAAGCCACCATTAATTTTCTTTGTCCAAGTCTTGATTGAGAATTTGAGTTAAATGACGTCATTTTCCCAAAAATACCACACGGGTTGAAATCATAATCACAATTAGTACATGTACTGCAATTCTTATAAAGAATAACAAAAAACTGAAGCTCTTATATTCATGCGATTTTCTACTGTAATTGTGATTATAATTTCAACCTGTGTAAAAATAATTAAAGGAATTAAAGGTTCAAAAATTGTAAGTTCTAATGATCATTTAGATTGAAATTTGGCAAGATCTTTAGGAAAGACTTATTGTATACAAAAATGAAAAAAATGGATATAGAGAATTTTATCTCGGAGGTACTTTACTAACTGTTATCAAGTTTCAACACTGGTCTGTTTTGATAATCTAAAGATACATGCCTTTCACTGTGTTAGCTACCTAATTAGCTTACCTAATGGTGTAAAAAATAACTCATTGCCTAGTGACCCCTTTATTTTGTACATCTGTAGTCTTTGAGTTTCTATCTCCACCTCAAGACTGATCAATAATGTACCCAGCTCTACAAAGAATGAACCTAGTATTTAGTATGATTTAATTTGCTTATGAACAGATGTTGATGTCCGCTGTAAGGAATTTGACAATGGTACTTCCCTGCATATTGCCGCAAGCAATCTCTGCTTAGAAGGAGCAAAGTGCTTGGTAGGTGTTCTCTGGATATTTAAATGTGTAGTTGAAATAAGAGATAATCAACTCAATATTAAAATAATATATAAAGAAAAAAATTTTGTACAACAGTGTCTTTTGAGGGTATTCTTTGTAGTAGTAAGATTAAGACACAAAATGAGATTCTGATAGGACTTTTAGAACCCTTTTAGGACTAAGAGAGAGAGAGAGAGGTGTGGTGGTATCATGGTTAGTGTGCATTTGATTCTTGATTGAGTGGTTGAGTTCTGGCTGTGTTCTTGGACAAGATGCTTAACTCCTACAGTGTCCCATACATGGGGAGTAGAAATGTATCCCTGATCACTTTGTTGCCTTTTGTGCAGACCTTACTCCAAATTTACAAGTTCACTCACTGTAGAAGCAATTTGTTACTCAAGTTGGCTTTCCTGTTGATTTTCAATATTTTCAGCTTCAGCATGGAGCTGATGTTTCACTGACAGATAAGCTTAACAGACTGGCTTTACATTGTATTCCTGATGGTAAGTGCATGTCATGTACACTATACTTAATAAGACGGTGATAAGTTAAGTTAAGTGTCCAACACTGTGGTGCAAATCAGTTAAAATCTACTTTCAAATGAAAAAGTCAGAAAAGCATGGCATTGTCAGTCAGTGGTCCATAACTTACTAACAAACAGGTCTAGAAATTTTATTTTAATTTTCATTTGATTTAAAATATTAAGGCCAATTTAAACAGTACAACTTTGCTACTACCACTCTGCTGCTTGTGACAAGTCTACAAGCCAAATTATTTCTTGGTAAACTTCTATTAATACTGTAAAACTTATAACTTGCTTATGAGATGAAGCATCATAGCCTCAAGTGGACAGGGTTCAATGATGAAAGTCAATTAGGATTTTTAAATACACCACATGCAACACTGTTGTACTGGTCAGCCCCAACAGTACATAATATATATATATACATAATAACGTAAACTGCAATTTATTTAATATGTTATAGTTGCAGTGTATGAACAAGATTCTGAGCCTGCAATCATTGCTGATAAGATGACAAGGCTTCTCTCAGAAGCAGAACCTCCTTTGAAGGCGACACAAGATCAAGAGGTTGCAACTGATTAAATGCCATTTGTTGTTTTCAGGAAACTTGATTGGTTCAAAAGATGTTCATTAAACATTTCAATTTACTTTTAGAATGAACTTCCAGCTACTTTGGCATCAATGGGACTGAAGATTGGACTTCAAGTTTGCATCGGAGGAAATAAGGTTAAAAATATTAATTTTTATTTATTGACTTCAAGTTGACAAGTAGCTCAGAAAAAATATCACACCCTTTAATATAGCAATCAGAACTAACAGGTAATTTTTGTTGCTGTACAATTAAGGAACTACATTGCCTTGATGTAGTATTTTCTTGACAGAGTCACCAGTAGCCATTTAATTTATGCATTGTTATCAATTTATTTAATAATTAATTGTCCCTAGAAACCTCAGACCATCAATTGATCAACTTAAAGTTGCACTGCTAAATTTGCAGATTTAATTAAGGGTTCATCATCTAGCAATCATTATTAAAATGAGAATTAATATTTTGATCACATTGTTGATTTCATTTCAGTTTGGAACCCTTCGCTTCTGTGGTCCAACTGACTTTGCCTCAGGGGAGTGGGCAGGTGTAGAACTTGACACACCCATTGGTAAAAATGATGGTTCTGTCGGAGGTGTTGTATACTTTCAATGCCCACCTAAACATGGTAAGTGCAAGAACACAATGGTTTCCTCATGAATGCATACTATTAGTACCGGTAGTTGGTTTCTCAATGCTGTCATCAAGTGACTTGTTATGTCTGAACATAATTGATTGACCCTTGATATTGTGGGTAAACTTTCCGTTAGTTGAGTACAATGTAACAAGGCTATAGGTGAAACAAAACTTATGACAGCCCTCTTCAAGACAATGGTGTTTTTTTATTACACAGACCAAATTCAAGGAATCAGTGAAATGTCTCTCTTTCTCTTAACTATTTTTTTCAATATTTTTTGTGAATTAGAAGCAAAGTACATTGTTCAAATTGTACTTTTTATTTTACTGTTTTTATTTTCTTAAACATCAGGCATATTTGCACCGCTGTCCAAGATCACAAATGCTGATTCTGTACCAAAGCAGACTCCTTCCAACTCTCGTCCAACCTCTGCTTCTCGCATTGCTCAGGCCCAGGTCTCTCAGTCCAGCTCACGGGCATCATCAAGGTCCAACTCAAGATCTAACTCCAGACCAAGTTCCCGCTCCAACTCCCCAGCTCCTTCTTCACAAATAAACGGAACTGATGACGCGCTTGGTTTTCAGGTTAGTATTCATGAGCTTGTAAGATCATTAATATTTAAAAAATCGTTTTTGTTTTTAACATGTTGAGTGACAATCCATGAGATAATGACTGTTGTGTTGGAGCTAAATTTTTATCTTTCAAGAATTCAACAGAGACAGAGTATAAAATACAAGTTAGAATAACTCACCTCACTGATATCATGAACAGTGAGGAACCATCGTCACACGTTTCTTGTTTCTTCTTTGTGTCATTATTCCAACCAACATGATTTTATGCAGTTTCGGGCAATTTGTAGCATCTGTCAAATATTGCTTTACACCCAAGTTGAATATTACTATAACGCAAATACATGTAAGACCAAATTGATATTTAAATCAGGGACTAGTTTTTCAGCACTGCTCATGGATGTGTTAGAAACTGAACGCTTCACAGTAAATAAGATGATCTCAAAAAGATTTTGCGTTGTGCGATCTTTCCAAACATGCAATCATTTGTATTTGAGTATCTCCCGAAATAGTTACATGTATGATATTCAATACTTTTAGTTTATTGATTGTTTTGATCCCCTTGCCCAACCACCTACACCAATATTTTCGCAATCAGCTTAATGCAAAATGCTACTTCTCCTGAAACATATATATTTTTTACGTTTAACTCGCTCATTTCACGAACTTAAGGGTGTTCACTTGATTTACCAAAATTTTCAGAACTAGTGTAAAGAAATTCATTTTATTGAGTTTGAAGAATTCCGATTTCCATCTTAGGAGTGACAGGTTGAAGTAAACTGTTGTGCTACAGGTATATTGTTGATCTTTACAGATTGGTGATAATGTGATGGTGGCCGGCCAAAAAAACGGAGTTGTAAGGTTCGTTGGAAGAACACAGTTCGCTTCAGGGTAAGTTTTGCTGGAGTATAAGGGTAATGGCCTCATGGTTAGTGCGTTCATTTCCGGGGCAAGTGGTCCGGGCCCCGGCTGAAGACATTGTCCTGTGTTCTTGGGCAAGACACTTTACTCTCACAGTACCTCTCTCCATCCAGATTTATAAATGAGTACTAACGAATTTAATGCTGGGGTAACTCTGTGATTGACTTGCATCCCATCCAAGAGGGAGTAGAAATACGCCTAGACGCTTCATGCTACAGAAACCGGGGATAAGGGCTTTCATGATGGGCCACTTGGCTCGTACGCAAGCTTCACCTACCTTCACCTACCCAAGGGTGGAATGGCTAAATTGGCTGAATGGACAGTTTACTTCTAACTCTAATTTTAAGATGTAGGGAAAGTACATCTCTTTAGAATTTTAAGCCAAGGATAACAACTACACGCGAAGGAATTGAGAAATTTAGGCAACCGTTTTCAAGGTGATGCAAGACCAGATTATAGGTGACTGACGGAATTTTCCAGAAGATATGGCACAACCTTTCAAACAAAACGATAAAATCAAAATAACCCGCCGTGTTGTTGTTTTCTTTTACTCAGTATGTGGCTTGGTATTGAATTGGAGCAACCTGTGGGCAAAAACGATGGCTCAGTAGCTGGAGTTAGATACTTTGACTGTAAACCAAGTCATGGCGTCTTCGCTCCTCCCTCAAAAGTCACCAAGTAAGTAACTAACTCTGTAAATGTAAGTCCCTTTATTTAAAGATGGGAGCGTTGCGTGACATCCCAAAAAACGGCTGCGAAGGAGACTAGGGTTCGGGCGGATGGAAAACCAAACAAAATGTATCTCAGGCTTTCGATAAGATTCACGGTCCATTAGAGCGGTTTCCAATTGAGGGTTGAAAGTAACTTTTTTGGTTTTAGTACGGTTTAAAATAAGATTGACTGAGTTGTCTAAATGGCATGTAATAGGCTCGTTACGGCTAAGCCATCACGTGACCTACGTTTTGTACAATTATAGACTGTTAAGAATAACAAATGGAAAGACCCTGTCGAAAATAGCAAAATGACCAAGTTTGAGGCCCCTAGAATAAAAGGAGATCTTGTGTGTTTGAACTTTTGATATTCTTCGACGGTTAGTTTTGAAAATCAATTTAGAGTAACGTTAAAAAGCGACGACGTTTCGACCGTTCGACGGTCGTTTTCAAGTTGAAAGGTAAAACTTTTGCATGCGCCCAAATATACGTCGTTGCTTTTTAACGTTAACTCTTTCAGTGAAATAGGTTTCTAAAAATTTGTTGATTCCTATGTAGAGTAACATACGAAACGTCAAGTCTCAATGAAACTGTAAGCTCAATATGTTTATCACTGCTGTTTGTTTTTTATTTAAGAAAATGTGTATGGAAATAGTTGTTGGAGGACAAGACCTTGCTCTCCAGCGACAGTTTCCATAGACGTCACGTGACCCCAGTTGCAAAAGACTTATTGGTTTGGTTTTTCGACATTCAGTTGAAAACCGCTGTAACTCGTTTTAATTGATTTGTTAATTACAGAGGAGCCGACCAGTCAAACACAACTGATCACAGTGGTTTTGCAGTGCCATCCATTCCCGTTCTTAAAGGCAAATTTGGTTCCCAAAATTCTCTACAAGCCTCGGGATCTCACGGATCCCTGAGTGATTTATCACAGACCGACTCCAACCCAGACCTCAGTAGCAGCGCACGGAAACTATCGAACCAGTCTGTCCCGGATCAACACACGCCGAGACGAGGCAGTGCGTCTTCAGCTGTATCTGACAAGTATGAGCTGGTTTTTTGTGATGTTAATAATTGTCTTTGTAATCAAAGCCATAACTCCTTTTCTGGTGAGCCCTGTCGGGTGTGCACCTTTCTTTTTGTACCTCATATATGTATCTTCCGAAAGACCACTTCACATACTTCACACTTGTTAACGATAATATACTATACTAAAAAATTACTATGCAATGAATGTTTCGTATCGATATTATGAGAATTTTGATAGAAAACGACGATGTTTCGACTTTTAGCTAACGTCATTATCAAGTCAAAATGAGAGTTGATAATTAGATAATAACCTAAAATTATTCGCGGCATCCTGACACCCTAATCCTCTGTGTATATACTCGCCAACACTTATGCAAGGCCCTAAAGATGTCCTCGGGAGGCGCGATCTTGGGAAAATTATTGAAGCCACAATTCGAGAAACTGACTGAAGCAAAACCGAAATTTGTCAAAACGAAAGCAAAAAAAGGTCATTTAATAATTGTGCAATAAAGTGGCGCTGTTTAACTATAACGTACACATTTTTCTCGTTGGCTGTCAGCAAACTAGCTATTTCTTGTCTCAGAAATTTGCAGACGTTACGGCGAGGCAGTGCACCTCAACCAAAAGGAAAAGCTTCAGCGGAGTTCCAGCTTACTGCGGTTAGTAACTGAAAAAAAGAAACATTGTTTATGGCATTCAGTGTTTAGTGCCTCTGTGTGTCATGAACGGGCTCTATGTGCAATGAAGCTTTGAAAAAGCCTCTCTGTAGTCCCTTGCTAAGCCTTAATGTATTTGCTGCATCATGGAAAACCGAGCTATGATTTAGCGATGAGGACTGTTTTTGTTGTAGGGTCTCAGTGTGCTTGTAAATGGTGAGCTTGGAGTTGTTCGATACATTGGTACAGCGGAGTTCGCAGAAGGAACCTGGTTGGGCGTCGAGATGAGGAAGCCAGGTACGAGATGAGACTTTCGAACACACTATTTCGTGTGTAGTGGCTAGCATCTAGTTTTTGTTCCCATTTAGATATATCGACGGAGAAGTCTTAGACATAATCTTATCCTTTGAGTTGAAATTATTCGACTCGCGGGAAAACATGACAGTGTTTTCCTCTACCACGCAGCTATATCTGCAAACTCAGAACCAGCCTCGTGTGGGAAGAAGAGAAACTCCGAAAACGAGGTTGCCTGAGAACGAGTCTATAGATTGCTATCGAGATTGCTACAGGTTTAAGCCTATGATTTGACGTTTTCAATTTTTTTTATTTGCTACAATTATTACTTCTCTCATATGACCGAGTGTTCTTTGAAGCCGGCAGAGTGTGTTAAGCTCAAAACGCTCTAGCTAAGTCCAGCGGCCTTTCGCCTACCATCGGATTACTCTGTTCTCAGCTGTGCTTTTGTTTTTACAGTTGGAAAGAACGACGGCTCGGTCAATGGCAAGAAATACTTCAGTTGGTGGGTATTCATTTTTGGACTTCTCTCGTCTTAAAACCCCATAACGTTTTTTTTAGTTGACTTTGATCGCCTTTCGTTTTGCCATTCCAAACTTTATTTTTACTTGAAATTGTTGAAGCCTTCAGGATAAGATAAGTTGGAAGTCAAAGTACCTAACACTACAACTACGGAATTTATGATTGATTATCGCAACTTAGGCAGTTGTGAAATTAAAGTCTGGAAAAAAATTCAGGCCTGAACGGGATTCGAGCCCATGACCTCTGCTTTACCGGTGCAGTGCTCTACCAACTGAGCTATCAAGCCATCTGGGAGCTGGTCACGTTGTGAGTTCGTAATATACCCGTGGAAAATGATGATGGAAATGAATGTACGAAAGATCATGTATTTGATCTATCTTTCGTGTATTCATTTGCATAATCACCTTCCACGGGTATATTACGAACTCACAACGCGACCAGCTCCCAGGTGGCTTGATAGCTCAGTTGGTAGAGCACTGCACCGGTAAAGCAGAGGTCATGGGCTCGAATCCCGTTCAGGCCTGAATTTTTTTCACAACTGCCTAAGTTGTGTGCATAACTGCGATGATCAATCATAAATTCATGTTTCTCCGCAGTTCAAACTCATGATTTTTGGTATATATTTATTTGCACTACAACTACCATTACTAATAGTACACGATTTTTTTAGCAAACCTCAACATGGCCTTATGGTTCGCCCGAGTCGAGCCACTTGTCGAGGAATCAATTGCGCCAAGCTAATCAACGAAATGGAATCTGGAATTCTTGCGTGACACTCCCTAGTGGCAATCACGAGAGACGCCGAAGATTTGCAGCGACTACTTGTCAAGTATGCTTGTGTACACGCTTTTTTTCCGAAAGAGTCCCGAAGATTGTCCGACAACAGCGGTAGACGTACAGGAGGCATTCGTACCCGACTATATCTCGTAGATTGCCGAAGACAAGAGCACATGCACTTACCTTGACCTTCTCTTGCTGAAGATAAATAATACCACGGAAATCCTGGAATGGCAGTGGTTTTACCAAAGACGAGTTCACTTCGACTAACTGAACGAAAAAATGTTTCACTTCTCTTAGTAGCTTTTAACATCTTGTATGCTTCTACGCAAATTAATTTTAGTGAAATAGAAGAAAAAAATTATCCGTTTTGAAGAATAGTGCGTCTCAGTTCACAAAATTTTTGCATCAACGGAAAGTTTCGTGATTATAGTTTTATGATATTCAGATATATTTTTTTGTAGTATAGTCGTTAAAGGTCTGTCAAAACTCTTACGCTTTTATGGCGTCACCATGATGCATATTGGTGGTGTTATATACCAATTAAACGCAAATTCTGTCATAGTTATATTAGTTTTGCATTAGATTGCTAATGGCATTAGTGACATCAAATCCGTCACCCGTAGCTGCACGTGTGCGAAGTTAAACTGGTGCGGCTGATAATTTGGTTTTACCTCTAAGTTTGCGGTTTTACAAGTCACAAGAAAGTGTTTTTGTCGTGAAAGCGCGATTCCAGTGCTTTCATTCGAGTATTGTGCCTATATCAAACACTTTCTTAAAAATTTAGCAGGGTTAAATCTATGTAGGAAGATAAATCATCTTCATTTTGCGCGAAAAATGTTACATAAGTTACTTTAGGACAAATGAAAGAATCGTGGGCTATTTTTAGTCTTGAATATTTGATTTTTTTATTTCTTGAATATTAGTACACTAGATCATATTAGACACTCAAGAATAATGGTTGGATTTTGTTGAAGTGTTCGACAAAAGACAGGAAACCATTAGAGCCAAACATGGTGAATGACTCGGGATAAAGATGGAGTTACAGCAAAATTGAAAACTCAGTGCTTACGTTTTCAATATTACTCTAGTCTCGAAATCGTTCTAAATTTTTGGGGGAAGAAAACTAGAAAAAGTTGGTTGCATACGTTGCAAAAAATGTACTCTTTTACAGTAGTGCTAATTTTCTTTTTTCTGGTTACAAACTTTCGTGAACAGTAAACTACATGCTCAGTAAAGCTTGTACATTTGTTTGTTACACTTCCTGGCCGGCACATATATTTGCCTCGGTTTTTAAGAATGCCTACAACTTTGTCGTACTTAAAATAAATATTTAAAAATCGCAATTGGCTTTTCAAGGGCTATAGAGTTATATTTTATTATCTTAGAAAATGAGAATCATTGCGTGAGATATCATATTATTTATTGTATACGCAGAAGAAATAAAACAGAGTAGCAAAATAGAGCATAGAGTACAATTAATGACTGCGATTGTCTACCCTTTTACTCTAAAAAGTGACAAGAATGTGAGAAGAAAATACCACGGTTTACGCTAACACGCCCAGCTCCCCAACCACCCTAAGCCCTGAGGTACCTGCGATAACATCGAATAGGCGACCTCAAAATTAAGCGACTTGAAAAAACAACTCGTGCATTTATAACAATTTTCAAGGTTTCCTTGTTGAGCGGTAAATACCTGAAAAGTCGTCGTTCTAGCGATTCTTTTGACCGTGGTTGACTTCTAATTAACAGTTGCGTGGAGTGCCATAACATAAACGCGCTCGGTTTTTCGTTTCTGTGCGTACTGTACTCGTAAAAATACATTTTACTAGTATACCTTTGCTAGCGTTTTTCGTTTATTCACATAGAACGTGTGATACAAAGAAAGCACCTGCCGGTTGATTTTTTGCTATATGCTGATTGAGGGACGTTCGTCATTTCTGTCCAGGAATAGTAAAAAAAAAGGCCGTTTCAACTTTTCCCAGCTCATCCGTACAGTGGAAGAGAATATGGAAACGAAGTCCGATATAACGAAACTTCGTTATAGCGAACAAATTTCCCTTGACCCTTTGTTATATCGAGGTTCCACTGCGAATAAGGCTAGCGGTCGTTCAATAATATGACGCCTCAAAGGCACTTGAAAAATTAGATCGTCATAAAACGCTTGTCGTGGCTGCAATTTAAGCAAGTCGTTGAGCTAAAACGGAGAAAGAAAAACGAAAAAAATAGTAAAGCAAGTCCTTTGATTGCACATCGAACCTCACCGTGTAACTGGCATTTTCCGCTTAAGAAGTCTTGCAATATTAACATACTGCAGGAAAATCGCTTGATTGATGTGTTTTTGCGATCATTTAACTAATGAATCCGTGAATAATTATTGTTTCTTGTATATATTTCTGTTCATCCCGCGGATATCGCAGGTGATCATGAAATCAAATTTGTCGCAAAATGTACACAGGGTGTACATGTCTATCTTAACGTCTTTCAGTACAAAGCCTTTGTATAGCGCGCGTGTAGTTACTATTTAATATTTTTTTATTATCAGCAACTGTCCTGTCCCGAAAATTTCCTGAACGCGAATCAGCTAGAAGGGTTGACGATAACTGATCACTTTTTCTCCGTCCACCTGTCGTTACTAGCAACGATATTTTGATATTGAACTAAACGGAAACTCGGAAGTGTTCTTTCTCACGAAAAAGTCTGTTTAGCTTTTTGTCATCTTTTGAGGCTTTTCGATTTATAAATAAAATATTACAAGAGATCTCCCATCGGAAAAAAAGGAAAATTACGTATAGAATCTCGTTTACTTTAATTAAGTCAAACCTGAGTGACATATGGACGGTATCCGAGCGACAGAACGACAAAAACAACATGCGAATATCTGATTGCACAGCCTATGTAATTTGCATATGACGACAAAGTGAGCTATTGCGACAAGCTCGTTTGAGTGGAGTCGGCTTTTCATGGTATTAAGCTGATTGTACCTTAGGGAAAAAAAGGCTACGATTTATGTATGAATAGCTTCCATTCACAAAATGGGTAATTCTTCGGTGAACAACGGAGCGGGTCAATCTGATGCCTCACTTGGCAAATGGAACGCGTAGCTTTTTATCCCCGATTTGTTTACATGACTCACAGCCGCTCTGAAAAATATGGCCGACTCGGACATATTAAACTGTTCAGATCGAAGTGTCGTTTCAAAACCCGGCTGTTCGACATCGGGCGCTGTTGTTGCAGAAATGTTCATGCTATCAACAATATTCGTTGGATCGCTTCTCGGCAACGGGCTAATTTTGCTGGTTATACAACGAAGTCGTCGTAGCGAGTGGACCACAAACTACTTTGTTTTGAGTTTGGGTTTAACGAATCTTACGATTCCTTTCATGTGCGTTCTTTGGACTATGATCTGGATCATGAGCGGGTCGTGGTTATTCGAAAATGTAACATGTAAATTTACGTTCTTTTTTCACTTCTTAAACGCAGGAGCATCTGCTGGACTTCTCGCTTGTATTTCCTTGGATCGATTTTACATTATCGTGCATCCGTTGAAGTTTAAAATGAGTCGTTCCCAAACCAAAGAACTCATCATTTTTGTGTGGATCTTTATGGTTTGTTCATCGTCGCCTGCTTTGTACTTCTTTCAATCGACAGGTCACGACAACTTCTGCCTTCCCGATTTCGAGACAGTGGAATGGAAAGTCTTTGTGATGCTGTTCTTCTTAATTGCTTTTAGTGTTCCTCTTCTCTTCACCGTTGTGATGTACTTACGAGTAACATACACCGTGATCACTCGAAACATGCACGCAAAGAATTATCCCAACAGCTTCAGGAGGCACGCGTTTCGTGTACCTCGTTCGAAAATAAAAGTATTGCGAATGTTGTTTCTTCAATGGCTCGTGTTTTTGACTTGTTGTTTTCCATACTTTCTTAGTCTCGTTCTACATTCGTTGGATAAAATTTCGCTGTCACACAGCTTGAATGTGAGCCTGTTACTGCTTTCGTTTTCGAATGCAACATTAAACGTGGCGATATACGCTCTTTTCAGTGGGGATTTTCGCCAAGGATGCAAGAGGGTTTTCTGTAAGCCCGATTCGTCACAAGCGTACAGACTTACTTCTCTGGGACGAAAACATCGCATCGCCCCGTTTGAATTTAGTTCTGACCACGTCGAAGGGATGGAGCTTAGACTACCCGAACATAAGCCAGTGGAAAAAAACAATCATAGCAGCCAAGCCCGTGGAGGAGCCAATGGTTATTTTAATGCTTTAGAAAAACAAACTCAAGCCTGGGTTGTGAGAAGTAACAGTGAACGGCAAGCGAGTATTTAGGAAATATGTCCGCTATAAATAGTGATGCTAACTTGAATAACAACCGGCACGGCTGGTACGTGAAGGTAACTTAATTTTAATATGAATACTTACTTGCTATTGTCGCAGAGAATTTCAATTTCCTAGACAGAAAAAACGCGCTCAAAATTATACAAATTTTTCTCGCAGGTATGTTTGTGTGTTAAATATCCGAATTAAAAAATTGTATCGAGTCGTCGACTTTACAGTTTCTATTTATAATAGTTAAATCGCGTATTTAAAAAAAAATCTAAGGAAAATTGTGTTAAGAATGGTCATTTTTGGCTAAATTATTCCCAATCGGCGAAACCATTTCTTGCAAAACTCCAGATGTCAGGTGTAAAATGATGTTATTTATTCAGACAACCGGCTAGCGGCAAAGCGGCTTGATTTGTGGAAAATATTAAAGAGAAGACTAAAAGAAATAATTGTACCTTGGTGACTTATCGGACAATTCAATGTAAAATAGAACGTATGAAACAAGATTGTATTTATAATTATATGAGAGAAGATTTACCGAGGAATCGCTGTTAATAAAATGAATAAATGTATGTGACTTTTGTTTTTCTCTCATTGCCATGCCAAATCTTTGTGGTCCAGGGCAGGAGGTAGAGTCAGTGTAAGGGAGAGAAGACCATAGGGGACCAGGGAGAAGGAGAAAAAGATACAGAGTTGGGAAGAATTGTTGTTATTTTCTAATTATTCTCATGCAGGACTCACTCTTACTAGTAGTAAGTGATTTTTGTGATATCAAGTGTAATTACATTTTATTTTAATTTTGGAGTCTTCTGACTTCTGAGGATACTATTTATTTTAAGATATGTTTTCTATGCACATTCCCACAAAATGTTTTGATTGCTTCTTCCACAAACCAGGACATATTTGTTTTTTTCTTATATTATAAGTCATGTTTACATATTTCATTATCTTCACAAATGTGTGAGTCACAGTAACAACTAGTGTCACAACAGGCAATTTGCATAATGGCATCATTTGACTACATTAAAACCAGATTCTTTCACTTTGTTTCTAATGCGAACTAGGACAATGGATATGTATTGACTCCACTGCAGTGGGAATTTAAACAGCAAAGGAGAAGTGAGATGAAGTGTGGTAGTTGTATTCACATGACCACATTGTATAAGGGTGCTGTTATCACATCAGTAGAAGGATCTATACAGATTGGATCTAAACACAATTTATAAAACAAAAAGATGGTCATCTTCAAAGTGGAGGCAACTTTAAATTGAATGAGAATTGCTCTGATGAAAGTGAACTTGAAGTCTTTAATATTAATGTTTAAGTTTTTTTCTTAAATTTTCATATGAGCTGCCCTTTTTTTGATATTTGCTGAGCAAATACCAAAATGACCTAGGGTGAAAATCATGGGCTTTCCTAGCCAGGCAATTATGGCTGTACTGTTTGTTCATCAGCCATTTCTAACAGCTGTTTATTGGGATGTCACGCAACGCTCGTTGCGTGACATCCCAAGAAACGGTTGCGAAGCTAAGGAGACTAAACTGGTGAAAAATTTGTGGAAAAAACTTGATTTTCAAAAAGGCAGACTTAAAAGCTAAGAAGAGCTCCCTTGAAAAGTTAACCCCCTCCTCTTACTGGAGCAAGAAAGATCTGCGATCATTATGCTCTGTCCCTATAGGTGTACAAGGTGGAGGGCAGTCTGCAGCTCCCCCCACCCTAGCTACAGAAATTATGTAATTTTTCGGTAAAAAGTGGCAAAAATTTAGGCCAAAAATTGAAAATTATTGAGACTGCTGGTAGAAGTCATTGAGTATGCAACCTTTCAATATAACTACCGGTACAAGTTTCATCAGATGTGAGAATTGTGAACGTTTCGTTTTTCACGCAGTTTGAGTTTGTTTGCATCATGATTTCAACACAAACGCATTCGGGCATTGCGTATTTTTTTCGCCGAAGATCACTCCCCCCCACCCCCTGCCTCACCTGCCACTTATGGGAGACAGGGAGATCAATTATCCAACGTGGAGAGGGGAGGGGGCGCAATACTCCAGATCGTTTCATGCTGCGGAAACCAAGCTAACCTTAATAAGCGTGGCTATTGCTTCGCGTGCAACATTCGGAGTGAGGGGTGAATTACTTAAGGTGGGACCTAACCTCACACCATGTTTCAAACATTTTTTCGTGACTAAGAGTTAACTCCAAACCATTGCAAAGTATACATTTTCAAAAAGCTCAAAGAGCAAAGATTATGAAAAAAAAAATATTTGTGTACCCAATAACTGTATTGTAACCTGACACCGGCTGATTAAAACTTCGAAAAACTTTCAGAATTTTAAGTCCTGCCTTAAGAGTTAACGTTTTCCACTTTTCTTCGGGGAAAAATGTTAAATGCTGTTAATAACAGATTTCATAGCTAACTGGCAAGGCGGTTAGCTTGTTGGCTTTCAGAGCGGTTACGTTTTCATCGAAGTGTCGAAAAGTAATTGGTTTTGCACTTACTACGCTTTGCGATTGGCTTAAAAACTCGCGCCACTTTTTCATCCAATCAGAAGTAAACCAATGCCACTCGTGGCGGGTTCGCAAACGTTTCCCGCGCTTCGCGTCGGCGGCATGCTGACTACTTCAAGTTTTGATTGGTTTAATTTATTGTCTATGTCCATTGTGATTGGACAGAGGGATTACTTTTGGATTTATGACACTTAGTTGAAAACTGCTCTAATCTCATTCAGCCCTCTTAGTTCTGCTTCTTCCGGTAAGTCCGTTAATAATCTCGTTCCAAACCTCCACATTGATCTTTGAAGAATTACATTTTATACTAGCTACTGCGCAATTGCAGCTGAAAAAATAGGGTTTGGAGACCGCGTTGAAGGCAACATTGCCTGGCTAACATCTCTCATTGTACTTTGCCGATCTTTCCATATTGTTTTTTCCAGTCCCTAACTTCCCTAAAACAATTTTTCTGGGGCAGCTGAAAATTATTAAAAGGACAAATTAAAAAAAAATAACTCAGATAGCATTCACTTTGGCAATTTACTTTATATCCTGTCTTTCAGCCCCCGACGTTTGAAACCTCAAATAGTCACACTATCTTGAACATGATTCTCCATTTGCCTTCTGAAATGGCCGCCGAGAATTTCAGTTCACTTTCGGCCAGAATGGATCGATCAGACGGACTGATTACTTCTACTTCAAATTCCTTTCGTTAATATCTGTTACGGTAGGTGCTTTAATTAATCAGTGAACCTGTTTTAGTAAATCAACCAGCTGTGAGCATTCGTCAAACCCTTAGTCCAAAACCAGTCAACATCTGTTACTCGTGCCGAGTCCCCGCCGGCCAAAAGGGGCAGGCAGCTCTGGAAACAAGTATGACGCGAGAGAGCTTTTCCTTGGAGCTGATGCCTAGGGCGGACTACTCTGTGAGTACTTGCTATATTAATATCGTAGAATGACGTTTACAGTTAACGTTGATTGTAAGATCCTTTTATCTTGTAATTTATGTATATTCGTATTCAAGATAATACATGTCCAGCGTAGCAAATTATTTTAAGTTATTGATAAAAATTATGCAAAGATTGTTGTTGCTGCTTGTGCTGTTGGGTTTTGTTTGACTGACCAAAAGTACAGTTGAAATCCAGCTTTTTCGTACTCTCGGGGTAATCGAGAAATAGCTGGAACACTGAGGCAGTTGAAAATAGGCGATAGTAAATGAGGGAAGTACAGATCCAAGGGAAATGGTTTTGAGTTCGAAATTTATGTCAATAATCGAGTTCGAATTACCGGGGTACAACTGAACATGTATTTCCCACGATCATTTAATTCCTCCTCGTTATTGTTAGATTAGCTGGAATGACCTAAAGTAGTGAAAGAGCATGCCCGATTCGATTTATTTTAACCAGCTCGAGATGACAGTTCTTATTTCTCTTTCGCTTTTCCAGTTGTCATGTAACATAAGATTCGCGGGATCTGTAACACATGACCTCCATGCTCACAGTATGTCAACTGATCCAACTCGATACAAGAAAAATTTTCTCAATAGGTGAAAGCCATCTCGACGGGTAGCCAAAAACAGTGTTTGTGTGGGAATCCGAAGGTAAATGATTTTCATAGAACTTGAATTCTGAGTAGAGAAAAATGGTTCAGTTGCATTTACCAAATTTGAGGGATGTAGCTTTGTTAAAAACGGTCCATTTCTTATACATTTTTGTTACACGCGACTTAAAAGGTTATTGGGAAAAAACTGTAGACCAATTATCTTCAATTAATTACGGGTCGTAACTACACGAGCGTGACGTTCCAACCTGAACAGCTACACAGGTATCAGACGAAATATCTGCGAAACATCGAATGTCCCGGGCTGCAAGTTAAGATTTTTACTATCATTTGTTGATTAATTATTTGATATTTCAATGCTATTTGTTGTAGGAATCCCAGCCTTTTGCATAAGCGTTTTGTTTTTTTTGCTTGCGAGCATAAACATAGTCTCCTCCGCAGCCGTTATTTGGGTCGTCACGCAACGCTTCTCCCCCACTAACGGCACCCAAATAACGGCTGCGGAAGAGACTAGCATAAACAAGGACAGCGAAAACAAAATATAACACAATAGTCAGTCCTCATCCAATAGCGTTCACATTAAGTCATGTATTTCGAAGTACAGTGTGTCTGTTTCACTCTATCACTGGTCGAAGATATTCAGACTCGACGTTAATATAGAAGAGTTTTTCTGCGGGATTCAGACGCGAAGAATACAAGTTTGTGCAGAAAGGTAGGGCTTTAACTCTTTGATTTCACGTATTTTCTGCTTGAAACAAGGGAAATACGTGAGTGAAAATTGAAAATTGATTTATTTTTTCTTATCTGTAGTTTGGCGGACTTTCAATTGCATTTTCAGCTTATTATTACTTAGTTACGTCGTAATTTTTAGCTTTTCAACTCTGAGTAAATGTCATGTTATTTGGTTGTGTGTGATTTTTTTTTTTTTTTACATTTACATTTTTCTGTCACGCCAACTTCAGCTATGATGTAGATTTTTGTAACCAAGAGTTGCACAAGAAATTTTGTCACGTACGGATATTGGATTGACAGCAATTTACAATAATAGTAACTTCGTATATTGCACTAACAGCGAAAAAAAGTATTTCGTTTAATATTACTTCGTTTGTCGTTCTTTCAAGCATATCTCCACGAGGTGGCAAAGCTAGATAATTTTATGACAGAAAAACATTTTTCTCAATATACCAAAGTTTCCAGTGGGTGAAAGAAACAGTTAAAGACGCTTGCGTTATGCCGAGATCGATCCATGATATCGCCCCGTATATATTGGACAGCGTATTTAACAGCCATTTGTTATTCTGGGGGCAAAGATAGATGCGAGTGAGCACCCTTTCAGAAAAGTCTACCTCTGAGCTCTTTTAAGTGTTAACTTAAATCCCAGACCGAAATTCATAACTTGACGATTTCTCAGTACTGCCATCACTACCAGTCTACAAAAAAGGTAAGCTTGACTAATTCATATAAATCGCCTTTAGTAACCATGATTGTCTTTCGATGAAGAGTAGCCAATAGAGTGCGGTTTGTAATTTTAAAATCTTATTACAGATGGCTCTCGAGATTCCGACAGTAGCACTTTTCGGTTCGCAAGTCTACAACAACAGTAAACTGCACAGTAGCTTTGTGTTGATTAATGTTCTTTCCCTAGCCAGAGCTAAGACATTAATTGTGCAGTGACAGTCTGACAGCTTTAACCTGGGTTCAAGGCTGAGGTACATGTATATCGTGACAGTCTTCAGTCGTATTGCACGTGCGCGTGGACCGTTGCAGACTCATACATTTCTTGTTACCAGTTTCAGTGTAAAGGGAAAGCTGTTTTTTTAGTTTTTCTTGGTGTCTTTATCATTTGCAGATCGAACATTAGCGATGAACTTGCATTACTCCAAAATAAAGATTTATTAATTAAGAAAAATATTATTGATAAGTGCGTGTTCTAAATAAGGAATGAAAACTTTTACGGCAAATGAATATATTAAAGATTATATATTTGAACTGCGGAGAAAGATATGAAGACGAGATTGATCATCGCAATTATACACACAACTTAAGCAGTTGTGAAATTGAACCCTGAAAAAAATTCAGGCCTAAACAGGATTCGAACCCCATGACCTCTGCGACACCGGTGCAGTGCTCTACCAACTGAGCTATCAATCTACGGGTATATTACGCAAACACAATGTGACCAGCTCCCATGCCAGTTGGCTTGATAGCTTAATGTCTACCTATTCTTTTTAGCCCTTATGGTTATTTTGGGCGGGCCGTACTCTTTACTTATTTAACAATGTTTATTGTTATTATATTATAAGTTGTGTGAGTACAAATAAATGGTTGTTGTTGTTGTTGATGGCTCAGTTGGTAGAGCACTGCACCGGTATCGCAGAGGTCATGGGTTCGAATCCCGTTCAGGCCTGAATTTTTTTCAGGCTTTAATTTCACAACTGCTTAAGTTGTGTGTATAATTGCGATGATCGATGTATGTACAATTTGCGAGAGACGAAAAATCAGACACCAAAGAGTAAAACTGTTTTAATTGTTTTGTGTATGTTTGTTTGGTAAAATTTTTGTTTATTTATTTTTTTTAGAGGAATCGGAAAAGGTCACCAAAGATAAGAAGTCATTGATAGTCAAAACAAAAAAGATTTGGTTACTTAACACGAAACAATTTGTCGAGCCTTGCGAAGCTGTACCAAAAAATGAAACACAGGTTCGCCAATAATTGTGTGATTGCAATCTCGTAGCGCAATGTCACAGGAAGTTAAAACAACACAAGAAAGTTGCATGTTATTCAGTTTTTGGGAGATTGATCGACCATAAATGGCATACACACCGACCGCAGAGCCTTTCTGGATTATAGTCGAGTTTAGAGGTCAGACTTTACTATTGTCCTCTACTGAGATAACGTTTCACCCGATTACGACTGAAATACTCTGGTACGAAAATGGGGTGCCAATCCACTGTGCCCGAGGGGTGGGGACTGGGTGGTGAGAGGAGTGTGACCAACGATGCGGAGAGGGACAATGAAGCTGTGATTATACCCCACTTCGATTAAGACACACAACAGACACTTTCATATAATCAAACCTCATTCACAGAGGCCTGGACAAACTTATTGAGTTCCGTAGTTCTTATAGTTCTCTCTCAACCTCGTTTCCAGAGACTTTTCCAACACCCCTCCCCCACGCTTTGTAGCCTTGAGGTCACCCGAGGATGAGATTTCAATATAGGAGTACGCGGATTTAAGCTTGTTTCGTGCGGTACGTAGGATTTGGACGCGTGCAGTTACACTGGACTTCTCTGAGCCTCGTGAGTTGAACTTGCTCTATTCTATGAATCTTAGTTAGCATTTTTCAACATCCTCCTGCGCTGCAAGAGGTAGCTCTGTAGCTTTAGGATTTTTACCTGAAGGTTCTCTTGATCGATGTAACCTGCAGCTGCATCGCTGCTCAAACTTGTCACCTGGTATAGTAGCTTTAACAACAGTTTTTCATTGCCGGTTTAGCTACGCCTGCGTGAATCCTCTATTCATAGGAGTTCGTTTGCAAATCAATGTTCTTTATTTTTCTTCATATTGTTTCCACATTAAGTTCAGTATTCAGATGGAATCGAACCATCTCCGCATGCTGTTATGCAAGTTTAAATCGAAGATCCGTGAATTTCAGTCTGCAATAGTAACTATTTCCGGTGCGGTCAGTCAAAAGTAGACGTTATTAGGATGTCATTTACCCTAAAACTCCCTCTCATGAAATCGTGAATTGCCCCTATTGCGTAAGACTAAAGGTGTGTGTTCCAACCTATTGTATTCACCGGCTTAGCGTAGTTGAGGAATCGAAGGATTCTTAATACCTCTTCATTTAGTTTCGTGTTGACATGAAATGTTTGGGCGTGGGAACCGCGCAATGTCCACCTCGATAGCAAGAGAAACTTTACGCAAAATACTGCGCCAGATGCTATGAAACAGGTGCCTCGTATAAACGCGACGCACCATTTGAAGTTCCTCCCATCGTCAAATTGCCACACTTAGATTTTTCTAAGCCAAAAGACATAAAATGTTGCCCCAAAAGCGTATCATCACAGGATATTGCACTCGTAGTTTAAGCTAGCCGAAAATCTGTCCAGAGATGAAAGTGCCTTGCTCTAGATTCATTGTGACAAAGCTGAGGTCAAGCTAGAGGTTGATATGCGGGGCTGTTTACAGTCTGCAAGGTGTAACGGCCTCTCGATCCGGAAAATGTTGCTTTTAATCTGAACCCTTAATCAAATTCATTCAAAGCTTATTAATTACCTACAAGAATAGAGAAATATTTGCCTGAAACTGCGAAGTTTTCCTCTGCGCCAATTCCTTTTTAATCAGCTTTGGAGAGTCAACTTATACGCAAGAAATGTAATTTGACTCACTGAGATAAATATCACTTCGCTTTAGGAAACCACGGGACTATTAGTTTCTTGTCCGATTTTGCCTTGTGGCATGTTAATTTGTCTTACCTTCAAATTTTGCACACCAAAAACAAATCAAGTTCCGGGTTTGAGTTGTAACTTTTAAAAGTGTTCTATCACGGCAAAGCGGTACAGCCTGAGAATTCTCAACCACACCCCCATTTTATCTGCATAAGCCTATTCCACCTGCGCGTAGAAACATGTGCACACGTATCACACTTTTTTTGTTTTCATTTTCATAATTTGTATCACAATTCATCGACATATCTGAGTAAAGGTTGTCATTGTAAGTCGCAAATGAATTTGTACCTGCGATCAAAAGTTTTGTAACAATGGCGCTGTGAACCGTGACCCTGATGCTCTAATGTTTGTCTTACACTGAAATTGGTTGAAGAAAATTAATCCGCTCGCCAGTTCAAACCATTGCCCCTGAAAACAATAGGTGACAGTCCTCAAAAATAAGGACACTAAAACAATACAGTCATGTTCATAAGGAACCATTAAAAATACAAGTGTCAAATCGTGCACTGGATGACTACTTATAATTGTTTAATCTGCCACATTACAATCTTGAATCTTGAATCTTTCTCCCTGCGATCTGAAAACACCCCCAGAAAAATCACGTTTTGCAAGCGCGATTACAGAAAAACCTACGCCTTTTTGAAACTCAGAAATACGTTTTACAAAATTAATCAAACTGAAGTAGCCAGTGCCGGCGACCACGGGTTATGATTAGAAGTTAAAAAAAAAGGATTTAAAAAATTAAAAGATGAAAAAATTCTTAGAAGTTTCACATTTTTGGTCTAGCGTTGTTTGGCACTGTGACAAAAATTCGGGTGAAAAAGGTCAGACTGGTTGTGAAAGGTATTACAATATTGATTGACTAAGATATTACCATTGTGAAATACTTGTGTTAATTACTGATTAACACAATAGAACTACACGGAGCTTTCTTCAGTTTCTAGTATAAGACCAAGCCACGCCGTTCCAATAAGTTATATTTCATGTAAAAAGTGCTGCAGGAAGTTTTTTAACCGAACACAGCATAAGAAAATAAAGAGATATAAGACCAATCTTGTATGTGTGTCCGCAGTGTCTAAAATAGGTAACATGCTCTTTCTGTGAAGGGCACTGGAATCTGAGCTTGTCAATAACTCATCACTGTCGATTTCGTTATCACAATAGTTTGATTCCAGTGCTGGGTAATCTCTGACTGCAGAATCTGACGTTACAGATTACTGCTGGTTGTGTGACTATGTCCTGAAAAGAAACACTTGCTGTACAAGAAAGCAGAAAATGATACAGTGCGAATAGAGAATGTCACCGTAATATCACATTTGATTGTAATAAGTCGGTAATGTTAAAACAATGTTAAATGTTGCATGGTCAATACGCTTAGCAAAAGCGACAGCTAGCTAGTTCTCAGGCGTGTCACTTAAACTGAAGAATACAAACTTTCAAATAAGCCGAGTAAGCTTACAAATGCAAACTGGCAGGAGGTAGTCCACTTGGCCATATACAAGCATAAACTAGGGTTAAGAAAGTAAAGCCCAGCTAAGTGGTCAGAGCGGGACTTGAGCCCGCAATCTCCAGATTTCAAGTCCGACGCCCTAACCACTCGACCACGCTGCCTCTTAATTTTAAGAACGCTTCAAAAGCTAAACTAGAAAAACTTAGATAGATAAAAATGTCGAAATATGGTTACCATGGAAATGCCAAGGCATACGTAATTATGTTTTTTTTTAATTCAGGTGAACACTTCTAAAAACCAAAATGTCTGAAGCAGCTGCAAAGCGTGTTTGCGTGATTGGCGCTGGTGCAAGTGGCATGTCAGTGTTGTATCATTTTCATCAACTTAAAGCACAAGGGAAAGAAATTCCAGAAATTGTGTGCTTTGACAAGCAATCAGACTGGGGAGGACTCTGGAAATATTCCTGGGAGACTGGTAAGTAGTATTCTTTCAACACCTGCCTGCTCCGACTCATCAAAGTATTCCAGGAAAGATTGTTGGAATAAAGCGTAAAGGTGCATGCGACAACCCCTAAGAGCTAGTAGCGGAGCCCCATACCCTAGAAAATTTGGTAACCCATCGATCTAAAAAACATAAGGGTTCTCACGTAACTTTCCGTACGCCCGTTTTTACGCCTGGTGTGTTTTTTTTTTAGGTTTCGTGTTTGTATCGCTGCTATATTTTGTTGTATAAGAATGACTAAACACGTGAACGTTGTATTTACTCAGTAACTTTTAAAATTCTAAGATAGCCTGCGGAAAAGCTCCTCGTTCGCACAGGAAGGCTTGGTATGTAGGCTAATTTTAAGACCAACCAAGTGTCCGTTTGTCAAGCGTAAGGTAAGATGCAGACCAGACTGCTGCAGACGAGTAACTCTGAGTACTGTACCTCGTGTTTCTTCAAACAAACCCACCCCTCCCCTATCCGTCGGGATCGCGAGACGTCGAGACGGGTTCGTGATCATGGATGAGTTTTTCTAAGAAATAGGTGAAACTCGGCCATGGTAACTCGGAAGAAATGGTTGGGCAGGTATACAGAAGTACATAATACCGGGGGTAAACCGGTGATCACCTAGCACCCCAGCAAGGATGAGCATAAATACTCTTAGCTCAACCATGTTACAAAAACCGGCTCAAAAAACTCTGATCAAGCGAGAGTCATTGAATGGCCGTTTTTATACTAGAGACGTTTTACCCGTCTGGACAAAGTTGGGCAAACATTTGTAGCCAGTCTGGTTATGCGTCTCTAGTATAAAGACGGGAACAAGACGCGTTATACGTCTAGATGAGCTATCCTTCGAAATTCGTCTTAAACGACGCACTACGAAATATAACTCTTCCAGACGCGTAACGCGTCTTGTGCCCGTCTTTATACTAAAGACGCATAACCAGACGGGCTAGCAAATGTTTGCTCAACTTCGTCCAGACGGGTAACGCGTCTCTAGTAGAATCAAAGGCCCCTTTGAGGCTACGACTATTTTGCATGATGAAGTACATGCATCAGTATAAGCAGAAAAGATGAAAA
>OMLO01000069.1_pt1 | contig 43337 bp, 21 predicted proteins | sample 1674811 | NCBI WGS metagenome assembly OMLO01 (sample SAMN06265003, study PRJEB25207) | coral metagenome | isolation source: Coral host | place: Mexico:La Bocana,Puerto Morelos, Mexico | collected 2008-11-13
TATGATGAATTTGTAATCTATCCTTGTATTCTTGTTTAGTTAGCTTCATTTGGCAGTATAATATAGAAATTAAGAAAAAGAACTTTCGATTGACACTGCTACTGTCCTTGTAGTCGTTAACAATCTTCCTCAGGTTTAACCATTCTTATTCCCGTGTAGTCTCCTTTGCTAGACGACTTTCACAATTGCATGACCTAGAAACAATAGTCTCCTATCCCGCTTTTTACACTTTTCAAAAAAATCATCGCTTATGAATTAAAAAAAAATGAAATTATAATTATAGTAGTTCTTTGGTCAAACGCTTATATCGCATTTCTTAGTTTATTTTTTGGAACGGTCCTACGGAAAAAAATCTTGGTTTGTTTGAAGGTTGTCGGGAAATATTTCAGCTAATTAACTCTTTTTATTGTTCGATCTTTCCTCAGCCTTTGCTCGCAGAGTTGCAGACGCAGAAGGAATTTGTCAACAATCTCAGCGACAAGGGAAAGAAAATTGTGCAAGACAATCCCCGGAAAAAGCGGGAAACACTGGAAAAACTAAGAGCTGTTGGTGACAAATGGAAAAGAGTTCACAGAATGGCAACGGAGAAGAAGGAATACCTCATGAATTGCATTTCAGAGGTTGAAACATTTGAGTTGAATTACAACGAATGCATGGAAGCTCTTGAGACATTTTCAAGCGAGACAGCGGAAATGGTTGATACTGATAAAGATTTATCGCATGTCGAATCCTCGGTGGATGAAGTGCTTCGTGTGGGTCTTCGAATTTCGTCGCTTCTTCCAGAAAATGAGCGCGAAATCTTGGAGGCGCGTCTGGAAAAGCTGCGTGTTACGTGGAAGGAAATGCGAGATGTTCGCGATGAAACTGTGCGTGTCCAAGAACGCGAAGTTCTCATGGCCGAAGAAGCAAAATTTTTGGATTCTACGAATCAAGCCTTTGCTCTGGAAGTAGCAGACTTTAGCACGTGGTTAAATGAGGCGGAGAATACTTTGCAGATAGACATGTTTTCCGTTCCAGAAGAGGAACAGATGGACGTTATTCGAAAACAAGAGAAGCTCTACAATGAAGTCCAACAGCAGAGCTTGGTGGTAAGTGACATCATGACAAAGGGTAGAGAGGTGTCCTCGCGGATGAACGAGGACGAGCGAACCGTTGTCAAAGCGCAGCTGGAGGAACTGTCTGTACGTTGGAACAAAGTTCGGGCGCTCTCCGAGCTGCAGGGCAACGAGATTGAACGCTGTATCGGCGAACAGTCGGAGTATTACGAGGAGCTTGAAGAATGCGTTGTCTGGATGCAGGAAACAGGCGTCGCCATTGCAGCAGATAGAGCAGATGCTAGCGATATTGCTGGTGTTGAGGCCGAGTTGCAGAAACATAGAGAGCTTTGTCAAGAGATAGAACACAAGGAGGAGATGGTGAAGTCAGTGATAGAGAAAGGTACGAAACTTTGCGACAAGCTGCCACCCGACGATAGGGTTGCTGTGATGGAACAACTCGCTCGTGTTAAAGATGAATGGAGCAATCTGCAACAGGAATCGGAGGAAAAGGACAAAGAGTTAAGGAGATGTCTTGGAGAAACCGTTGAAGACAGAAGTGGGGCTGTGACCGAAGACTTAAAAGTCTGTATGAAAGAAATTGATCAATGGTCCGAGTGGGTGAAGATATTGGCAGCTAGAGCTGAAACTACGGAGGAGCGAATTGCGATGCTCTCCGAGGTGGAGACTCGTAATAAAGATCTAGAGTCTGTTATTGTGAAAGGAGAAGAAATCTCATGTAAGGTAACGGAAACACCTGACAAAACTCTTTTAGAATCCAAATTACTCCAGCTGAAGCAAGATTGGCAGGCACTGAAGATGATAGCCAGATCTAAAAGACGTCGGGCTGGTAGACAAGGAAGTGGAGTCGAGAGTAGACATGTCATGTTCGTAGAGGCGTTAACTGGGCTAAAGACCTGGCTCGCGGATGCAAGAACCAGAGCAATCGGGACGAACTCGGCGCAAAGTGTGGATGACTTGCAAGAGGCTTTGAAAGTTTGCGGTGAAGTGAGAAGTGAATTCTTAGATAACAAAGCCCGGTTTGAAGACTTGATGCTGAAAGGAAAAGAGGTGGATGCCGAATGGGAAAACGAAAGTATTGAAAATAAGGAAGCTGTCGAAGGTCAGCTAGAAGCATTAAGAACCGAGTGGGAAAGGCTTGATGAAGATTTATGCAAGCGGGAAGGTTTACTTCAGGTTTCCACGGACCAGATTCAGAAATTAGAGTCTGATTTTGAGAAGACACAATCAGCTTTGGCGGATGTCGAGTCAAAGCTTAAAGATATTACCAGTGCAGAAAACGTTGACACCGTGGAATCCGAGCTGCAGAGCCTGCAACGAGTTCTTTGTGATGTAGAATTATGCGAAACTGGAGTTGCTTCAATTGAGACGGACATTCAGTCATTCCACCCAAGCTGTCAAGCTATAGAAGAGGCGTTTACTACTCGAGTTTGCCAGTTGACAGAAAAACTCGTGAATGTCAAGGAGAATGTAAATAGTCAGATCAAACAAGAGGAAGAAACACTCAACCAGCGAAACGATTTAGCAACGGAACTATTGGAATGCAAAGAGCTGATTAACAAAGTGGAAAGTTCTGCAAGGGAAGAGCTCAAAATGGAGAATATACCGCTTTTAGAGGAGGGTGTGGTGATTACAAAAGAATCTTTAAAATCGGCGGAGAACGCACTGGCTTCTTTACACGCTAGAACTGAAGAATTACTCAGCAAATTAAAACCATCTCAACAGGCGGTTTTACAGGTAGAAGTGAACGATTTAAAGTCTCATTGGGATTACATTGGAGGGAATGCCAGCGATAGGTTGGAGAATCTTGAAAAACGTCTAGCAACTTGTAGAGAGTTTGGCCAAGAATTGGAAGCTTGTAAGGAGTGGATTGAGAACTCTAAGGATGAAATTAAACGCGCAGAGCTCGTTGCGGGAGATATTCCTTCAATGGAAAACCAAGTCGCACGACTGAAGGCTGTAAATACCGAGTGTACATCTCCGGAGAATGTGGTGGAGGAGCTGTTAAGGAAAAGCGAAGCGGTTTTAATAGATGCTAGCGAATCGGAGCGGCAAATGTTTGAATCCCAAGTGGCCGAAATAAAGGATTCTATGGAACAAGTACAAGAGCGATCAAAAGTGGAATTGGATAAACTCGAGGAAAAGCTTCGCGAGAACCGTGGGTTTCAAGAAAGGTATCAGGATTTGAAGTCGTGGATTGAGAACGAGGAGAGGTTGGTAGAAACGTGCTTTGGACAGGTCGACGGTTCTTCAGCAGAAACGAGGGTGAAAGAACTCGAACTGAAGCAACAAGAGCTTGAGTCAAGAGAGAACGAACTAAAAGGTGTCCTAGAGAACGCTGCCCGGATAACGAACAATTCGGATGCGAAGGAAGCCATTGAGTCTCAACTGTCATGTTTACAGGATTCTTATGCGGAGTTTAAAAGCAAAGTTGCGGACGAGTTGCAATTATTGCAGAGTGAAAGTGATAACGTCAAAGAATTCAAAGCTGAGTTGCAACAATGCAAAGACATTGTTCATGGAATTGAAAGCATTGTATCTTTCGAGCCGCCATGTTTCTCTGATATCGAGGAAATGGAGGCTTATGCTGAAGAGCTTAAGAGAGAATTCGAGGACGCTTTAGCCCAAAGGTCCGCTATCTTCCAGCTTGGAGAGAAGAAGGAGCAAGTAGCAATGGCGGTGGACGCAACTGAGGACTATGCTCAGATTGTTGATAAATGGAAGACATCGCTTGCTCGCTTCTCGGAGAATATAGCCGAAACAGAGCGTAGAATTGCCTTGGAGAAAGAGCTTAACGAGAGTCTTGAAGAAGTTACTAGCTGGGCGGATAACGTTGAGAGAGAAATCTCACGCGTGTCCGAGCATGCCCAACAGGTGGAAGAAGTGGTTGGTCAAGTCGACAAGCTGAAAACTTTGAACAGCGAATGCACTTCGTACGAACAGTTTGTCGAAACACTTCGGAACAAAGTGGAAGATTCCCCTCTGGAGGAGGACTTCAAAGCAGGACAAGAAGATCGACTTAGCCCATTGGAAGCCAGGGTTGAAGAAATGCACAAACTTTTAGCGGCGAAGCTTGGTGACGTAGAAGGCTGTGTCAGCGACGTAAGTGAAGTCACAGAGCAAATATCTTCATGTAAAGAATGGCTCTTGCAGAAAAAGGAAATGATCGTCGACGGTGAGAAGGGTTTTGAGGTTGGGAACATTCCGCAGTTGCAAGAAAAGCTTGTCGAGTATCAAAAGTTGAACAACGAGACATATTCTGTGCTTCACGGTATTATGCAAGCTAAAGAAAAGGTCGGCCAGGGGGTTGGGAAAGTTTCCAGTGCAATAGAAGAATCGCTCTCAAGGGAACTGAACAGTTTATGTGACACTCTGATGGGATTACAGGAAGAATCGGCTGCTAAGTGTGTGCAGGTGGAGCAATGTCTCGGTGAAGCGAAAAAATTTCAAGATGAAGCTTTCCGTTATGAGACATGGCTGCAGGAAGCTAATATCGTCTTGCAGAGATGTGAAGAAACGCCTGCGGGTTTAGACGCTCTGGCAGAACATCTGGGCATGTTGAGAGATCTGCAAACCGAGATGAATGCAAAACATCAGGAATTCCGCAGCTTACTTGAGAAGAATAAAGATCTTGTCGTGCAGAGCGGAATTCAAGACAGGTTAACACAAGCCAGCGACGATTTCGACAATCTTTTCAAAGTACTCCCACAGGCTTTGAGCAAAACAGAAGCGACGATCGACAAGTACAAGGAAAGCAGTAGACAAGTTGAGGAGTCGCTAGAATGGTTTAGGAAAGCTGCTGAAATTGTGGATACAGAAGAGAGGTTCTCCATGGACGATTCCAGCGCTGAAAAGCAACTTGCTACGTTAAAAGAACTGCTGCCAGAATTAGAGACTTATGCGGCTAAGATAGCGTACATCGAAGAGGAAAGTAAAACTGCGGATGTTGTTGGAGAAAGTGGCATGAGTGGGCTCCAAGGCAAAGTTGATTCCGTCAGAAGGAAATGGGAGGCACTGAAAGAGGACGCGGCTAAGAAACAGGAACTTTTGATGGCATTTGTTCAAGCGAAAGAGAGCTACACCACGTGTGCAGAAAACTGCAAACAGGCCCTGGAGGATTTAAGGAAATCTTCTGAAGAAGAGGTCGAGTACTCAGTTCTACGAGACAAGTCCAACACTCAACTTGAAACGCGGAGGAAACAACAACAGAAATGCCAGGATCTGGAAGAGCAGATGCGATCTTTGGAAGAAGCATGCGATCGCGTGACGAACACGTGCCAGGAACTAAGAGAACCGTTGCGAGAGCAATTCAAGCAGATTAAAAATGAATGGCAAAAGATTAACACGGAAACTGCAATAAAGCAAGAACAACTGGAGTCTTGGATCAGTGAAATTGGATACATTCATAGTGATGTGGACGCTTGTGTAGCTCGAGTGAAGACGATACATGACTCGCTTCGAAGCTGTAAGTCGGAGGGATCTGATATACAAACTGCAAACGAAATTCTTGGCCAGCTTAAAGAGACGGCATCAGAACTGGAGTCAGAAAAGAGCAGTGTTGATGGTCTTGTAGAAAAAGGGGAAATGCTTCTCACAAAGCTTGACGCAAGTGAAAAGGCAGAATTGGAAGAGTTGTTCCTTGCGCTACAGACGACATTTAACGAAGCGGAAAAGGATTCTAAGGAGAGAGTTCGTCAAGCAGAAGAACGTATAAACGACATTATTGAATTTGACAAAGAATCCGCCCGCTGCGAAAGCTTGCTCACGATTTATCAAGCAGCGGTTCCAGCTGATGTTCCTTGCACAGTAGAAACCCTGGAAGATCAAATGGGGAAGTTTAAAAGGCTTTACGGAGATATGGAATCACGTGAAACACACATGGCTGCGTTACATGAGAAAGAAGCCAAGCTGTCATCTTATGACGCTGCGCAAAGCGGATGTACTACCCCGGATGGAAGAGTCGGGCAGCTGCAAGGAGACTGGGAAAAGCTCAAGGCTTCGGTAGGAGAGAAAGTGCGCGAGCTTGAACGTCTCGCGCAGACGAAGAAAGACTTTGAAGACGACTACGATACATGCATGGCAGGCATCCAAGAACTTGAAATTGCAATTCTTGCACGGGAAAGCGATCGAGGAGCCGTAGAGACGCGAGTGGAACAAATGCAGGAGCTGTGTTCGAGAATCAAGTCGTATCGCAACAAGCTTGATCTGCTGACAGATCGATGCGATGAACTTCCAAACATTGCGTACGAACAAAAAGATCTTGATCCCAGACGAAAGCTGAGTTCTATTGTGAAGAGATGGGAAGAAGTGAAAGATGACGCCCTGGGAAAACTGAACGAACTTGAAAAAGAGAAGTCGGAGGTACAAACCCTCGCGCAAGATATTGCAAACTTACAGGGCTGGTTACAAGATGTGTCTTGTCCTTTTACGGAAAAAAATATACCACCAGTAATTCATAAAGCTGATTTGGAAAAAGCTCTAATTGCTAACACGGAATTTCGTTCCCTTGTCGAGGAGAAGTGCAATTTGTTGCAAGAAATATCGCTTAAATCTGGAAACATCAAAGGCAACGGACCAAATAAAGATGGGATTCTGAGCGATCTTCAAGATGTATCAAGGAATTTGGAAGATACTAAAGAAAAGTTGGCAAGGAGGGATGGAGAGATTGGAAGTCGCATGAAACAGCATGCCAAGCTTGAAGCGGATTTAGATCGTATTAGAGACTTGTTGCATGAAGTAAAAATCCTAGGCTCTGAGCCTGTGGAGTTTGAAGGTGAAAACTGGATTGACGAAGCCATTACCTCGCAGAGAGTTGCACTAGCAAGGCTTGATTCTTGCGAGCGTCTTCTTTCTTCCGTGGCTGAAAAAATTGTTAAAGCGGACCGAAGCGATGTGGGAGACACTGAGATTGAATGTGATTTCCGTGTATTGTCCGAGGACGTACATGCGACCCAACAACACCTTTCCAAGGAAATATGTCAACTGGAAAAGCTGCGTGATTTTGACAACGACTGCGTAGAGTTGCTGACTTTGTACGACAACCTTTCGACAAAAATTCTCGCAGTTGATTGTAACGCCATCGCCAAAAAAAGCGACATTGCACACTCTGAAGAGGAACTTGCAATATGTCACGCAGTTGATCAAGAACTCTCTGAAAGGGAAGGAGATTACGAGGCGGTGATAGAAAAGGAGAAAGAAACGTTAAGTTTTTCTCCGGTAGACAAAAGAGAAGCGTTAGTAACGCGATCTCATCACCTGAAACAAACGAGAACTACTTTACAAGAGTTGATACGTGAGCGTATCGGTAGTTTACAGGATCTCGTAGCAGAGCAACAGACCTTGGAAGGCTGGCTGAAAACGGCGGGAATTTTAATCAAGGAGGGTATATCACTACTGCATAAGGGCGGTGACGGCTTCACGCTCGACGCTGCCCTGATGTCTGAGAAGTCCCAGGAACTTGCCGCCCTCATTGCTAAGTTGAACGAGTACGAAGTATACAGTGAAACATTTCAGGGTAGCGCTAAAGCATCTGAAGTTGCAAGGGTGAAAACGGAGATTTCAGAACTGAGGAAGCAGTTGATGTACGTTGAGAATGAGTTACAGCAGTTTAAGAACCAATGCGAAATGTTCGAACGAGAGGCTGGGGAAGCCGCGGCGATTTTTGAACGATGTGCCGCACCCCTCCAAGTACCGTCGTCACTACAAGAGGCTCAAGAGGAGTTGAGTAACGTGAAGGTAGTTTGATATTTTAACTCTCACCTTTTAACAATATTCTGGTAACTGGCAGTTGTACATTTCTGGTCAGGGCAATTTTGAGAATTTCTTGGTACATCAATTCAGTCGGGAGTTAATCAACTACATAACTCGTTACGGTGGCCAATTTACATTTTCAACTTTGTTGATATAACCAAATTACCTTGTTACCTCCACCGACGCAGCACCACAGTTTCTTTAGAAACTTTCACCCTTTATACATCTGTTATAGTAAACTGAATTTCGTGATTATCTACATGAATTTTGTTTTGGTTCCAATTTTTTGTAAACTTTATTAACTTCACGGTTACTTTTGGACAGGCCACGAAAATTTACCAGCTTGTATAACGCACGTGCAATTTAGTTTCGCTCGTTTGACTTTGTTGTCGTCTTTCTTTTTAATTACTATTGATTTTGAACTGAGTTAAAGATTTCTTGGAGCCCTTGGCACCTATCAGCGTCAAAATGTATATGAGTGGCTTATCTTGTCATTTTTCCATTTACAATCCAGCTTGGAAGTGTTGGTACATTGAGTTGCAAGGCAGCTATGTATAATGCTGCGTGAGTTACGGCCGTACGGAGCACGACTTAAAATTAACAGGATACGTATCAAACGATAAATTTACTCAGTCTTCAAATAAAAGCCCACCATGCTTCAGTTACTGTGCGTTTATGGTGTACAATTGTTTCAAGTCAAAGAGCTTCTCTGATTTCGTGGCTTCGCGGTTATGCGTTCAAGCTTAAGACCGAAAAATCTGTTGTTCCACCCTTTAACGGCTGAACCAGCCGTTAAAAGGCGTTTTTGTTAACAGATGTTCTATGTAACATCTTCTGCTGAACTTTTCCGTGTTTCTTTCACGGTGCAATATTCTTATCGTCACAGAGTGTTGCCGTTACAGACGGAGAAAGAAGAGCTTAACTTCACAGATGACGCGATAGTTAAAAGTAGGACTTACGTTACCGTCGGTAGAGTAAATTTGCATCGCCCTCGTTGTTTGAATTTCAAATGAAGTTCGCTCTTTCTTCATCTTTGTTGTCAAAACAAAAGCACAAGCAATTGAACCTTTTATTGCGGCGAACAAAATACAAAGCGGCAATTTAATACGCCATGGAATTGCCGTCGAAGAGATTTGCCAACGTTCTTAACCAGTTTTCGCCATGAACATGATCCCGGAGATTTTCTATTTTATATACCTGGAGGGAAATGCGGTGAGTAGCTTAAAATGTGCTTGCGGTTGTTGTCGCTGGTGTTTTTGATCTGCAGGAGAGCGTTCGCTAAAACAAACTAACCTGGGTAGTCGTCAAGGTTTGCGAGACAGCCGTAAACTATTTTGACCTTCTTATCGCTCAATTATCATATATCTGGGCCTGTTTAAGTAGCACGGACAAGCTAGTTTTGAATATTCATACTTTCAGAAGATATTCTTATATTGTTTGTATGATCATACGGTGAATAAGTATGGCGTTTACTGGGAAACATCATTTAACAGAATACGGTAGCGATAGTGACTGTGATGTTTAGTCTCCTTCAACTAGTGAACTGGCTCTTGGCTAAGAGTAGGATCCTTGGTGACAATTTTTTTTGTTCGATTAATTTTTCGTTGAATGTGTAAATTTGTATTTTTAACACCTCAATTTGTTTTTAAAGCCGAGAATAACAGGCGACATGGGGCGAAGGTTAGTGAAGTTCAGATTGGTTCAACGAATATTTCGCAGCGATTCACGTGAGGTTTCTTTTTAGTTTTATTACTTCCTTCCCGCCACTCATTTAACAATGTCATAAAGAAACTACGTTGACGACTGCAATTGTCTGCTCAGTAAGTCAGTGGACTAAACGATCAAATGACAGATTGCAGTCTTCACAGACAACTGGGAAAGTAGCTTTGCATTAACTCCTCGCCATCTAAGTTTTACGTTAGATTGTAATTACTATTCGTTCAGATGGAAACGAGATTTTTTGCGCTCGAGGGATATAACCTTTCTTTACATATGCTTGTGCGCAGATTTCTGTACTTTAAAGATATAAGTTGTTGGAAACTTTTCAGTTGTCAAGATATTGACCGGCAGCGGTCTCTTTGAGAGATGTTTTGTTACCGGTAGTAAAAAGCTTGTTTACTTTTCGCTGGTCAAATACTGGTTTTATCTTGACCTCGTGTCCTTGTCGTGCCTGCAGGTAGTACAATAAATCTTGACAGATAGATTGCGAATTCTTTTCCCGGAAATGGCCGCATTCGAAGTTATTAAAAGCTGGCGTGGGACAAATCGATTACACGATCTTCTTATTAAGTTTTTCTGTTTGTTTTAAGCCAAGTTCGCTTTGGAATCAGAATTCTTTTGAATTGGCAACCATTTCGCATTCGTAAGCATTTTAGTTCCCGCTTTCTCTTTTAGCCGAGTGGGTAGCCGATAAATCTCAAATTTCCGGCGCAAAGTTATTGCCTGACCCTGTTTTGGTCATTATTTCAACTTTCTTAAAAAAAAAAACATATTCATTCACGGCTGTGACCAATTTTGTTTTCTCTAACAATTACATGTATACAACTTCGTATGGACTATGTACTTTCGCTTGTCACGTAGGCTACATTTCTGCCTGTCACGCAACGGCTGCAGAGAGGCTGTTTATGACACACGGCGATGGGGGCGCATAATTTTTTTTCACCCTTATACCAGCTGTATCCTTCCTTGTTTGCTTTCGTTCTGTCATGAATTCTTTGTTGTTTCATTTTTTTGTTTTTCGTTAGTGTAAATTGATGTAGTACATCAGTAAAGATATCGTGACGCAGTGCATGCATCTTGCAGATATTGCATTGTCGCACATGTGCCAAAAATAGAAATTTGATTTTATTGACTATTGTTACTTACTTCCCGCGCAGGATTTAATAAAAGAGGTCGACGGGAGAGAAAATACCCTGAGCACGCGAGGGGAACAAGTCAGCGGCAAACTGAATGAAGGCGAACGCGGAGTGTTCGAAGACAGGCTTCGAACGTTAAAAGAAGAATGGCAAAAAGCGAAAGAACAGTTGAACGAGCAGAGGGAACTGCTGGAGGATGGCATATCAAGCTGCATGAAACACCTTGAGATCGTGAAGCAAGCGACGTCGAAAGCGAGCGAGATTGATCAACTCTTGAGCGAGATAACAACCGCGAAGGAAGAAAACATGGAGACGGTTGAAACGAAAACTCAGGTACTAACGGTGATCATTGTTACGTCTGGTGAATATAACATTTTATATGATTCTATGCTGTGTTTAAATACCAAACGTTCAAGCGAATAACTGTTTACAACACTGTTATGTAGAGAAGTTACGTTTTTGTCTATCCTTAACGAAATAACGCTCTGTTGAATTAAAGGGTGCTATTATGTCTTAGGATATTGAGCAACAATCTAGATGTTTCATATTTTTCCCGTTCTTCTGACACTGTCATTTTGGTAATATTAATTTCACGGATCATCAATCTGCGTTTCATTTGTAATGTCTGAACCTGGCTGGTCTCAGATCATGAACGCGTATACTTATTTTGCATATTGAAATTTAATGCTTAATCACCCCTCTGAAATTATCCTCTTTGAGTTTATCATTTGAGAATTGTCTCGTCTGCCAAGTAGAGAGTAGTAACTTAAACATTTATTTTAAGCCTGCTGTAAGGTTTTCCTTTCTATTTTTGACAAACGCGGGCCAAATAATTGATTTACAGGCGATGGTGGAATTGTTTGTAGCAGAGTGTATTCACTCGTGCAAAACATAAATACATTTGCATTCGAAGTTGAAAGTGTTCTCATTTCCTGCTGATATTAGTGATGTTTGTTTCGTACACTTTGTTTATAACAGAAGACAAAAGCACGTGCGCTTCGCCTGAATATATTAGTTTTAAATAGCACACGGCAGCCAAACACTAGTTAAATATCACAAATGTATATCTTTCATATTCATCCTCGCAAAGGTACCAATAACTCAGAAATAACTCATTTGTTAACTTATGCCTGATATCACTAATTACATGTCAGGGTAAAGTTTTGATAAATGACCTAACCATTTTTACGCTATTGTGTTTTCTCAGTTTGATAAATACTCATTTAGTTGCCTCACCTTTTGTGATAACTTTATTTATTTTTCATGAATTTCACCTCGTGAGCTGATATCGTGTTGCAGAAATTAGAGGCCATTATAAATTTGCTATCTACCCGAAGATCTCGTCTTGATATTGTCTGTGTTTTGTAGAGTTTAATACTTGAGTAAATGATAGCGCATAGTACGGCTGTAAATAAATAATATTTATTATATTTATACAGAAAACAAACACAGTGCGATTTGTGACCAAAAGCTTTGAACGCGTATCTAATGCAAAACAAGTGATTAGTGTGGTGGCCGTATGCTAAAGGCCCCGTGTACACTGTAGCCCTACCGTCCGCGCTAATCACGAAAACGGAGTTTTTCAAAAACGCTCTTTGAAAGAGAGGAATTTGGAAACCGGTATTGCGTTTTATCTAGCATCTCTATTAGCATCTCCTTCCCCGAGTTTTCCTCAGACTCAAATCCAAAATGACCGGTGATTGTCGTGTTTTCATTTTCTCTTTCCTAGTTTAGACGGAAAATACCACGCCGTTTTCGAATTTATACGCTGTAGTGTGAACGCTGTAGTGTGAACGCTGTAGTGTGAACACTCAAGTGCTGGCCGTGTTAACTGCATGTCCAGTGTGGCAAGACAGTTCTCTTCCAATTTAGAAGCTAGTATTTAGTAATAATACTAAATGAAACCGTAGAAAGTTATTCCTTGCCACACGAATGGGACACAAAATACAGAAAACGTTACAGCTTTGTTTTATCAGAACTTGCAAACTCTTGTGTTCGCCTTCTATCAAATTCGTAGCAAGCCGCCTCGGTCTTGTCATCTTATAAGCTTCCCATGTCTACCCAGCGTAAGTCGACCCCAGCCAACACTCTCATACCTGTTAAAATGATATATAATTTTTTTTTTAATTACAACTACACCTGGCGATGTGACAGTACACTTGGGATATTATCTTACAGGATTTAAGAGAGAAATTCGAGATCTTCGAATCTCTTATGGCAAGTATGACGGACCTCGCAGCGACCGTGCCTTGGAAAGAAACAACCGAGGACTCCACTGAGACCAGCCTGGAAACCATTCGAAACGACGCTAGGCGAAAACAACATGAACTGCACGAGACTATTTCATTTCACAAACAATACAGAGACGCTATTGGCAAAGCTAGTGATTGTCTACGCGAAATTGAACAGAAATTGGCAGAAAAGGAATCGCAAGGTAACGGACTGCAAAACAAGTCCTTCTTTGAGGTACGTGCTTGATATTTTTGGGATCTTGCGCCCGGGAAATATCGTCGCTGTTTTATTACTCGCACGCGGTGAATACCGTCCTTATAGACCCCTCTTTTGAATTGTCTTGTATGCATTTAATTAGCCTTACTCAACTCGTTTGAGAGTAAACATTCTTGATCAGGTGGCGTTTCGGGGTGTCTTGACTTCGGTTTTATGGCAGTCGACGTTGACAATACGATTTTAATAAACTACTTATGTTGGAGTCTGATCATTTATGAGCGCCTTGCAGTATTGCTTTAACTTCTCCTTTATCAGTACTTTAACGTATAAGTTATAATGTTCGAAGAGTTGTTGGTTGTATTACCACGGTTCATTAAAGATTAACGGAGCGTTCAACTCTTGTTTACCCACTGGGTGTTGATTTCTAATAAATTCAAGAGAAGCTGGTTCGTGTTGCATATATAATCAACTAGAATACACCACTTAGGCCTTACACTGTCGCATTTAATTAACGGCGTAAATATCGCCCTTCTGTCAAAGTTTGGATAACGCTATCCGAATAAGTCCATATCCACCAAATAAATCACTAAATTTAAAATCGCCATCGGATAGCGAAGTTAGCTTTGTCGATAATTATCCACAGGTAGAGGTGCGCTTTTGCAGTTTAAATGAAAAATCATTTGACTCTTAAACAGTTGAAAGGCTCATGAAATGGTTTTCCTTGGCCAAGATTCACCGATAGCTCTTTGCGACAACTGCAAAACGCATTGCTCGAGTAGTTCCCGCCAAAACCAATTTTTGCCGCAAACTGAACGCGCAGAGCAACATTGCCTAGCAGCGTCGATGACAGAAATCGCGTGCTGAGAAACCTTTCGCCCTGAATTGGTACTTCAATTTCCAATCAATTCATAGGTGGTTTCCTGGCTGTTTTTTTTTTTTTTCGGAAATGTAGTCTAGTTTATAAAATAGGAAATGTCTTCGCAGGAATTCCAGCAGAAACTGGATGATGTTGCGCCACTTCTTCAAACCGCCAGCGAGAAAGGGAAGCTGTTGACCATGATGGAGCCTCACGGAGCGCGAGCAAAGAACGAAGTGCAGTCCAAGCTCGATGAATTAAACGGCAAATGGGACGAACTGCAGACGAAGCTTAGCAATGAAGTAGCCGAGTCGGAGGAGAAATGCGAAGCAGTTACTGCTCTGAATAACGAGGTGGAAACTGTTTCCAGACGGTTGGATGAGCTAGCGGCTTCCACTGAGGATTTGACTGCAGCGACTTACGATACTGCCAACGTCCTGGAACACAGAGAGAACTACGAAGTAAGATACAATCATTTTTCTTTTTTCTTTCCGCTTGTCGTACCTGTTCACAGCCTCCACAAAACTTTTTTCTACACAGTCACGTAAAAATATTATCTTAATTCTCAAACCTTTGCACCGTTTTAAAAGAAAAAAGGAAAATGTTTGTCCTATTGACGTCATCCATGCGTCTGTCCTATAAAAGGTCATAACTGAGAACACTGAAGTCAAAATATTATTTTACTTATTACTACTACTGATGATACTACCGTTTTAGTCCTGTTTTTGAACTATGTAGAGCATTGTAACCCCCCCCCCCTCCTAGATGGGACGCTCGTCCATCTCAGGTCACTCATTCTGCTAGGTTGTCCCAACAATTGCGTTCTCCTACAGAACACTTGATTCTCGTAGTACCTCTCTCTGCCCAGCAGAATAGATAGATAATACTATGGGTGCAAAGAGATACTGTGAGAGTGAAGTGTCTTTTTCAAGATCACAATGCAACGACCCTGGCCACAGGGGCCGAAACCGGAGTCCTGTGCACTAATTATAAGGCCTTCCAGGACTGAGATTAACCTGGTTTATTTTCTTGAAGTCGTTCAGCAAAGAAGTCTCTGACCTCCAAGGATCCGTTGAGGACCTCAGCAGTCGATGTCACGAGCTAATGAGCTCCGTCCCGTCCAAAGAAAGCGAGGTACTTGGCGAGCAGCTAGTCACGCTCAGAACCAAGTGTGAAAACCTTGAAGGTCACGTGGCAGAAAAGGAAGAGGAGTTTGAGGAGACGCTGTGGAGATGGCAGGAGTTTCAGAGTGACATTGATGCTTGTTTCCGTAATTTGGCCATGATCGAGAAGTCTTTGGATTTTCAGTCTCTAGATGAAGGGGAATTGGAAGATCGCCGAGAGACACATCAGGTCAGAGCTTGTCACCAGTGCCCGGTGCGGGAATTGTTTCTGCAGCGGAACTAGTGTTGCCTTTAGGTTGCTTTGCTTTTTAAACCAATCAGACTTTGGTATTTTGTTGTTCGCGATCATACCATCGTACAACGTGCGGCCCTGTCTCCCTAGTGAAGGGTTCGACATGACGATAATACTTTTACCAAAAGCATATTGTAATATTCATTTTGTTTTGAAAGTTTTACATTCCCATTTAAACCATATGAGAAAATAGGTTCTGTTGAAAGTCAAGTAACCAGTTACGAATTTCAAGAAAAACATAGAACAAATAGAGCAAGAATTAGAAAAAAAGATAAATAAAAATAAATCTGAAAGCTCCAACCAGAAAGAGTGTGGGACGTCACCAATATGATATCAATTCATTTACTAAATTTTCATCCCCATTTTGCCATTAATATTATTTAATGATGCTACCGCAGATGTTATCGGACAACCTGGACATCCAAGAGTCGATAATTTACGACGTCAAAGACAGAGCCAGTGATGTCCTAAGAGTGTTTCCCCCTGGAGACGTCGACAAAGCCAAGGTGAAACTGATTTCGCTCGATCAGCGGTTTCTCCTTGTCAAAGAACGCCTTCAGAGGAGACAGGAAGAAATGTTGAAATCGTCGGTGGACTGGCACGAGTTTGAATGCGGGCTCAAGAGCTGTTTGGAGTGGGTATTGAGAGCAGAGGAGCGCTTGGCACGAGAATTAGCAGATTTGCCTGAAAACGAGACTGAGATTAGACGGCTCAAGGTTAGTGAAGGGTTTGAAAGGTGTTCCCGGTAAACTCCTATTTAGGAAGTAATTATTTCTTTGCGCTAGTTATAATGTGCACAAGGGAATGTAGTCTATGACAATTTAGGTTAATACAATATGCCCTTAATCGCTTTCAAAGGCTAGGAAATTTATTTGGGTTGTTGCGAAATGGTCTCGGCCACACCTCAGACAAATTCATTTTCGTGAGTGCTTAGCTAACTGTATATTTACATTCATAATTCTATAACGCAGATCTTACACTGTTCATCGGTTTAAAAAAGTAATAATTTTCAGTCTGTGTAAAGAATTCCCATGACAGAACAAAAAGAAATAAACTTTAAGTAATTTTTTTTCATTAGTTCGGCAGTTTATACGTTTTCCTTCAGAAAAAGAAGCATGCGGTTTCTTTCTTTGAAAGATTTCTAACCAGGCGGTTTTGCACTAGCCCCTTTTAAAGTAGTTTAACTATTTCCTACATTCTTTTTTAAAATCTGATCTAACATTGTTTTGGCACCAAAATACACTGTCGATTTTGGCGCCTATCCCCAGTCTCACTCGGTGTATCCGTGGCCTCTCCAAACCTTTCTTTTATGACGTTCGTTCACGTTATAGTTTACGCACAAAAGGCAGTCTTGTCTATATTTGGAGAAAGAGACATGCAAACAATAGTTGCTGCTGTTATTTGAGATGTTCTGTCGCAGTTGTAAAGTACTTTGTCCAATTTATGCATAAATCATAGAGACTAAAGTAAACATGGACAGGTGTTTCAACTACACTGGTTGCTTGTGCGACGATGCAATCACATCTCTTGCCGTAGTTTGAATTTTTCCTTTTTTTGTTCAAACCGTGTCTGTCTCAAAATCATCTGGACTTATTCTGTCCTATAAAATAAGTCGACGTAAACAAGAATTTAACGTGGCAAGAATTTCAAGATTGATCTCGAACCGAGAATTGACTCTCCCACAGCTTAGAGAAATTATGATGGCCGAAGAGAAATTATTGTCTTGATTCTTATATGTATTCTCCTAACTTGTACTTATGTGTAGCAACTGTTAAAGAGAGTTTAAGGTTAATTAAGGGTCGCTTTGCCATTTTTCATTTTAATTTGTTGAAAACTGAACACCAATCATGGTCAAAATCTGAGTTTCAATCATTGCCTCCGAAGTCACACCATTCGTTAGGACATTTTTTTTCAAATTCACTGAATGCTTTGCTCATGAATCGCTTCGCATGGTAAGAGAATTGTTTTTTTGGTGAATACTTCCGATTTAGACTTTGGAAGAGATTTCGTTCGTTTTATCTCACTTAATAAATCGTAGTCTCCCTTTCATATTTTTTTTTGTAACCCCAGGCCACGTTGCCTACGAACAGCGTCAAACTTGAATCAATTAGCGTGTAGGTTTAATTTATGCGTGTTCAGGTTAGCCATGTTTTCCTGGTTGAGCTCCTTGCGTTTAAATGATCGTTGGCCGTCGATAATATGATTACTTAGGAGCAGATCAGAGTTAGGACTGGCGAGCAAGGGGTAAAGAAGTGTTTACCTCTCAGATCATTGCGGTCGTGACGGCAATTTTTAATTTCGGTTGATAAGTAACTACAGGCTTAGCAGTGATCACGATGAAACTGCTATGTTGTCAGACCGCGTTTTGTCGCCTGAGAAAAGAAGAAGAGTAATAGGAGTTTGAAGGACTATGGAAGCGAAGCTAGATAACTGAGTAACCGTGATGGCGAACAATAGTACCGATTTGTACTTGCATTATTTTTACTTCCAGGCTTTCGGCGATGAATTAGATGTTCGACAAGGAGACTTCGAGAGCATTCGCAGCCAAGGGGACCGATTGGTTTGCCAACTAAACGATCAGGCCGAGCAGGAGGCCCATCGAAAGCAGATGGATGACATATCTAACCGGCTAGATCGGATACAGAATCTGGTGAACGAGCGAGGGCAGTGGATCGGCGAAAGGACGCACTACGGCATTGTAGAATTCGAAATCGCACTGAAAGATTGTTACGAGAAGATAGAGCAGTTTAAGACCAGTCTGCGAGGAGTTAGCAATTTGGAATCTGTCGATGGAGTGCACGAACGTTCACAGGTGAGTCTGAATAAGCCGAAACAAAAACAAAAACTAGGCAAGCCGCCTTGATTTTGCTTTCTGCTTTCGAAAGTCATTATTTAATTCCCCGCGGCCGCCTAAATATGATCTGAAGGGAGCAGATGTAAGCAGCTGTGAATGACATTGTCGAAATTGAATTCTGTGAAAAACATTGATATTATGAAAATCGTGAAGTGGCTATTATTCTCTTTTTTTGTACAAGTTAAAATATTGTTGTTTTGAAAATTGAACAAGGTTTAATTCTCTTTTAGTTATTGATAGCGATCGAAGGTTCCTAGCAACTAAAACAGCTTGTTAAAGTTACTCGACTGAGGTCGGTCAATTATCATGTCATGCTGGGTTGGTATCGATCTCTCAGTGTTCTGAATGTCGAAAGAAATAAAAACTAGCATGTCTTTCTTTTGACATTTTTCCGTCTTGCTCGGCCGTTATTTCTCAAGAAAAGCGTTATTTCTTCTATTATTTTCTCATTCATTTACGAGAAAATGCACTTGATTAGCATAACATCACTTCCCACGCGCCAACGTCGCGTATTTAAATTTAATGTCACGCTTCGAGAATGCTCGTTATTACAATAATCCATTTTTTGATATCGGAGCGACAATTTGTACATTGTGCAGGGCGTGTATTTGCCTTTGTTTCCTTGTGAATCGCTAGGAGTTCAAATGGAATCGTTGCCTTTTATTTGTTTAATGTTTTCTTTGCTCTGTATGTTGTCAAATAGGTGCACAATATCACCTAAAGCACAATAAGACGGGAATACGGTTGCTTGTGAATCCAATGCATGTCATTGTATATGACATAAAATCATAGTTACCCGTTTCACTTTTTGTTCAGAAAATTCACTTGGTTCCCTACTCGTCATGGTTTTGTTTACTCGTTAATAAATGTTTTTAATTGTTTTTTCAAAAGCAAATTGAAATTAGAACAAGGTCGATAAAAGCTCATGATAATAAGCTATAAGTGACCTTTGCATACGTTGACATTAGTGGACTTTTCAACGCTGATAAACAAACTTGGTTTTTGATAGGGCCTCCAAGGTAAGCTTTGTCAGACACTTGGAAACATTTTTTTAGAATTTTGCATCTTCAAGGAGGGATTAGGATATGAAACTTCAACTTTCTTTGTACAATTTTCGTCAATCTGTTTTTGCATCCAGCTTTGAACTGTGCTAGACAAACACGATTTTCGAGGTCGAAATGACCGTTAGCACTCCGGATGGAGAGATGAACTGCAAGAACCTTGAAACAGCATTTAAAGTTTCACTCATTCCTGCGAAGACGGATTTTAGCCTTACATAATATGCCACAGCGATTAAAATACATTTTTGCTGGGCTCAATGGAAAGCCTAATTGTAAAATTTGGAATAAAAATAATCTTTTACTGTAAGTTAATACTCTTCTATGCTTTAGTAACCGATAACGGTTATGTAAACTCACTTAATTTTTTTCTGTGGAACCGCCTCGTCTGTCAAGTACTCGACCACAAAATCTAGAGTCAGCATGTGTACATGCATGTTTATCCATCTTCGATTCTGTCTTCATTGTTTTGTCGGCTCAACGGAGATAACGTCTTAATCCCGAACTTAATAGCTATCTGTTTTCTTTAATAAAACTAATTTCATTTTACCCCAGCTTTGTTGTTGCCGATCGCAAGCGTATTTAAGGCAGGCTGTTTGAAACGCAAAGCAAATGTTGTGTACTTGTTGTTGGGACTCAAGGCTTTTTTATACCGTGAGGTCTTTTATTTTTATTTTCCTCTATGTTGTTTTTACTTAAACTTTTACTTGCCGTTTTTTAAGAGTTTGAAAATTTTGTCATGTCTCTGAATCTTGAACGTGATGTTATTAAAATTGTAGTGGAAAGAAAATAGAACCTGCAAATTAAATGTGATGTAAATATCACAGTATTTCCATTTATTTTTATTTCCAAACCTAAACAATCTAACTTTTCTGTAATTAATGAACACGTTTCACGTCAGTTGACAATTGATTTTCTCTGTCTGAAAGAGATATAACTCTAGGTGATTATAATAACAAGTTGATCAGGATATTGCTGTCTTCGAGTTGATATCATAAATTATTCACCGTTTGGGCAGGAAATATATTTTGCGAACATCAATTTATTTCACTCCAGGGCTGAAAGTCTGATGAAATTGTCTGAAGAACTGCCGTGAAATGTTCGTTTATATTAGAGATTAATAGCTTATACTAGTTGAATTCATTCTCCATTTGTTTGCCTCAGTATAGTAGTGCACTATGCATAGTGGTTTTGCTGTCTTTATGTAACTATTACGAGGCCTTTGAGAATGTTTCTTTGTTTCGTGCGTTATTTCGTTTAAAGCTTGCTAATCGAGCCTCTTGTTCTGTGATTTAAGTTGTTATTTTATTGCTTTACACAGCTTATGGAAATTATTTCATTTTTTCTTGTGCGTGGAATATTGTCGTTTTCGTTGTAAGTATTTCAGCTGGTTGCGATGTCATAGGTTAAGCTCAAACTCGAAAGTCTCATTTTTGAGCCTGGTAGTCATCAAACTGTGTGAATTGTTCTGTCACAGGATCTTCATTCAGAGTTACAATTCATAAGGAACCATGCAAGGAACATCCAGGAACAGTGCCAAACATTACTACCGCAAATTCCCGACGTGGAAAAAGAGGCAGTTAAAGAGAAGCTGGAAAGATTACAACAAGACATCGCTACACTCGAAGAAGAGACGCGACTTAGGTTGCGCCATGTCAACAGTGAAACCCTAGGGAGAGAGGAAGCGTCTGCGTTTGTGGAAGGTGTCGTACCAAAGCCTGCTGGTCAAGGTCTAGTAGAAAATAGCGATTCCGATGTAGGAGATTCAGAAAGTGGTGTCTCTTCAATGGAATCTTTTGAAGGGATTTTACGCAAAGAAAACGGGCACGCCCCAAGCGAAAACGGCGTACGCGTAAACGGCGTTCCCGACGACCATTTTGAAAACGAGGATACTGACGAAGATGTTCATCTTAACGGGGGATTGTCTGTTTCGCCCGACGAGTATCAGCGAATTCGTTTGAGTCGTAGCGCAGATACAAACCAAGATACAAACTCCTCACGTGATCTTGATGATTCGCGCGCTGCATCACATGACGATAAATTCGGTGATGTCAGCGTGCCTGTTTTGATTGTAACTGACGAGGATGGGACTCCGGCGGAAGTGGAATTTGCCGAAAACGGAGTAGATGGCAGTCAGGAGAATGAAGGTTTCACCGACCAAGCTGGGGAGTTCTTCTTTGACGATTTCGATGTTTACTATGGTGAGAGCACTCCTAAAACCGTAATTGATCCAGACAACACTTCTACACGCGATGACACGATCACTTCAGAGAACGAAAGCAGTGCACCAAAAGGTGACATCGTTACCATCAAGGAAAGTTCTTCTCACGATTCGAAAGCGAGTGACATTGTTGATCATTTACTAAACGGTGATGCTCCAGAAGGTCAGTCGAATGATTTAATATTAAAAGACGAGAGTGGATCGCTCGAAGAAAGTATCGTTACTGAAGTCACGCTTCCGTCTCATAAAAGCGTGATAGATAATGCGTTGCCAGACGATTTTGACATTTCCGCCGATTCTAAACTTGGAGATGATATTTTGCGTCACAGCACTCCCGCTGAAGATATTGAAGCCACTCCGACAGAGGGAAATATAACACCTTATCTCCGAGGCAATAAGAGTGATTCCGTGGAACTAATAATTAGCGGTCCCGAAACTAAAACACCTCCTCAGTTCGACGAAGTTAAAACAGCAGATAGCAATTCTGATTCGTCTTATGTTTTAGATAGTGTAGTAAAGAAATCTCCCAGCCTGACCAGTCAAACAGGTGCTAAAACAGGTTTGGCTAATTCGGAGCCAAACGAAGAGATGGACAAACTTGACAGGCTGTTGAATATCGAAGAGCATTCGTTTGAGAACAACGCAAGAGGCGTTGAAGCAGAGAAACCTCATGACAGAATCGCGTCCATTTTATCAGAGCGTCGCAAAGCAGAGGAAGCTGAAAGGCTCCGTTTTGCCGAAAGCTCTGTCAGAGACACTGATTATGAGCTATTCACCTCCCGACCCCTAGACCTTGTTGATAGGAGCTCCCCATTAAAGGACCTAGATGATTCTGATAGCCTGCTGCACGAGAACATGTCTTTGGACGCATTCCTCGTAGAAGTTGAAAAATTGTTGGACAAGTTGCGTTCCATTGAGGAGTTGATCACAACAGATATGGAAGATGAGGATAATGTCAAAGATGAGTTGGCTAAACACGTGGTGAGTACTGAAAACCATGTTAATCATTTTGTTAAAAACATTTTGATTATATCTGAATGGGATATAAACTTGAACGAACCCTCTGGAGTAAAGTGCAATTCTTTTTACGATCACCCCTCTTAACTTGGTGGCCTTTGGATGGTGCACTCTACTCCGGATCAAGCGGTCCGGGTTTGCGCCCTTGCCGGGGACATTTATTTATGCTCTTAGATAAGACACTTTACTTTCACAGTGCCTTTCTCTACTCAGGTGTATAAATGAGTACCAGCAAATTTATTGTTGGGGGGAACCCTGCGATTGACTAGTATCACGTTGCGGTGAGCAAGGGGAATAATAATATTTCTTAGTCGCTTCATGCTTCAGTAACTGGAAATAAGCCCTGGTTTAAACTTACGCGTCACGCCAGTCTTAAGTACTTGTGACATTGCGTGACTTAATCTTTACGTGTACAAAGTAATGCTGTCTCTTGTCGTGAACGCATTAAATTTGAGTAGGGACGATCACTAAACTAATTGTTATTATGTAATTTGGTTATATCAACTAAGTTGAAAATGTAAATTGGCCACCGTAACGAGTTATAAAGCTGACGTTTCTGACTACATTGTTACCCCCACCGACGCAGCACCACAGTTTCTTTAGAAACTTTCACTCTTTATTAATTGTTATTATGGTTTTGTTGTTGTAGGCATTGTGTGTTTTGATGTCGAAACAACAGGATCGCGTGGATCAAATGAACCTGTTGTCCCCAAGTTTCCTGCACGGGAGTGCCAGTTTGAACATCATTCTCGAGGAACGGCTACGAGAAGTGAACGCTCTTTGGAAAGAGGTCCAAATGCGAGCTTCGTCGAAACAAGAAGTCCTTGAGCGCTGCGTTCAGGAACAAACACAAAACCTGGAAAGCACTCGGCAGCAAGAGGTCATGGCGTTCACGGAGAACTTCTCTTTTTTGAGGTCGCTCTACCTTACTGTGGACTGCTGTGATGATGCTTGTAAAAGAAGGAAAAGTGGTGTGGTCGATAGAGATGATAATGATGATGATGAGCAGGAGTTTTACGACGAGGAGTTGAAAAACCAGATCGAACTGCACGAGCTGTTTGAGGGACTAGCGTCAGTGGAGGAAAGTGCAGTGTCGGAACTGGTAGTGGATGGTGATTTGACGAGGTACCAGGAGCAGTTGACGCGATTACAGGTCAGTCAGTAGCCATATATGGGCGTAGTCGCCTTGGCAGCCTTATTGGGCTCGTAAAATAATACATGTATTTGCTAGTGGTGAAGAGCTTTTCTTGGCGACTGTAATGGAGATTACTATTATTCTAATAAGTAGTTCAACTTAAAGATTTTTTTTAGTTGTGTGGAATCATGTGGGTTTGTATCTGAAATATGACGGAAGGAGCACCTCTCACTGGTCTTTACTAGTTGGGAAGTTCCCTCTACTACAAAGTCCACTCGACCAGACGTTTTAACGAAGTTATCTCAAGACATTAAGTCATTTGTTATGTTATTAATGTTTTCTTGTGAAGTAACCCCTGTAATTGGAGTTGCTAAACTTGGTTAGTGGATATTGCTCAGGCATTAAGGTCGGTCGGTACCTACAGGGAACGATAGTAAATACAAAGTAACATGTATGGTAATGTCAAATTCGTAATGGTGATATTCCGATGCGCCATCAATGGCGTTATGACCCTCATCCTACGATAGATACCTGTCAGAATACTGCCCTGACGATGTTTACTTCTTTTCTGTTCATGGTCCACAGGACCTCGCAACGAATCTAACGAAATTCAAGAACAAGTTGGATACTGTTTCGCGTCGATTGTCGCCCACTACAGCGGAAGATGAAAACCTTCGTCAGCAGGTCTCTGACCTTAACAGCCTTATGAAAGGCGTCATCAAGCTAGCCCTGTCTAAACAGCAGGAATTGCGTGCGGCAGTGGAGAAGATGGTCAAGATTGAAACAGCGCTGTTAAATCGAAGAGACTTCGAAGGAAAGTTACAAGAGTGGTCACAATTGGTAAACGATGTAGAGCAATTTGTTGAACATTTGGGACCCTTCAATGAGGATGAAAAAGATCTAGAGTTGCTGCACTACGAGGTAAGTGTAATTGTGGGCTATTCTTTGCTTTGTGGAAACACTAGGGTGGAGAATGAAATATATGGGAAGTCCTTGCTTCTGTGAGTTTTCTTTTAAAGTGAGTTAAAGTTTTTTTTTTCCGGAGTCTGAAACACAAGAGTAAAAATCACACGTTGTTAAGCCCAGATAGTTCTGCACATTTCTCTACATCACATCGTTGTCTTGTTTCTTAGTACGCAAAATTGATTATAGTCGTAAAAAGTTATTGTGTTAAAAGTATGCGATTATGGAGGCAAAAGGTTAAGTCTTCATACAGGCCAAGTGTCCCATCAGGCCGGCGCTTATCTCCAGTTTAAGTAGTAAGAAGCGACTAGGAGTCATTTCGACTCCCCCTTGGATGGGATGCTAGTCCAACGCAGGGGTTGAACGCAGAGGCGAGCGCACGAACCTTAAGTCCACTGCACATCGACTACTATAATGCGATTATGGATAAAACGCTGAAACGGGAGTGTGGCATTAAAGGCTGTGACAAACTAGCGCCAGTCCATTCCCGGGACGGTTACAACAATTCCCCTATCGTCTTTAGTCGTTTCAACTCATAAATAGATGGAATAAACAGTGCTCGCTGTCTTGCCAATGTCAATGTTTAGTGTAGGTTTAAGGAAATGCTGTTTTTTGTCCCTAAATTAAATCACTGACACTTTTTGTTATCCATACAGTTCCTACAATGTCATTCCGTAATCCAAGAGTGCCTTCACGACTTCTTAAACAAAGAGTCCTCTAGGGGCGCCAGTCCTCACAAGAAGGCGCGTCTCGCTGAGTTGAACAAACGCTGGGGCCGCATTCGAACGATCCTGCGGAATCGCGAGCGAAAACTGAAGGCTCTTGGCGTCTTAGTGTCTGAGATAAACACTCCTCCAAGACAAGTCGTAGTTGAATCTGTTGTTCCCGAGAAAGAGAAACCAGTCCTGGCTTCAACTCCCAGGGAAGTCAAGAAGTCAGAGGTTAAAGATACCAGGGAGACTCCCCCAAGAAGCAAATCGTCTTCACCTGCGCGGGAGTTAAAGACTCCCCCAAGCGGGGAAAAGAAATCCCCCAGGACAAAAAAGAAGCAGTACGAAGAGGAGTTACGCGAATTCTCCGAGTGGCTGACCAGTCAGGAAAGAGCTTTTCACGAACTGATTGGTGATGAGAGTTTGCCGCCCACCATGGAAGCTTTGAAGGAGAGACTTAAACAGTTCCAGGTACTATAACATTGGAGGCAATGATTGTTTAGCACATACATAGTAGAACCATTAGTTCCCTTCCTCCCCTCCCCCCATCACTCGCTTCTGTCCTCATTCACACGGCGTACATCTGTCGTGCTCATTTTATTAGAACCTCATATTTTCCGTTTGGACACTCCCGTTAAATTTTTTTTACCTGAGTAATTTTCGTATATGATATGAAAGAAATGTTCATAATGTCACGAGTGTAGGACAAAGAAGAAAAAAATCTGAGTTCCTGGCTGGTACGAACCCTATAGGTCGAAATAATTTTCTAAATCAACACACGGAATTTACTTACTGACCTGAACTAACGTTTCGTATTTTTTTTTAGGGATTTTGCCGTAGCATTCACAGCCACAAATCCAGAGTCGAAATGATGCGACAGTACGTAGTACAGAGCGGAGAACGCCTTGATGCTGATTTCGTCGGTCCGAAGTACGAAGATGTCACGAAGATTGCCGACAGTATGTATGAAGCGTGCGAAGAGAGTGCCGAATGGCTTCAAACGGTATTAATTCAGTGGCAGTCTTTCGATGAATCCTCGAGAAAGTTCAACTTGTGGATGGATAACTTAGTTCAGAAATCGTTCGCCTTTGCCAGGAAAATGCCAGAAGATCACATCGATGCTGTGTTAATGAAAATGATGAAGTACCGTGAGCTGGATCGTAAATTCACCGAGCGACAGCCGAGCAGAGATGGCTTGGTGTATGAAGCCGAGCAGGTTTTGACCGCCACAGGTGAGCAGCAGATATAGTTAATATCATTTGAACCCTTTTGGAGTCAATAAGAACACGATATCCACTTTTTCGTACTGCAAGACCAAACTGCGACGATAAGGGTATTTTGGTGTAAGCATTATCGCTCGAGCCAACTTAGCTTCAAAGGTGCTCAGTCACGATATTTTGAGGGGAGCCTGAAAATAATAGTTCTATAGGACAGAAGAACGCTAAAGAGATGATAATAAACCATAAAGGAATAAGGAAAGTTAAAAATAGACCTTTTTAGCTTGGGCGGTTTGTTTTTCTATTATAGACCACGTGGGAATCTCTAGAGAACTGTTCCTTTATCCAACCAAAAATTATTCCTTCATGTACACGCGACGATGTGAAAATTTGAAAGCAGGAATTCTCAAGAATATCATCACATGGTCTGATATGAAGAAATAAACCTCCAAAGCTAAAAAGATTGGCAAATGACGAAAAATTGAGGCTAAACTTCTCGGAAACTTCTCAAGAATACAATGCGTCGTATTTTATCTCTCATTTGTCTCCAGTTTTAGCTAACCTTGTTTCCTTTTCACTTGTTACCTCTTCAGTGTTATTATACTGCATACTTATACTGTAGTAAAATATTATTTTGAGATTTTCTCGTAATAAAGTAGTCAGTTTAGCTAACCAATCACAAAGGACACAGCCAATACAGTGAAAACTCGAAGAAAAAATACACGTGGCTGGCGCAAAGGGCGGGAAAAAGTGTGCAAGCCAGTCACGTGGTTTTGTGTTCACGTCTGATTGGATGAACAGTGACACGAGTTTTTAAACCAATCACGTTGGTTAGTAATGCAAAACCAAAGAGAATGCGAATTACTGTCGCGCCCAAAACATAATTAAACAGTTCTTAACACGTTTGCCGGCCTCAAGAGTCCTCATGGGCCCGATGAGGATAAGTAAGTAAGTAAGTAAGTAAGTAAGTAAGTAAGTAAGTAAGTAAACAAGTATGAAACGGCTATTTTTGTGGTGTACAATGCTGCAAATTTTTTTACTAGAGGGAAGCTACCTGGCAAGTCTAACTGCTCTTTTCGCAATTTGTCTTCTTAGGAAATGCCGACGTCCAGGCTGCTCTCAGTCAGTTCCGAGAGAGATGGCGCGGTCTTCGTCAAGAGACCCGGGGCGAGCGGCAGCGCCTTGAGCGGCTACTGCAGTTATGGAAGGAATATCAAACTGACATGGACGAACTGGTCGACTGGCTCATGTCCATTCTTAGTGTGATGAGGAACGAGGAGATCTGCGATGACAGTTTAGATATGGTCGAAGGACAACTGGATCATTTGAGAGTAAGTTAGGTGGATTCTGGTCGATTCATGCAGTTTTTAGATGGAAACGGTTTTCTGTTAAAGCCGTTTTGTGAAGGAGGATTTCACAGGGAATTTGATGTCCTTCCCTAACGAAAAACTCATCTCTTTGTTTTAATAGTCTGAATTGCATCACATCTCGTGCAATTTTCAGGTACCCTAGAGTCATACTTCGTTGATCATAAGCCAATATTTATTTCTCTGAATGCTCTGTTATTCACATTTTCGAACTCAGCTACAATCTTTTACAAAAGTCCTTAGGACACTTTTCTAATGTGACGAATTATCTGTGTTTTACGACTGAGGTTTAAAAAAGTGCAGCTTTCCTTTTAAAAACGCATTGCCGTCCCCCCTCCCCACCCAATACAATGTAGGCAATTTGGTGAAATTGCAGGTATTAGTTTTCAACATTGTATGTGGAGTGAGGGGTGAGTTTAGTAAGGCGAAGTTGTATTTGCGTCTGCCGTTCGCGCAAAAACGCCAAAAGTGCAAATTTTTCCCCTATCTTTCGTCCCATGATTGAAGATGTGTGCATAAAACTAATATCCAAAATAAACTTTTTACTTCAGCTCTATCATCTCCTATATGCAAATCAAAATAATTCATAGCTCGTTTCGTGCACAACAACTACTATTACTCAAAATAAGAAAATGAGAAACAAAATTTCCCTGAACACCTATTGTATAGATAATCCTATAACCAACTTCCTTCACTTCTTTAGTTTACAAGTTTCCTCACAGAGCACTTTGATCTTTTTGTGGTCATTAAATATGACAAGATTTACCTTTCGTGGGGGTTGCTTCTTTTGGTAAATTTTTCTCTTCTTTCTCGTCTTCCAGCATTATCAAACAGAAGTGGAGCGTCATCAGGTGATAAAAGAAAATCTGGACCGCATCGCGGCACAGTTGGAAGAAATGACACACGGAAATGCGGAAGATTTGATAGAAAGCCAGGCGAGGCTTGACGACAACTGGACTGAACTCTGCGCCTTACTTGAGGACCGCGAAAACGAGCTTTTGGGAGCACAAACCGATCTGTTGCTCGTAAGGTGCATTGACGATGTGGAGCAGCTGGAGGCGTGGTTTAATGCCGCCAGGGACACCATGGAGAGACCTATTTTGGTTCTTAGTAGTGCCTCACTTGAGGATGCTAAGGAACAGTTGGAAAAATATAGGGTGGGTAAAATTTTACATCAAACGACGGTGTGAATCTGTTATGGAATACTGATGAAAATTTCTCTTTATGACTGAATAGGTCGTTTGGGTGAATAGAACTATGTCAAACTTTTAATTTGGCCCCAGACTAGCTTATTCTGAAATCAAAGAATTACAGAATCAGGTTACGAGTTATCACTATCGGTACAAAGGGTAAATTGTTGTTTAAAAATGTGTATTCTCATTTCTTTGAAGACCATCAAGAAAGATCTCCATAGCAAGCAAGAACTCCTTGAAGCTCTAAACAAACGAGTCAACCAGTCCCTTAACGAGCGGAGAAACGCGTCCGTGCGAAGCGTTGCGGAAGGAGTGCGGCGTCTGAACGTGCAGAAGACACAGCTCATCACGCTGTTATCAGAGAAAGAAGAGCAACTCAAGTACGCGTTGAACCGTTGGGTAGACTTCCAGAAGATATACACGGAAATAAAAAATATCAATGACTGGTTTGAACAGAGAGAGGAGACACTGAACAGGTACCAAAGGATTGTTACACAGCGGGAGTTTGAGATCGCTTTGGAAGATGTTAAGGTAAGAATATATACAATAGTTTTTGAAGGCCATTATCAGGAGTTTTCGCCGTCCGTCTTTTTCATTGGTACGCTTTCAAGCAATAATATAGACAAATTGTCTTCAATCAAATTTTGCCATTTTACATTTTCTCTGTAGCCTGCCATTTAAGTACCTTGTGCGTTCTGTAAACTTTGTTCGTGTACTGAACACGGTAAATAAACTCAGGAATTACTTACGATTGGTCTGTGAAAGGTTTACAACTTCCTATTTTTGATAAAATACAAAGCTTTTAAAAGAAGTCCTGGTGCGCGTAAACTCCTAAGCCGTATAGAAATCTAATACTGTCACGCAAAAGATCAATACACTGTCACGCTAATCACTCTACGATGCCTCCGTTAATCTTCCCTTTTATCCAGGCAATGAAAGGATTCCTAGTAACACAACAAGAAGCTGTAGAAAACGTTGTCGTGGCGGCTCGTCGACTGCGCGGCGATGCCGCTTTTGATCAGCAAGAGGTACAAGAAACTATCGAAACTGTAGAAGAGAGATGGTCTGAACTAGTAACAAAAGTAGACGAATATGAAGCTTGGCTCGAGAGCTCCGTACAGGCGTGCAAACAGTACGATTCCTCGATTGATTACATCAGGAACGTCCTCAATGACACGGAAGAGAAACTAGGAACGGGAGTCGCTGGAAACATACAAGAGCTTAAGACTCAAGTCGAGCAGCTAAGGGTAAAACATATTTTAGTGTTAGTTTTATTTAGTTTTGGTTAGTTATATTTTAGTTTTTATTTATATAATACAATAGTCTAGAAAACCAGTACGCGTTGATCGCAAATTCCATCTGATCCTGCAGTTATGGTATCGACGTTGCTAAGCAACTAGTCTCGCGATGATGGCGTGACAACTTTTAGAGTTCTCACAAGAGCTGTGCTAGTCTATGAATGAACAATGAAGATCAGGAAATTTACGATTACTTCAACAAAGATTTCTAAAAACGGGAAGTGAACGGAAAGTGAATCTTAATATACCGCTTTGATGTTTTTCTTTCAAGTCTCTGCGCGAGGACATGAACGAGATTAGCGGACGAGTGGACGAAGTGACCGATTTAGCAACAGACTGGGCTCAAAACAGTGACCCGTCGTCCTCGCAACGCCTGACCAATGAGATCACTTTGCTTTCGGAGCGGTTTGGCTCAGTTTCCACTCGGCTAATCAAAAAGGAGAAGGAACTGGAGGACATTTTGTTAAAGTGGCAAAGGTTTGAGAGTTCGTGCGCGGATATGCAAGCGTGGATTAAGAGTCAGATAGCTGTGCTGAACGAGTCTGTTACAGTGGATGTATCGCTCACACTACAGCTCCAACAACTGGCGATTTGTCAAGTAAGAAAACAATGCAAATGAATGAAAAATAGAGCAGTTTCAGTTCATTGTCAAATTGAATTTTAAGTTGCTCTGTTCTGTCGTCCACGGCTGAGCTCTTTTGTAAGTTCGTAATATCTTTGATCATACGCTAACCAATCAGATAAAAGTTGCTTCTTTTAACAGTTCAGTTCAAGTTCAAGCTAATCGAAATCACTTTTCCGCGCTTGGCACTGATTCATATTTCTACATTCTATTTAATCCTTTGGGTTGCTTGAGTTTGCTATGATTTGTCAAAAGTACTGATTTGATTAGTGGAGGCACCCTGCCCTCAGGGGCAGTGCACTCGTCTCCGTTTCGAGCGCTCCGTACTCGAGCCCTGACTGGGGACATTGTGTTGTGTTCTTGGGCAAGGCACTCCACTCTTAAAGTGCTTCTCTTCACTCAAGTGTATAAATGGGTACTGGCGAACTCAATGCAGGGGTTAACCCTGAGATGGACTAGCATCCAATCCAGGTGGAAATAGAAATATTTCTATTAGCTTCAGCTCCGATCTGATGGGCCACTTGGCTTGTATGCTGACTTTACCTTACCTTTTACCAATTTACTTCGGTTCAGAGAATAGATTCTTTGTCAATATAACTGGTGTTTCTTACGCATTTATCGATTTCAGCAAATGGAGAAAGATATTGAACTTCACCGTGATTGGCTGACGTCAATCGACACCATGGCGGACTCACTCAGAGATAAGATTCACTCCGGAGCAGTTCATATCACCCCTCTGAGGAATGATGTCAACCAATCTTTCACCTCGTTTGAAGAACAACTTCAGACAAAACGCAAACGGTAATTTTCAGTGTTCCATGTTTTAAGAGGCCACTACCTGGGGGGGACTCTCATAGTAAAAGGACGGGGGGTGCTTGTAGTCCTTTTTAGGGATTCAAAAAGCGGTTTTGGTACCTCTTACAGTGTTTCTCTTTTCAGTAGGGTATTCAGCCGACAAAAATATCACCTGACTTTTAATTTTTCTCTGAAATGGTGCCTTTTAGTGATAACAAATTTCAAGCCACGCCCACGGGGGCTTTTTTCAATATTTTCGACGAGCACCCCTGTCCTTTTTATAGTTACTCACTTCCGCCACATTGCTCTAACTTGTAGGATTACTTCCGCTACACAAGGCTTTACGCAACTGCAGGAGTCGATGGACCGTTTGGTGACGTGGCTTGATGACGCCGAGGTAAGGGCCACTTGCGGAGGAGACTTAGCGAACTCTGAAAGACTGGAACTGCTACAGGTATGATTGGCTTCCGAACTTGTATTTCGTATAGCTAGACTAATAAGACATTTTCCTCTTTGCAATCAGGTCCTTAATTGTCAGATACAAGCATTATTTTAAGATTTTATTTTGTAGTGTCTAACCATTGGCGTTTTTCTGCTGAACAGCTTTCATTTGAATGGTCATAGAATTCAAAGTTGTAACCACCTCTTGCGAAATAGTAAAGTATTACTTGAAAGTCATGCTCAATAAGTTTCATTTGAATGGTCGCACACTACGGTTTGATCCACAAACGTAAAAGTTACAGCCACTTTATACAGCACAATCATGAATCAGTAACACATGAAAGAACTGCTCAGTAGCTTTAATTTGAATGGTCACACTCTAGAGTTTAACCGGCAGAATTCAGAATCATTGTCTCGAGGTTTTATCACTGAGAGTGAAAGTGCTAAATGTGTGTACCTCTCTCCAGAACTATCAATTCAAGACTATTTTGTAAACCGTGTAAGTGGACAAAAATTTCTCACTCATTTCGATCAATCGTGTGTAGGAACTTTTACAAGATCTTGACGACTTGCATCACAGACTAGAATCCTTGAATAGCAACTTGGACGATAAACTAAGAGCCACGTCCCAGAAGGAATTCCAAGAACTGAAAGAACAGGTTACACAGCTCGAAGAACGCTGGGCACAGTTCAGAAAGAGGCTCTCTGCGTCTATCGAAGACAACAAACGGGCAATCAGAAGGCAAAAGGTATTTGATCAAGACCATCAGAAGATTTGCTCTGTCTTGCAAACTGTCCTGCGAGGAACCGATAACACGAGTCTTGACCAGACAGACATGGCTGTCAATCTCGAGCGTGTAGAGGTGGGTGTTTGTCTAAATGTTGTGCGCATCTTATACTTAAGATTCCTTGTTAAGTCCTTGTAAACGAGGATACATCTTTGCAGAAACAATTTCTGAAATTTATCCTCTTTTTCTACGCACAAGCAACGTTTCTTACGGAAACAAAACTTCTGTACGAAAAGCTTTATCGGGAACATTACTTTTTTACTCGGAAACGCAGTCTGCTTCCTCAGGAAACGATGCATATGTGCGGAAAATGAATTGTTTCGACGTACTCGGGGCTCTACATCTTCTTGTTCGTCAGAGGCGCCGAATCACTCTTGCTTGTGCATGGGAATCTGGATGGGAGTGACTTTCAATTTTGACCTTGCACTCTCCTGGGTGGAGTGAAGTGATTCTCATTCTCTTTTTTTACGTTTGTCGCAGGATTTCCAGACGAACTACGAACGGTACCGACAAGATTTTGATTCTATTCTCCGTCAGTCGGAAGATCTCGATCAGGATGCGAGCACGGACAGCAGGTACAAGTTACGCCTCGATGACAACATGTCGCGCGTACGACATCTTTGGAGCTCCGTCCTGAAGCGAGCAGATGATTACAAAGAACAGGTTGGACGACAGATAGAGAGGTTCAAAGAGGTTCAAGGACTGAGCAGAGAGCTTATGAAATGGATGGACGGAATCGAGACTCACAGCGGATTCACGGTTCCCTCTTCAGCCAGTATTCAACAAATGAAAGTTCACTTTGAACACGTAAAGGTAATGATGTCAATGAATTGTGTTGTTAATTGGTAATTGCTCAAGAGTATCAGTTTCGCCATCGAATAGAGACGAATGAACAATGATTGGGGAGGGGGCGGATTACATCCATCCAGGAGTAATGTGAATATTGCTGAACCCTCGTGCCAGGTTTTTAGCGATACGGATGTCGAAGCAAGTTTATGTAAATAGACATTAAAAAGAGAGATGTCAAAGAACATGACTGCAGTTCATTTCTTATTGGATGGATACTGGCAAGAGACTTGTTTTAGACAAATGAATTCGTTTTCATCACTAACTCAAATATAAATAGAAACGTAGTATCATGTCATCATCTCCACTGCTGCACACCTTCCGTAGACAGAGGTTCATAGTAGCTCAAAGCACCACAGTTATCCCAGTTTGTGCGGCATAACGAGGAGTATTTCTACTCCTCCTTGAATGGGCTGCGAGTCCACCGCAGGGTTCCCAGCAATAAATTGACTGGTGATCCCCCTGGATGAAGAGAGGCACTGTGAGGGTAAAGTGTGTAGCCCAAGAACGCAGCACAATGTCCCCGGCCAGGGCTCGAATCCGTTCGATGCCGAGTCTATCTCGCTGGGCCACCGTGCCTCCCTAGTTCTGAAGCTAGCTATGTATACACAATAAAGGGTGAAAGTTTCTAAAGAAACTGTGGTGCTGCGTCGGTGGGGGTAACAAGGTAATTTCGTTATATCAACTAAGTTGAAAATGTAAATTGGCCACCGTAACGAGTTATGAAGCTGACGTTTCGAGCGTTAGCCCTTCGTCAGAGCGAATGTATACACAATAACTTGTAACCTCCAGTAACCGGGCATCTTTCATTGAGCGTGCACAAGTCAAGTAAGTTCATCGCTGCGCATGCTTGAATAGTATTGTGAAGTCTTACATTTATTTCCGGGAAACATGTGATAGCGCAAGCCATGAACATATTTCTCTTTCTTCAGATGTGTCAGAAAGATATCAACACTCATAGACAAGGGTACAACGCCATCTGTTCTGCTAGTCAGCGGATCATTGAAGATTGTACGGGAAGTCTAAGTGAGCAGGCCGCCATGGAACTGGACAGGGTGTCGAGGCGATGGATGATGATCACCAACCGTGTGACAAGCAACCAACAGCAGCTTGAGCTGTCATTGAAGGATTGGCAAGAGTACACGTCACTCACCGAGAACCTGATGGTGTGGCTGAGAGAGAAAGAGAAACTACTCCGAGCTCAGTCCAAGGCCATCACGGTTCATGAGGTGGAGCGCGAACTGGACACTATGAAGGTGCCTCATGAATCTGTATTTGTTCTGTCTGTTGTTTGTTTGTCGGTTAGTTTTGTCGCACTTAGGGATGTCGAAAAGCTATATCACACATTCACTTAGAGCGGTTTTATATAAACAATAGCCATCTGGCGCGAAAATATGCTCGTATATTTGTCCGCGGACATTATCTGTTCCTGGAAGCGAACGCTGTGAGCTTCAAGGAAATATATGATGAATTATAAATTGAACGAGACATTAATAGATAATTGATATCTCCAGCGACTTAACAAGGACTCCTGCTTCAACAGGCTAGTGCTAAAGAGATTGACGACCGCAAACCACAGCTGGATAAAATCACCAGGAGAGCTGAAGAACTTTCAAAATCAGCCGATCAGTACGACTCTGAGCGCATCAAGAAACAAGTATCTTCAATGAGCACACTGTGGAGCAATGTTTGTCGTCTTCTCTCGTCTTCCATGCAGTCATTGGCGGAGATTGTAAGACACTTTGAGCAGTTCAGTCGATTACACGAGACACTTTCTCATTGGCTCGTCACCATAGAGTCGTCAGTATCACGTGAACTTGAGGAATCGTTTCTTAGTATCCCAGATGATCAAGGAGATACAGTATTTCAGGTTGGTATGTTTGTCTGATGAAAGGTGTTTCCCTTAAAGTTTCTTTTCGGCCCGTTTCTCTCCCTTAGTCACAAGGCTTCAAGTCAACTATTTTCCTTATATCACTCTAAGTGTACCGGTTTTGACGTTCGTTAAATCTCATTCTTGAGTACTAAGCTTAAAAATATCATTCACTTCACAAACATCTTGTAGTAGTCATTCCAAAACACTACAGTACACAGAAGCATCCTCTTGAATTCTGCTTCTGCTCTTTCCTATGCCCTATCTTTTTCGAGTTCCGAACGATTATCTCGGTATTTTATGTCTATAGGTTTACGTCGCTGATATTGAAGGTCACGAGGGCACAAGGTCAACAATGAACGAATGCGCCTATTACGTCATCAGTAAGGCAGGCGGTACGCCATATGCAGGCGCTGTTGCTGAGAAACAGAAGCATTTGAATGACCGCTGGCGCGCTTTGTGTCAGCAGTTGGGTATCACCTACAAGAAAGCGGAGGAGACTAGGTACGGGTTGAAGCTGTTGGAGATTCAACTAAAACAGCTCAACACTTGGATGGCCGAAGTGGAGAGTCGGTTAATGGAATTCACCGTGACTGCCTCTTGTGTTCTTACAGAAATTCAGAAAAAAGCCAAAGAAATGAAGGTACCGTTTGTGTGCAAGTTATTTTTGAAAATATTGGTGCAGGTGCGATTTCACCTTAGCCTCTTGCCCCTCCCCTTCCCCTCCTCCTTCCCCCCTCCCCCTTCCTCCTTCCCCGCTAGGAAAGTGGGTTCCTTAAGGAATCTCCCTAAGGGACAATTACATTTTTAGAGTCGGGGGATGAGCAATTTGTTGCTGACCTTTAAAGGTTGTGCATGATTTTTTGGGGTCGGCAATAACTTGTGCAAAACTTTTGTTTTGAAATAGAATCAACACTGCCCTTGTTAGATTGTCTTTTTCATCCGTTTTCAGTGTGCATGCTTTTTTTTGGAAGGCGCTAAACCCCCCTCCCAACCCGTCAAAAATAATTAAAGTTCGTCCCTAACCCTTACCCATCACTCTTCGCTGCTGCTGTGTCCACTCCCCTCGTGTTTTGTTTCAAGGAGATGTTAACTGACGAATCGACTATTTGTTGAAATTATTAGAATACTGAGACAGATGTTGAAAGCCGCGCCACTGACGTGCAAACCGTTCTCCGACTTTGCGAGGTATGTAGTCGCTGATAAATATATAAATAATTGAGATGTCACGTTATAAGTTAGTCAATTACGTTCAATGTCTCTATGGAATTTAAAAGCTAATTAGAAACATTAACGGCTATTAATTATGTATAGGTTAATTATTTACCATAACAGATATTATTTCTAGCCAAAGTGAATAGCATGACTTCGGAGTACGTTTGACCAAAATTTGACGTGAACCTGTCAGGCCTCTGTTGGTGACAAAAGTCCATCTCACATTTGTTGGAGGCGGGACAAATGCAATCATAAAAATGTCAAATCGTTTTTACTTATGTGTTGTGAGCTTGCGAGAGTGTGTGGCCACTAAACAAAGGAACAACGCCCAAGACGGCAGCTTCGCAAACTCACTATGGCGATTATTTTGCCTTTAACGACTTCAAGTTGTTCAACAGATAATGTTTAACTCATACGCCGACCCAACCCAACCGTTTCATTTAGAAACTAATACCTTTGTGTAGATATAGGTCACCGCTTGAACAGCTGCTGCTCGCATGCGCTGTCAGCTATCAATCAGACTTGCATGTGTATCTTTAAATCTTTGTCAGAAACTTCGCCGGGATCGCATGGCGTGTCCCTCAGAAGACGACCGTCAAACCCTGCAGAGGACTAAAGAGAGTTTTGAAAACCGCTGGACAAACGTCCGGCGCACTGTATCGACGAAGAGGAGACAAGCGGAAGAGAGGTTGATTCTGTGCAAAGAGTTTTGGAACGAGTACGAGAAGTTTGTTGAGTGGATTAATGAGACGGAAAACGCCGTGATGAAATGTGAAGAAGGAGTGACGTCTGTATTAGAGATCTCTAAGAGCAGATTAAAGCGTTTTGAGGTGAGACGTAAGGAAAACAACATCTTATTAGTGACGGCTCATAATATTTTTTTAGGGTGGGGGGTGGGCAATTCTTGGGCATGGATTTTTTTCCCACGTCTTCAGGTTGTGCAAGTATTTTTTTATGTCAGGTAGAGGATCTGGATAATAGAAAGCACTTGTTCGATTTTTTTTTCCATGGCTCCTCTTGCACGATTTTTTTTTTCAGCGTTTATTATGTGCAGGAATTTTTTTCGAAACTCCTCCCCCTCCCCGTTCTTCCCGTTTATGGCACTGTGACACACTTGGCTTGTCACGCAATCTCGTCTTTCACCAATAAGAACGATTCATACAATGACGAGCGACCGCGTGACTAGCTTAATGAGCAGCCACTAGGAATGGTAGTGTTAATAACGTTATTCTAATTACAGTAAGAAAGAAATTTGATACGTTTGGGCTCTTTCAAGTTATTTCTCGAAATAGAACTTTTTCATTAATTCTCAACTTGTTGTCTTTGTCCAGGTATTCCTCAAAGACATCAACTCTCATCGCCCGCAGATGGAACGCATTGTTAAACGAAGTAAATACCTTCTCCTCGAAGTCAATGCGAGTAGCGCGTCCGACGTAAGACTTGGCGTGGATTCCTCACAGGCTCGCTGGGAGAAGCTTTGTAGTCGCGTTGAAAGCCTTGTCAACCGACATAGCAAGTTGACAGACAGAGCGGAGAAATTCGAGGGTCTCCGTCAAGAGGTCTACAGCTTTCTTACAGAGACGGAACTCAAGTTGATTTCACTCGATCCATACACTTCTGAGGAGGAACCGCGCATTCAGCTAGAAAAACTTAAGGTACGAATGTTTGTCCCAACGTTAAAATCATCTTGAAAGTCAAAAGCCGCTGGTTAAAGGTTCTTCGACGAGAATTGACTCACTTATGGTGTTCACGTGCTAGTGTCCTAGTGACCATTTATCGTGTGGTACTGTTTATCATACTGTACAACGCAGTTACAACTTTTTGGTGTCAAGATGAGATCATAGTGTGTGACTACTCAAAAAAAGCTATTGAGCAGTAATCCCATATGGTTTTCAGTTAACAACACACACGGTCGCCTAGTGGTGGTTAGTGCGTTGGACACCCGATCGAGCGGTCTGGATTAGAGACACCCGATATTCCTCCAAAATTCTTCTTCCAACATTGCGTGACAAGCCTAAAAGGAGGTCACATCTCTACGTCGAGGTGTATCAATTCCTCTAACGTTTTACGGTAACGCTGAATATGGAGCTGTTTCAAATGAATTTGTGATTTCCTTTAGGGCTTGCAGAGACTAATCAACATGAACTACTCCAAGCTGAAATCTTTGCTACAAGAAGGAAAATCTTTGCGAGAGTGTTGTTCCCCGACAGAATTTCAGTCTGTACAGCAGACGATGGACGAGCTCAACTCCAGATGGCAACAGGTAACTTTGAAATGGTAACCTTTTGCAAGCAAGCATGTCGTTTGATTATCACGTCGTGTGACATCATGTGAACTTGCAACTTCACGTAAGATATAATTAGCATGGTTATGAAATTTTAAGCTGCTTTTTTTTTCAATTTTGTTGGTTTTTCCTATCGTCAGAAAACGGACTGGGCCTGTTTGTATTTCTTATTTCTATTTTGTTTTTCCTTCTCGAGTTTGATTAGTTTATCCTTTTTTTTCTATGTTAGTTAGTTAGTTTTGCTCTTATACAAAACTCTTTTGGTTGTTATTTGTGTCCAGGCCCTTCACTGTTGCATGACGTGGATCCTGGATCTAGCAATTCCCAGTCCTCGTACCAGTCCCTCAGCCTCCGCCTCTGCTGCAGCTGGTGCTAATTCTTCTCTAAATTGACGAATTCCACCATCATAGGTCAGGTTTGCATACGTTAGATCTGCCAAGTTAATGTTGTTTTTGGTATATATTAAACATAGAGTCACATCGTGGACCAATTGCAAGCTATTGAGCAGTACTTTCATGCGGTACTGTTTAAGATGCTGTACAAGGTAGTTCTAACTTTTAAGTATGTGGATTAAACCCTTGTGTGTGACCATTCAAATGAAACCCATTAAGCAGTACTTTCATGTGGTACTGTTTATTATGCTGTTCAAGGTGGTTCTAACTTTTAAGTCTGTGGATGAAACCCTAGTGTGTGACCATTCAAATGAAACCTTTTGAGCAGTACGTTAAGCATTGTGTATATGCCCTACAAGGTGGTTCTAACTTTCACCGCTCTAAGTGAAACCCAAGTGTGTGACCGTTCAAAAAAAGCTAGTCAAGTTATAATAATTTTGTCCTTTCTTTTCATGTTTTCAGGTTCATTAACACCCCGATAAAAGCAAGTTATCTCTTTTTAAAGAGTATTTAAAAGTAATATATTTTTACCACGTATGACCTTGTATATAAGGAAGAATAGTTATTGTTGCTTTCTAATGTGTTAAGTCAGGAACGCTAAATTTGTACGTGTGTATGTGTACCTTGTCACACAGTGAGTCTACATTCACGCACGCGTGTCACGCCTATAGTCTCACACGCGTGTCACGCGTCGTAATCTTACACGACTTGTACTTTTTGTCCTTCATTTTACGCGTGATATTCTCGACAAGCTTTAAAGCGCAAAAAATATTTGTAAAAATCGTTGTAATATCGTACCTTAAAAGCGAACGAATTACAAGAAAGCTAAAGTTGAAAGAAAAGAGTAGAAACCTATTAGTTTGTAGCGAGGAAATTGTAAAAACAATCAATCCACAACTCACTCAGGTTGAACTTTAGCTCAGACTGAAAAAAACTAAGTTCATTCTGCCATATTAAGTATTTCTCAGTCTTATATGTAACCAAACTCTTTTCTCTAGCGTTTCTCGTCTCCTGTTTAGTATTTATATTCACATATGTAGTGATGCAGATCACTTGAGATAACCAATTTCGTTAGTAAGTAAAGTAGAAGTTTTCTTTTTTCGCCAAGTAAATAAGATTAAATATTTTTAAAGATTACGTACTCTTTATTTCTACTTTCTCACCAAAATGTAAGTTAATTGTCAGGAATACAAGCTATTTTTATACCGTCGTTAGAGAATTGTTAACTCAAAATAAGCACATTTATGTCGAACGGTCTGTTTGTTCAATAAACAGGCGCAAAAAACAACACTTTGTATCATTCATTTTCTCGCCTTGTGCACAAGGGACGGACAATTATTTTTAGAGGGAGGAGGTGGGGTATTGGGCAATTTCTAAAAAGAAAAACCTGCTCAGTAACAACCTATGCCACAAAAGTTAATGAATAACTAACCCTAAGTGTTAAAAAGTTATGTTCATTTTTAACACGATGACTTACTCATGAATGATTCGAGAAGCATGCAGCAGAGTTCAACCTCTCCCTAAGCAAGTTGTCCGGGTGATAAACTTCAGGAAACAGCATTTTTTTTTTTTTTCGTGAAAATAAGAAAATGTTTACTAATATTAAGTCCTAGTAACTATATTAGCTGAATAACAGGGAAATCATTGCATAAATTGAAAAAAAAATATTGGTTTACGACCTAGAATATTGTGTCCTTACTAATCTTCAATATTTGTTGAAACCCAATGTAGATATCGTGTTTGAAATATTGGTTATCTGTGTATGTGGTCTTTTTCAGGAATAGGCTTTTAAGTTTTACTTCGGTCTCCAAGAACCCAAATTAGCCTTGTGAATGTGGGGGTAGGGGGGGGGGGACGACAGACGCAGAGGTTTTACATAAATACCACAGGTCATAGAAATGCTCCTCCCCCTTGAGGATCAACATTTCTATGCAGGTTTCCGAAAAAAAAAAATTCCGGCCATGGTAAAAGAAAGGACCGTGGCCAAAAGGTGAAAGAGGGTTGGGAAAGAAGGAGTCAGAAGTAATGTTACATAGACTGACTGGTTCGTACAGAAGAGTTGGGTCAGCTACCATAAAGCGTGCACTCGCACTCTCCTTCCTCTTACACGCCTGTTTTTCGACATGACAAATTTTTGAAAAATCATTCCCCAACTCCCGAATGTTATCGCGAAATTTCATTAAAACGCTGAAGGCGTTATTTTTCGACATTTTCTCTCCGTGTGGAGATCGGGCGTCATCGTGCACGTAAGGAAAACTGCGGACCGGAGAAGGGCATTTAAAATACTTGTCGTGTTAAAAAGGCATTTGTGGGAGACAGAGGGGAGTGCGCGCCCGCGCTGGATGACGCCTTTGGGATTAGGTAGAGGTACAGTCGCGTTGTAAAAAGCGGCTTGAGAAAAAAAAACCTTTGCAAATTCAACCAAGTTGTCAAAAAATCTTGCAACTTAACTTAGGGACTTGGCGAATTTTTAGGTCTGGGAAAAGCGTGGTCTCCTTTGTCAATACAGCGAAACCGCTCTAAGTGGCCAGTTATTAAGCGGCCCCCCTTTATCAGGCGGTCAGCTATAAAAGTCCCGAAATGTCAGTAATTAAAATGCCTTTTAACCGACCTCTTCTAAACGGCCGAGGCCACCTTTGGCCACCTAAAAGTAAAGACGATGGTAGATAAGAGTCCACATGTTTATCATGATTGACTCTATGCTCAACAAGAAATTAATCCGACGGTGAAAAATATTTAAGGTACACCAACCTGGGTCGGGGTTCCACCGAGGAGTGCCAAGAGTTTGGCGCTACAGCCGGTCACGCAGGGCATGTAGGTTGCGGTTTTCCAGATCGCGTAAGAGAAGACAACAGGAAACAATGGCAAAGAGGGAAAGAAATAAAAAAGAGACGCGCTCCCGTTTTTTCCCTCTTCCCATCATTCCCCGCGCGCCCACCCAAATCCAACATTTAATACTGAATTAATTTCGCATAGGGAGCCTCTGCGGAGGAGAGCCATTTTATTCATAAATAAGGCGTGGTTTTTGCATTCTATTCATGAGATAGGTATGTCTTTTGGAAGAAGCTCTTCCTTTCATTACCACATTCAACCGAGTATATAAATTGCCCTACTTGTTCAAATCATACGGTTTTTCAAATTAACTTTTTCACTACTTTGATTTTTCATTTTTTGCCCGAATGATTATTTCGCCACAAGGATATTTCTGCCAATAATCATGGAAATGTCTTTCATTTTACAACTTTCGCATTTTTTTCTGCGAATCGCCATTGAAACTTTTTTTATTTTCCAACATACAGGTTATCCAACAGTATATCGGCAAAACGAGTTCTATTTTACCACTTTGTTCACCGAGGTAATTTTCTTTTCTCGAGTTTTCTTCTCACAAACTCAAATTTTGTTACTTACTACTTTCGAAATATATGAAAGATCATATATATCCACGGGATTTCCAGCGTAATGGTGATAACACGGGCCCGCTATTTCAGCACGGTAGACAAAAGAAATATATGTACGTTATTTGCCGGCTGGAAGGTCCGTAAGGCTGGTTTGCAGTGCCACGCCATCAAAAATAAAAATCGTAACCATTCAATGAATTAAGCCAAGAAACTGGGATATGAAAGATGATTGATATATAAACAACCTCGCCAAGATTTAGATCTGTGCGGTAA
>OMLO01000070.1_pt1 | contig 43307 bp, 32 predicted proteins | sample 1674811 | NCBI WGS metagenome assembly OMLO01 (sample SAMN06265003, study PRJEB25207) | coral metagenome | isolation source: Coral host | place: Mexico:La Bocana,Puerto Morelos, Mexico | collected 2008-11-13
TTAGTTTGTCGTCTTGTTAAGAACAATCCAAGTGTGCTTTCCATACCGACGTTTTTCACAGGCAACCGAGGCAGGGGCGGAAAGTGTCTAACTTTCCCCGAAACGTTTTGAGGTAACTCTATTATTTTACTTATTGTACTTGAAAACTTGCAGCCGCACACAGAAAACAACCACCGACTTTCCAGCTGATCAGTGTACCTGTAGTGTATGGTAGTACGGTTATCTGTTGGAGAAGATAAACATTTCTGGATCTTCATTTTCACGTAAAAAATAAAACACCTATATTCATTTATAGAAAAATGCCGAGGCTCACGCCTTAGCAACACCCATCACGAGAGAAAAAAAATGTTATTGGCTTAAAATTCTCAAGAATGATATCAATAAACTGTGATTAATCATAAAAATTTTCAGATCGAACATTTAAATATATAAATATATAGCACTTGGTGAGGAGAATAATGATCTTGGCATATTGTACTGAAAGCTGGGCTAAAAAAATCTTGTGACAGTGGAGAATGCTGGAGTATTCAAACTAGGAGATATCGAGCGGTGCGCGGAGTAGAGAAAGAGAAAAATATGGGTCGAGCATTTGGCACTCCGCACGTTGGATGGCTTCTACTGATTCTTGGTTTAAGCTTCGCTAAAGCAATTGCCTGAAATCTTAGTGCCATTACAGGTGCAAATTTATTTAGAAAAATATTAGAATGAAATCGCATCTTATCATTGTCTTTAGCCGTAGATTACCATAAAGAAAGTCACTCAATGATGCCAAATGTTATTTGCATTAAGTATCTCTCCCAAAAAAAGAGCTTCACGAGTTTTACTTGACCGGGTCTAAAACAAAACTTATGTTATATACACGGTGGCTGAATAAAAACAAAAAGGAAAGATTAACGGCAGGAAGTCGGCTAAATTAGAAATATGTTAAAACAGGATGATTTTGAAATTAAGCCTTGATGGTCAGTTGAATCGGTAAAATGAAAAGAAAAGAAAATGCTCCAATTTATTTTACGATTATCATAACTTCAATGTAGCAGAAAACCGCTGTACTTTCAATGGAAATTCCCCGTCGGCGGCAATGCCGCTGTAAATGCCGTCAGTAAACAAGGCTAGACAAGACAATCAAGGTTTTAGATTTTAAGAGGTATAAAAAACGAACAAACCGTCAACAACAATAAACACCACTCGTTATCTTATCATAGAAGTATGAAGTTCCTTTATGTTCCTATTTATCACTTGATGTATAACAATGATAAATAAGAATGGGAGATTTTCACTTCTCGAAATTAAACGTTATTTACTATCTTCGTTTGTTGTTAACACCTTTTGTTGAATGTGTAACACAAGCCCTATCAGTAAAGAGACTCCGTATATCCATTATAAATACTGTGCATCAGAAATGTGTTAGGAGGGGCGACCAATAAACGTGTTCTAACAGTGTCCTATCACTGAGAGGTGCGTCTCGCGAGAGTGGTAAATCTCGCGAATAAGCTGAGAGTATACTCAGCATACTTTATCATTTTATAGCAGGCAAGACTAGCGATTACATCATGCAGGTGCTCCATGTGGATATTAATACCCAGTCAAAAACAAAACAACATACAAACAAAACAAGAATCCCGTATCGTCGACACGAGTTAAATTACAGCATGCTAGTAATGTGACACCTGAAATTGCAAATTTATGGCAATTAACACTCGACTTGTTAACATTTTATGATCTGCGGCGTTTCCTCGCTGACGAAAACAAACAGAGTTTCCCATGGTAACGCCGAACGTGTATTTCTTTTGTAGCTTAACAAAAGGCAAAAGCGAATTGAAAAATTATTTCTACTCTTCTCAAAAATATTTTAATGGCGTGACATCAAATCGACCAAGCTCCACAAGGTCGTCAAAGTGCCTCCACGAGCTGGTCACGAGCTGGTCACGGGCCACGAGCTGGTCACGGGGCGCCTCATGGCAGACACGCGGTGCGAAAGTTATTATTTTTAAGACGTATTTATCTAAATATCCCAGCATGGTGCTTTGGTGAGCTCACGCCCCTCACTCTCTCTCGCCTTCTCTGCCAAAGAATTCTGTACATGCTGTTTCACAGACACATGTGAATGCAAAAAGCACTTTGCTTTGCTGTTAGCACAAGACGATTCTTTGAAGAAATTCTTTTACCAGGAGGACTTTCAGGCATTAAAGAATATGAAAAGACTCATCACTTGGACTGTTGTTTTTTACTTGTTTATGTCAATGTTGTCATTAGACAGCAAAAAAACAAGTACAGGAATATTTATTTAGCCTAGGCCTGTTATAAATCCGTGAAACAAATAGGTGGACAGCACTGGACAGGCACAGTTTTTGTATCATTTCAATAAGAATTAAGTCAAAACTGAGCAGAGGTTGTTTGTAATTGGACAAACGAAACTAAAGGTAAACAACTCAAACAATGCGCATAGCCTTAAGAACAAAAGAGGGACAAGATAAGCAAGAACGAATCAAAATAGAGGCTTTGAAAAGGAGCACGCCGGGTCACACTGGGGGCGAGAATTTACTAGCTACACGCGCACAAAAATGTAACGTTGCTTTGGCATAAAAGCTGATCTCTATAATATTCCATCTAGCTTTTAGCACGCTTCTGGTGAATGGTTTATAAATAAATAATCGAGAATGTAGCGGGAACTGTTTTTAATTAATATATTCTTGTATAGATATATTATATATTTTTTTCATCCTTGAAATTTTAATCTTTTTATTCAGTTTTTAATTTTGCACAGTAAATTGTAGTATCGTAGATAGAGGACCGCCCTAATTAGTGTTAGCTTGGTGATATCCTCTGTAAATATTGTTTTTATTTTTATTATTTATAATGTCCATCACAAAACTGTCAAGTTATCACATGAGTGCAGCCACCAGTAGTTGATCATGCTATCCATTCACGGGGCTAAGTGCTAGACTTCAAAAAAAAATCGGGTATTTAAATAATTATCGTCCAACGCAAGAACGAAGTAGTCAGTACAGATCTGGTCAACGTATTTACGGTGTACTGAGTATCTGAGCCGTCGAACGATCCAATACGCCCACACGAAAATATAAGACAATTCGACAGTTCGACTGATTCCGGTAAGTAATTATTAACTGTACGAATGTAAAAATTTATTATTTACACGGACAAAGTAAAATGACTAGACGATGACAAATGGTTTCACTAAATGTATTCTGGATTGGAAATAAAGAAACTCTTTGAAATGCTTTGTCAGTAAACTTAAAAATAATAAAAAAATATTCGATTTCTTTCCGTTCCATGTTATATCTCAATGCAATGCCAAGAGCCCAGCGTCAAGAAAATGAACAAAGAGTCATCCGAGCTATTGTACTTAAGTCCCAAATTCTTCTACTGTGCCGTAATAAATTAATGAAAACATTTTGAATTTGATTGTCACTAGAGGAAAATGAAGCATCCTTGCGTAGGCCTGGAACATCAACAAGCCGGGTGTCGTGCATGTTTCTTTTCCTCCATAGTTTATAAAAACGTTTCAGATGAGCTCTGAGGAAGTTTCACTTATTTTTTTTAGCGCATATCAGTCGGCATATCAGTGCATCAGTGCATAAGTGTGACGATGGCCGTTTAACCGAACATACATGTAGAAGTTTTAATTCGGCGAGAAATTTACTCCGACGTGGGGATTGCAACTGTAACATGCGAATCACACAAATCAGGGTAAAACATAAATGGCGTCAGTATGACGAAGAAAAGAAGACTGAAGTGCAATTATTTTCAACCTTAAGAATTTTTCTTCATAAGTTTTTTTTCTCTGTTTTTGAAGCCTAACAGCTTGTTTTGGCAACAATGTCTGGGCGAAAGCTCCCGTCACAGGTTATTGTTACATATCGTTTGAATTCATTCAGCAACATACAACTATCGAACTTTACCAAAAGACGGTCTTCTTGACACACTAGAACTGAGACTCACTGTGACGCTGAAAGCCTTGTTTGAATACCCAGAGACTGAGGCGAAATGCTTTTTACTACTTTGTGAATATTACTGAGTTAGGTAAAAGGTTTTTATTTCTTTTAATATAAAATTTTGATTTAAGAGCTTCATTGTCACAAAAAGACGTTTTTTAACTATTTTTAATTCCGAGGAGAAATTTCTTGTGACCGTATAATAATATACATGAAAAATTACTCGATTGTGATTGGCTGAGAGCAGTGCAGTTCAAGTGTAACACCAGTCCAAAAAGTGTAACACCAGTGCAAATTATACACCGTAATTCTGGATTATAATTGGCTGACAGATAATATGAACAGGCCAATGATATCACGTAAGACAATGACGAAAATTTTGTGCAGAAACTTTGAAAAAAAATTTAGCTTATTGGATGAGAAAAAAGGCTTTAAAGATCTTCCTGCACTTCCTCCACGCAAGTTTCTTCATGTTTATATTTTTAGTAAGTAATCATACGGTTTTTCTCGTTCAATTTGGCCGAAGGGGCTCGTGTAATTTCAGCTATTTGAAAAACTCATTTAAAATTGAACTCGAATTAAAAGCTTACTATATAAAGTTTATTGCCTTAATAAAAAAAGAAATATAATAAATAATATCTTTAAAATTTCACCAGAATCATAACCTGTCAGAAAATCAAAGTTGATGAATTTGTCCTGTACTTCTTTCCTAAATTTAATTTTGTTATACATAATATCTATGATATCCATATTGGCATTACGTAATATGGATAACCATGCACGCTCTTTCAATATTCAGTGTTGACATATTTGTGGTTCGATTACATGCGGCACAAGCCTCCTACGTAAACATTAGATTTCAGGAAGCAATCAACGACTCCCCGCCATGGCTTTGTACGTGACAAGTCAACACTAGGACTGCGTACCAACTTCCTTCGATTCAGTCAATTAGGACTATGATACTGAACTCGCTCCAGCATCTGGACCACAGGAAAAAAAATATAGCAAAAGAAAAAGAAAACAAAGCTGCAAAAATAATTATTTCCGACACAAAATACTTCGATTGAATTTCGTGCATTCGGCAGAAATACATTGTGTTAGGGAATGTTCCAATCGTCCGGGGATTTTCCGGGTGAAACGGAGGCCGCCTCATCCGTTTGTCTCATTAGTATTAAAAATCCACACTATGAACAAGATGAATTCCACGGATTCTCTGGGCCAGGAAGCAGAATTAACCGCGAAAGTCTAAGAATAACCGATGACTGCAGTGACGTCACGTACTTTTGCTGAACGGTAAGTAGAAATGGCGGCTGCTGGACTCATTAGGCCTCTTCAACGCGTATCCATTTTTTCCCTTCAGATTGGTCTTTCATCCTTACATATCCGATGAATTGCCACCTAAAACAACATGAAAATCTATTCTGAAGTGGAATTAAAAAAAAAAACGGTGCCAAGAAAATCAATCGGCACCCTGGGGTTGGAAATCAATAAAAGATCCGTATTGAAAACCGTTAGATGAGCCGTCGCCAAACCTTATCAGTCGATAAATCTATAACTGACAACTTACTTATTTTAATCGATCGATCAGTAGAAATTAAATTGAAGCTTGCAAATGATTCCGGTATGATAAGTCTACTTTGTTGAGGGTTCTCTGTGTAGCCCGGCAACCGGAGAAAATCATCATCTAGCCCCTCTCGCGCGTCACTGTTCCTTTTCATTTACTTGAGCGTGCAAGTGAAGAAGTTCAGTATTCTAAAGTGTCAATATTATTAAGTTGAAAAGAGAAAAAGAAAGAGAACACTCAGAATCGTCTGGAAATCACTGTAGTTGATTTCATGGCTTATTGGCCGGAAGCTGAAATAGAGGCATTTGTGCTTTATTTTGCAATTATTGTTTCTAGAAAGAGAAAACGGAAATTGATGTTCATGACAGCTATGGTGACTGAGCGAAGCGTCATGAACCTCAGTCAGATCTGAGATGATGACAAAAAATTAATTGCGTTTCCCAAGAGTGCAGGAGTTGGATCATGATTCTAGCCCGAAATGTCGGTTGGCTATTCTGAGATAATCCGGAATATATACGTTCGTATCCCGGAAAAGGTCAGTCGAATACTTCACGCTGGAATAGAGTTCAATCTTATTCCTGAATAAGGTCAATCAAACGCACGTTTAAACAGTTGAAAACACAGTCGCAAACAGCCTAATGTCACGTAAATCGTAAGCAAAGCCTGGGCCTTACACATTTCGTGTGGCCTGGGTACAAAAAAAGTCACCACACTAGCACGTGGAAGCTTTAGCCAGTCATACTCAGCGAATAGCTAGGATGCATTACTGTCAGACTATTTTAAAATAAGTTGTACATTGTACGTTATTTTGTACTTCATTTTAACGCTATGTGTAGATAGCGTGTTACATAACCATTATTAAATACAGGCAAATCAAAATGCTATTCAGAGTGACTGGACCACTAAGCTGTTCAGGCTAAGCTAAGCTTTAACATGCTAAAAAGGAGCATTAAGTATATTTAGACCACTCGACTGAAGAGTCCATCTCGAACTTAAAGTCCATCTGAGACGTTACCATATTTCCTGTATTAAATTATTTGCGGACATGTGCAGATAATTTCAATAGATTATTAAAGAACTGATTACCAAAATATAACTGGAACAAAACTTAGCTTTTCACATACATAAACAAAATTGTGATTGGAAATAATTAAGGACACGAGGAACCTCTTAGTTGGCGCAAGTTTAAATGCCAACTTCTATCACGCTTATGATGAATCATAAATAAATTAAGAAGTATCGTGATCTCAGAGTAATCACATGAGCGGTAAGAACACGAAAGACCATTTTCCCCATTTTTTAAAAAAAACGTCTTTGCGTGGGACTCATGAGCATCTATTAATTGTCGTTCAAGGCGATAAACGAGGCAGTTATTGTCGGGACAGTGTCCATATCAGGTGCAGTGGTGTCCTGAGCGAACTGACTTACAATCGTTACGCTCTCGCCCAAGGAACACTACAACTCATTTCAGGTATTTCAAGTGATTGTCAACTGTAAAATTCAGGACACACAAACTATGATTAATTTTCTTTGCAAATCTTATCAAGCATTTTCTCTTGATCTTATATATTCATGTTTTGCTTAAAGTGTGACGGTTTTTACGTTGTTCGAAATCTTTTCTTCATCCATTTAGCTGACTGCGAGACTTGAATACCAGCTGCTGTTCAGGAAATAATCGCGCGCTTACTTTAATTGTCCTGACCTTTCTGGGAGATTCCACAGGCTGCGTGCCAAAGGGTGTTTTTCTATCTCAGTAAAGTAGTATTTTCGGGTTTCCTTCAGTTTGAAAGGTAATTTTGTACGTGGCTATGATAACTCAAAGTAACGTGACTGAATTCCTTTAATGTCAAGGCCAATGCCAAACACGAAGAGTCGCGACGATGAAAGATGCACTGATTAATTGCCAAATTCTCCTAATGCTCTATAGTGAATATATGGTGAAGACAGGGGCCATTACTGGCTGCTGACGAACACTATAGTAAATAATGAGATTTTGTTGTCAGCCTGAGAATGGTATCCTTGCATGAATAGCTAGAATAGTACGTATACCGTATCGCGAATACATTCATTTGTCGGACGCACACATGAAAGAATTTTCATTTCTGTAATTCACATAACTGACTATTAAATTATCTAAAACTGTCCCGTCATTGTTGAATTTAGTACATCAAACTACAGAAATATTCTAAAGTTGTATAGTGAACTTGAACGGCACTAAAACTGACAGATTCAGCTGAATGCGATTAAATTTTCAACCTTGGGAAGACTGGTTTGTTTACTTTAGGGTTCTAAATTCAGTAGGTATGTCTCTGTTGACAATTTCAAATAAATCTACTTGCCAAGGAAGTTAATTTTTCTTTCTCTGCATCACCAATTTTTGAGAGTAAGAAGTCTGAGAACTTGCCAAAACAACGCGTAAACGGTAACCCTTTTGAAGTAAAAACAAAACGCACATCGGCGCAATTAACTTTGATTGGGTAAAATAGCAAAACCGAACGTTAACCAAGGTCAGGTCGACCTTGGAAGGTTTGTTCATAGTCACGTAAGGCCTGAGCTGAATTGATTGAATTGTCAAATTCATATTTTTCAATAACAGACCTGTTATTGATAACTTAAGGCGAAGATAAGTTTGAAGATAAATGTAGTTCAGATCTGTAGACTTTGAGGTGGCCATGCACGATAAAAGTCGATTTAAATATAGAAATTAATGCGAGAGATACTTCGGAGATACTGACAGAACAAAGGCGCCGGTCAGTTTGTCTGTCTATTTAATTTTATAAACCAATCCGCAGGTGCTGTTTCAGTCAGATGATTTCCACACGATAAACAGTTTAACAAAACATGGTACAGAGAAACACGAGGGATAACGTCTTGAAAAAAAAAAAATCAGTTCCAATTAGACCATGCATGTACAGTCAGTGTCGAACTTAAATTCAAAAATTGGTTAATTGGAAAATCGGCCTTATTCTACGGTAAGATGGATTCCAGTAATTTTTCATTTTGTTTAACATAATATCTCCGTTACAGGTTTCGTTTCCTTTAATTCTACAATTTATAAACAAATTCATTCTTTGGCCCACTAACACATGAAACACGAAATGTAGTGTAGCCTAAGTTTCTGTTTTTTAAGCACAGTTGTCCTATAGATAGCTACATGAACAAACTAAACTTGACTGAAAAATGAATACTGTTCACACAGTTTCTTCAACAAACACGTGGATCAACATGTAGTTATTTAATCAGTTAGCGGCCATCATCAGCTCTTACACTGCTGGTATAAAGCCAGAGATAACCAGCCAGAGAGTCCAACGTGAAAATGCTTATGATCGGATGCTGTGATTAGTGCATTCAATTTACAACCTAACTCTAACGAGATTCTAACATACTAGAAGTCTCTGCGTCGACTGTTATGCATTTCTCTAGTCGCTTTGAACTTAGTGGTTGAGTGCATTCAATTTTACTGTGCGTGTACCTACAATCGAATGTTATTGATAATTAGCTGGATTTATCTCGAAAAAATAATTATTCTGTCCCAATATTGTGCTTATTATCTTCAAGTATAATAACCTCTCAGACATATATCCCATCCAAGATAAATCTCTGATTCAATGTGCTGATATTGTAAAAGGAAATAAATGTTTAATTTTATTTTTTTCCTTTGTTTTTGTTTCAGTGTTTATACAACAGACGTTATCGACCGAGCGACCCGAGATACACAAACAGTGGAGGCTGCACTTGGTCCTAGCTTGACATTATGATCTCACAAGACAGTTCTTGCGGAGAAGAAAATGGTCTCATGACTAGCGTTGAACTTAGCGAACAAATGAAGACACGAATCCGACAAGTTGCGAGACAGTTGCAGACTATAGGAGATAAACTCGAAAACCGATACTTTCGTCCACTTCAAGATGCTGGACAAAATTATGATAGACTTGGACTGAACTTTATAGAAGTTGCTAGAGCGATTTTCCTGCGGTATGTTACAGAACTTTTCGGCCGCAACAACTGAATATATGTAGAACTGTGAACGATGTACTCCACCCTCTGCGTCGATATTCGTGACAACTTTATCATCGGATAAGTAGCTGTGCAATATTTTCAATTAACGTGTGACAAGCTGACTGGGCAATGTTAGTCACGGCAACAATATAACATCACGCACCAATGAAAAAAACAAACTGTCGACGAGAGAAATAAAAGGCGTGTAGGCCCTCGCCTCGAAGAAAAGACTCTGAACTTAACAATCTTAAAAGCCGAACACGCTAGGAAGTTACGAATAAGGATCCATACGTCGCCAGTACTTAATGCATGACTCATGTTTCGAAAATAATACCTGTGGTTTCTTTCAAGTGTGATGAGCAATAACCACAGAACTGGTCATAAAATAACCACCCGCTAGGGAAATCATTTTCATTTCTGCCGAGTTTTTATTCAAACCAATGGTATGGGCTTAAGTAATGTCAGAATTTTTTGGAAAATACTAAATCTAACTAAATGCGAATTTTTAACGTATGGTTTTCAATTAGGCCAGCTCTCTCCCAAAGTAAACATACGATTGTAAGATATTGTAGTTTTGGCAATAAACGTAGAAAGCTGCTGACTTTTTCTCAGCTTGTTATACAAGTAAATCATTTCTCGTTTGCATGATATCGTGAACTGAAAAAGAATCACCTCAAAAACATAATCTAAAAATAATAACGTATGACCCGTATATAAGTGGTTTCAGTGATATGTCGTCATATGATTTTTAATAATCGAATTCCACTCACATCGTTTTTTTCCTTGCACTTTGGTGCAGATTGTACTTTTCATTTCCCATCGCATTTTATTAACCATCAACGTTTAACGAAATAAACATAAAGCGTCTACCTTGAAACTAAATTGACCGTAAATGGGTATGAAAATCTTTCAAAAAAGATTTATGCACCTGCTTCGAAATTACGGATGTAACTAACATTTGATGAGAACATAACAAGTTATCACGGGAAGTTTTATTCCAGTCGTGAAAATTAAGACAAAAAGGAAACAAATAAAAGCTGGCGTGAACAGTGAATACGAATCGATTAGTGAGCAAAAAAACAAAAACAAAAAAAATTCGACGAAGAAACACACATTTACCTTGAGAGTCGGTTTGCGAAACGACCGCCATTACTCAGAAGAGTAATTTTTAAAAACACGATCAAAACAAAACTAAGCATCACATTTGCGTGCCTCCAATTAGTGTGACTGACACTCCGAAAAAATGAGCTGACACTTTCCAAGACGTGTTGTCGAAAAGAAGTACTTCTGAGGTTAATAATCACCATTACACTTCCAGATAGAGGAAATGATGATGTAAAATAGCTTTACTGTGCAGCACAATCGAAACATCCGCGCGAGAGAGGATGCTGTAAATCATGACAATCTTCTTATCTTCCCTGCCAGGATTTGTTGCGTCGTAATCAAGTTATTCAGATGTTGATCAAAGTATAACTTCTCATCAAAGTTTCACTATAAATTGAGCAATAAAAGCTATTCAGCTAATCAGCGTCGACGAAGCAAAACGAAACAGAGACCATTGTGCCTGCTGGTATGGGAACTTGCGCGATTGCTAAGCGTTCTACAGAACCTATGAAAATTAAATCTGATGCGTGACTACTCAAGGAGTGATCTCCAAAGTGGTCGTCTCTGACAATCCGGCTACAGATACAAGCACATTTATAGCCCTTGTCAGCTAGTTTATATTTAGCGCATCTGCCGACCGGTTACTGCATGGTATGAATGTTAGTGCGAATTATACTAAACTTAGACATGCCCAGTTAACTTGTAGAATGATGTAAAAAGTGCAAGAAAAATCACTTAGTCGTGACTGTTAGAAGTGGCACATTACAACGTTTTACATAATGATCGTTACGCTATCGTGTCGTGACTTTCTTAAGTAGTATGCAAAGCTCACGCCAAGTTGTTGCTCTTAATGTCTTAATCTCAAGGTATCATATGACATTGAAATTACTTTCAAAGACAAGAAAATGACAAACTGAAACAACAAATATACCGAAAGAAAGAGACTAAGCCGGCCAGTATGTGTGTTTTCTTGTCATGTTTTTGATCATTCATTGGAGAAAATTAAACGTTTTGTTTCTTTAAAGGAGACAAGCGACCAAAAAATTCTAAAAAAAAAAATTGCGTGCTAGGCTTTGATTGTGCCATAATATTTAATGCTGATAGCTTTTTTAATGTTTTTGTCTTCTCAAAAACGTAAAACTAAATGAGAAATTCAAGGGCAATAAACAATTCGTACCTGCTGGTCACGAAAGGCAGTAATGCGTTGTAAATGACAAAAGAAAACAATGATTGTTTTTTATTTGTTTTCGTAAAGGCTTTGAAACATTAAATCGTGTCGGTCTTGCGTTAAAAAACATTTACATGTGAACCGAATATAACACAACATCGTGACTTCTATCTATTTGCTTGTAAAAGACATAACATTGTATTGACCCGGCGTTGAAGGACTATATATGTAGTTTAAGTGTGTTTATGAACTAGCGAAAGAAGTTAAATTTATCTTTTTTGTAATTTTAAACTGAGATGCAATCACCCCATCAAACCGAAGACATCCGGAACCCTTATATCACACTTGCAAATTCAGATCTTACGAGACACGGAAAAACCAGGTTAGAGAAGTTAGAAAACAGGATGTACTTACTATTAGGTTTAACAATAAATTTCACGAAACTCTTTTTTAATTTTATTAGTTTTCCCGTTCAGATCGGAATTATAACAAGTTGAAGGCGAGTATAATACAACTTTGTGTAATGAGTAAACTGATGTTATTGCCGTAAAAATAAGATAATTTTCGGTAAAATGTATCTTTGATTTGTTACCAGAAAATCCAAAAGAGTCGGTTAAAATCGGCCGATTACCAGAATTCTTCCGCTGAAAGAGCCAAATTAAAACGGTGACGCCTCAGTAAGCATATTATAGCGAAGCATAACACTGAATTAAATCAAGAATATACTTGTATCACGCATGCGTTGTTCGCCTCGGAATTCAAATTTTTCAACACCTTAGTTAATTTTACTCAGGGTAAAAATTGTATCGCCACAACCGTGCAATAAATACATATCAACAGTTGAGTTGAGAAACAATTTTGAATGTCCTTTGAAACGAATCTCTTATTCACTTATTTATTTGTTAATCAGTATACTCGGTTGTTTAAAATGTAATCAATGCAAGAACATACACATTTTTTTTAAAGATAAAGGTAATCTAGGCGTTGAAATCAAGTGAAGTACTCCTCCCCAATAGTGCCATTAAACTTGCATTAACAGTTTTTGTCGAGAATGTCTTGATGATTTAAAAGCTTTTTGTGGTCATCCCTGTTCAAATGTAGAGATACAGCTGTACACTCTATGGTATTTCAATCTGATTTCATAAACTCCTTTGTCAAGAAAACAATCTATGTAAGATAAGAAAGGTGGTATTAAAAGCGAAAACAAAAATTGAATCATGGAAAGTTTATCGAGTGATTGCTTTAATTCTCAGTGTATGTTGGAAATTTGAATTAAATAAGAACAATTTAAGTTGATAACTCAATGTGCCTTAATGGGCCACCTTACCAAAGTAGAAGTAGAGGTAGTGAAGTGACTCAAATCTAACAGGCGAGTTATACGACTGACAGGTAAGTTAAATCTTAGTATTTTTCTCTTCATTTCCCTTTGGCTACAAAAGATTCCCGGCTGTTGAACACTGCTTGGCACGAAGAGAACTATTTTATATACAGGAGCCCAAAAAACAGTTTTCAAAGCAACCCACCGGATTGACAGCGTCATCTCGGTCAGGAACTGCACCCGCTGGCAAAAAATAACTCCAGTCAATACAAATTAAGTATTTCTATTTAATTTTATTTTTCTGTGCGCCACTTGTTTTAATATGTTTTCACTTGGAGCGAAAAAACGTAAAAACAAGACATTACGACCTAGATACAGACTACTGGCCAACGTAACAGTGTTTAGAGTTCATATTTCACCCCGTTTAAAATTCCAATATCAGTATTTTCTGGTGGTTTTTTTATGTTGTCATATAAATTGGCAAATAGATAGACTTTTGAAACGTTTTTTTAAATCACCAGACAACTTGAGTAGATTTAAAAGTAGACTGATTTAGAAACCAACATTGACAGAACCACGCGATGTCAAACGTATGATCGAGTACTAAGCAAATTAAAGTGGCTTTTAAACGCCACTATCTAGAAACCGCTTCTATACCTTATTATGAGAAAAAAATATATATGTTTTTGCTTTAAAGTTTATAAATATCTGCGAATAATTAACACGTTTCGGGTATCAAAAGGAACTAAAACAAGACAAAAAATCATTTACGGCTTTAGGGACATCAGGAGCGGAGGAGATTAACACGTTTTGACTAAGGCAAGTTTTTGCTAACCTTTTTTTATTATGTACGAGTAACTTTAACGATGTTCTCGGTAATTTTTTGTACGTATGTTTTGCGAAATCGCGACTGCCTAAAAATGGGATCAAGTTAACTAAAACAATGAAAGACAAAAAAGCTAAGGTTTATTTAGACCCTAGAGTACTAGGGTACAAATCTTAGAGGTCTGAAATAGAGCATCGATAATTAAATCACATAGTCATTTGAAATAGGTTTAAGGTTTTAGGAAACAGCCCCTCCTTATCTTCTACTCCTCCGGGTAATAAAATAGGGTTTGCAACTCAACACCAAGGAGCTTACTCTGGTTTCTTTAAGCATAAATTTGCTTACAGTAGCATCAATTCTGCATTTGTTCTTTTCCTGTAAGAGATGCTACTACATTAGAGTTTGTATACCCCTAGTTATATTGTAGCAATTTTTCCGGCACCGAAGTAGAGGTAAATATCCACCACTTTCGCCGACACTGAGGTGAATAATTGTTTTAGTAACAAGCTGAGTAACTAGCGGACCAAAGAGTAACGTAACTTGAAGAGTAACTTTATTTGAAACGGGAAGCCATTTTGTTTTCTTCGGCTGCTCGGGGGTGAATAGTACTTGGCTATAATTACCTCCGAGCTAGCCAATCAGTGTGCGCGAAAAGCACTATTCACTTGACAATGTGTGGTATATACTAAACATATTTACTGAATGCGAAAGTGAAACCAGACACAATGGCCCAACTTGCCCCAGCCAACGCCCTACCCTGCCCACACCGCTTTATCCGGAGTCCATAGTGCTAGCTAATAAACCATCCATCCTCTTTGAAAAGCAGAAAAGGCACTTCTTTTCCGAGGATTAAGCCGATTCTTTAATTTGAAAGAGCAGTCCCTCGTCTATTCTTAGACACACACAAACTTAGGAAACCAAGAAAGCATCTCGTTGACAGGATGATGCTGTTAAATTCTTCTAACTAACACTGACGTGATGATCGTGAACGATCAAGTGGATCAGTAGCACCTTTAGCTCGGGGAAATAAATGACGAATTCATATCCTTAACCCCTTTCAGCACAGGATTTCAAAATGTGCTTTCTTTTAAGGATTTATCGAAGATATAATAAACATCCAAATTTGCTCTGCTCGGTTTTCAGTACAGTTTCCACGCTCTGATATTTAAGGCGAGGTTGCGAGATTTAGCCGTAAACTGTTAGTCAAACAAATTGCTATGGATGATTCAGAGCTCGTTGACAGCGCACAACTTACCTATGCCCTAAAAATCAATCTATCTAGGAAGACTTGCAAGTCAACGTACCTAAATAGTGAGCGAGCACCCCACTTCAAGTTTGAGTGAGAAATATATATGTGATAAGTTTACACCGCATTCATATCCAACGCACAAAGCACCTTGTGGCTTTCGTGCTTTGGACCACGTTGAACAAGCAATATTATAATCAAACAAACAACAAATGAACCAAGGACAAGTGCAGGTACCAGTAGTTAACAGTGGTTAAAACTCTCAGGTTTGTGCACGGAAATAAGATTTACTGTAATGTAAATAATGTTCTACTTCAACTACAAGGCCACAGCTCGCCTATTCCAAGTATTCACGATAAAGCAAATTAACTCCTAGACGACAATACAATTGTTTTTGTTTCGATGTGTAAACGTGCATAATGGGTTTTCAATGTCTTTTAAGTCAATAATAGTAACAAATCTATTCTAAAAACTGAATTTTAACAAGGAAATAACGGTTTGTACATCTACGCGATTGACATCCTTAAATATATCATATATATCTCTATACTACATCATGACTGCGGGATATTTTTCCCGTTCGTGACATGCTACAGCGTGTTTGCTTGCTCCAGATCACGAATGATAAGTTTCCTTGGAAACCGATGATATTATCACGTTGTTAACAACTTGCAAGCTATAGAATAATTTGACGTGATATGTGTGGACTGCCTTGTGCGATGTGTAAAATTAATGGATTGATACAACGTGTACGACTAATTAACTGCGTCCCTCTAAGCACAGTGGCATTCAATTTTATCCAACTGTTTTCAACAATTTTAAACTTTCTACAACAATTTGAAGCAATTATAATGAGTTATGTTACGGCTTATCTTGACAGATCTATTGACGCAAATTAAAATCGAAAACAATTTTATACAAGAATAAACGTTACGTTTTAACCACAGATGCTACAGTGTCAATGCTAAGTGTGTACGTAAGAATTTCTGGCAACTAAAGCAGACACCAAACAATGCACGGAAATGAGATTACTGTTGCGTGATAAACTCGTTAAAAGCGTGTTAAAGCTGTGTTTCGCGGTGTTAGATCCAAAAGCAAACCGCTGACCACAATACGTAAGGAACCGTCAAATATAGACCGTAATTGTTTACTTGGTTTATAGTTGAAAGTTGTGGAACTGATTTGAGTCACTCGTTTAGTCTCTGACATTGAGATATTTCGATTTGACGATCTCAGCAATTTTTCACATCAAGGCGTACAGGACAGTTACTGTGAAAAGGAACATTTTGGCCCAAGGTAAACAGTTGATTTTTGCCTCTATTCTGTCGATCCAGTTTGGTGTTATATTTCCGTACTATGGAACACACTGCAAGGCTGTTTTTTAGCACTAGCTGAAGCTGACCATTATATTTGTTATCGTTTGATTTCAAGTGAAACTTTTATACTAATGAAAAATAATTTTAAAGGAGAAACCACCCAGTTAAAAGCCACTATAATTGGAATAACAGGGGAACGAAATGATGGTGCTGTGGAGAATTTGTACTTACATGTATGGTAGACCAAGCAACTGCCATTTTGTTTTCGAGACATGACTGATACTAAGGCAGAATGTTACCTGGATTTTATAAGGATTGTTGCAAGATAGATACTGATAAAAGCATTTTTCTTCGTTTCTGTTCTTTCCAGTATTTAAAGACACGAGGACGAAAATGGGTCATCAAGAAGTCCAAAGACTACGAGACACAAGCAACGAAAATGGCGCTGGATTAACGCATGAAATGCAGGCTAAATGCCAGCAAGTCGCTGCTGAACTCCGTTTCATGGGAGACGCTATAGAAACCAGTTACTTTCAAGGGACTGCCTTTAGCAGTCGAGGGAAGATCCTCATCGGTTTCACATTGTTGGGGATTGCCACAAACATTGCCTTGCGTTATTTCGTCCGGATTCTTGCGAGTGATAGCTGATTCGTTTGATATTCCTTTAGTATTATGGTATATCATTCCTGTTTTAAGATCCAGTCTGTGACTCCAAGTCAGTGGGGAGGCTAACAAGAATGATATTCAGAACATAGTACTGTGTCAATGGACGATAGAAATCATTACTTTAGTTTGGTGGAGAATGCTGGCCAAGATGCTGAACAGGGGAGAAGGCTGAAGGCGGAAAACTGACTAATTGTGTATCAAAGGCGTTTGTGCAACGAAGTTCACGAGGGAACTGAGTACGCAGTTCACTGGATAAAATTAGCCCGCAATGTTGAATAATCAGGATATATTATTATATGAAAGATTTTGAAAATGAATAATGTATGCATAAAGCATCGGAAGATGCTCATCGATATGCAATACCGCAGTGAATTGGACATTGCTATTTTTAATATGCAACAAGTTACCATTGTTTCAACATCTCTCTCGAATATTGTTCCATTTCCCGGGTCTTTCTTTGACTTTGTTTTTGTGTACATTTTCGTTAGAAAATGTCGCCGAGTAGAAGATCGAGGATCGAAATTATAAAGGAGAAGAAGACACGATGTAATTCGCTAATTACACTTAACTATACTGCTTCTTTTAATAACATTAAAATGTGAACATGTTTTTCTAGATCAGTTTTCAAGTCGAAATGGAATGCTTCATTGACATGATTTATACAATATAATGAAATCTGGAATGCATTCATGCTGTCATCTCGTTCAAGCCTTTTATAATAAACAATTTTACCGTAATACTCATAGATGCTCATATTCATAGATGCAATTCAAAAAAAAAAATTTTTTCAGGCTGCCTTCTGTAATTGTTGGAAGATGGCTCATAAGCATAAACAGTGAAAAGAATGCCTATAAAGGCCTTAAGCTTAGTAAAAATATGTTTTATGTACATATATATGGCATGAGTGATGTTGACGAAGACGACACTCAATGACAAGCTCAGGCCATTCCGGTCAGGGTGTATGCACTGTCACAAAGTAAGCTCTTTCGATTTTAGACCATCTTTCTAGTCCTTTTTTCCCTGGCAGGTAGAGCATGTTGTCCTTTATCCTTTGTTCGTCTCCGATCCATATACAAAGAAATTGGGCTTTGAAATTTTACATCTCGGTGGCTTACAACGAAGAAATATATCCGGAAGCAAAAGGCTTCGGCCTCTATGCAATTTCACTCACTTCATGCTAATTTCTATATCATAAGCTGAGCGTACTCGTGGCAAAGACAATTTAAGCCTGAGATCATGAACGTTGCTGGGGCCAGCCTTGCGCCGCTAAGATACAATTTTCTTAAGCCACATAGAAGATTCACTTCTGTAATAATAAGAAAACAGCCCAATCAAAAAACAGAACAATATCACAGCGTACCTCAAACCTGCTCCAGTCTAGGTGAATACTTCTCGAGACAATTGTTGCCCTATACTACAAGAATATGTTCATCCCAGTTGATGTCTTGAAGGAATTCAGGAAAAGACTTATCGTAGGCAAGAAAATATCTTTAAACCTCTGCCGGACACCATCGATAGGCAATTTTTCTTTCCAAATCGACTCAAATACGTTTTTTTTTTTTAATTTTAACAGGCTGCAGGCTGCATAACTTATAGACGCAACTAATTAAATATACATAAGAGGACAGTTCTTGAAGGAATGAATTACCTAATAAAAGAGTCACCAAGAAACGAGGTGTTAAAGACCAGCTGCATTTTCATCCAGAAAAAGGTGATTGGTATTTAACTGCATAGATTTACATTTACAAGTGTTACATCAAAGAGTTACCATGGAAATAGACTGAAGAAGAAAAATTTATTGTCCCTTTGCGGCGAAAGAATTTTACTCCCGTCATAATAACGGTGAACATTTCCCTTGCAAGAAGTATAGTATAATAATTTAAAAGTCTTCAAGTAGAACGAAAAGGACGTAAGGCATTCCACGAGACTTACCCTGTAAAAAAGAAAACCTTGAAAATCGCCAACGGACAATCAGTGCCAGACAGACTCGTCTGAGTAAACATTAGGTTACAGCACTGACCGATCTCAAAAAGTTAACCACAGCATTTTTTTGCTAAAAGGGCCAACCTACCTCGAACCTCGATATAACGAAGGGCCAAGGAACTGGCAAAATATGTTCGCTGTTACGAGGTTTCGTTCTATGGAGGTTCTTTTCCACACATTTTACAATTACTGGGGCCAGGAAAATCTTTCGTTATACCGAAGACTTCGTCAGTATAGAGGTTCGTTAATAGGGTTCCACTGTAATATTATTTTTTCAAGTTGTACCGGGTTAGCTACAATCATGCACATGTAACAGGACAAGACAGGAAGTTCTCATCTTAAAATTCTAGTAATTGTTCAGTGCAGTTGCGTTTGTCCGTTTGCATGGGCGGTGACGCCATTTAATTTGGTATAAAAATTTCTACAGTTAGCCTGCTGTCACTTTGGAAGCAGGACTGACCAACAAACTTTAGTTTGAAAATTCTCGGTCATTTGGAAGTCCTGTCGTATTTCAGTTGTAGCTACGTTGTAAAACTCTAAAGCAGACTAAGCTAAGAAAAAGCCGGCCTAGCGCTGCCTTTTGATGTCAATGTCTCTCTTGTGTATTATTAATCAGAAGCCTTTGTTTTAGATGCAAAACTCACAGGGGCAAATTCACTATCGATAAATTCATTTTCCACTCCGCCGACTCGACATGTTCTGTGCCAACAAGGGAGTTGATATAATTATCCTTATACAAATTACCCGTAGAAATCAAACTACAATATTTTATCAAACTAGGCAATAACGATACCCATGTTCGCTTACGCTACAATTTGAAGAACGTACACGGAATTTCTTAAGCTAAGTGTAAAAAAAATCGAACGTTTATGTCAGAAAAAGAAATATAGAGCTGAGATTAGGCGACAAGAAAATAGGATCGTAAATGTCAACGTTTTGAAACGGCTTTGTTTTATTTGTAATATTAGAATAAAAACAATACAGTGTCTCTATGGATTCATTGTCAGTTTATTTCAATAATTTTTCTGGAGACAACACGACACTAAACCGTATACGGGGACAAAGAAACATTTACAGAGAGCGCGTTCCTTACCGTGTCTATGGTATTTTTAAATATAACAGTAACTACCGCGTTTTTGGCTTCTTCAGAAAACCAATGCATCTTCCTTATGTTATCTTATATTATACACTTTCGGCAAACAGCTAGAGATTAAATTCATCGCAAATTTAAAATTCAAATGAGCCCGTATAATATTTGCTATTGAGCTGACGGTACAACATTTACATCTTGGCATTGTTTCAGGGAACACCTTAATCTTACATTCTGAACGATTTATATAATTATAGATTTACTATACGACATCGGTTTCCAGCACTAAATATATTATGATATTACCTAGGCGTACAATCCGGTACCTTTTTACTCCACATCTGCAAAACAGCTTGTCACTGGGCCAATGTTGAAAAGAATTGCATTAGGTACTGTACATAAAACTGACATGTACTTGTGTCTTTTGCGTTCTAGCTGAACAATACTGACGTGTCTCTCTGCACTTTCGTTCTAGGCTAACTTGTTTTCTTCCAAAAGTTATTTTTCTATTTTCACAAAAAGGAAGAGCTGCTGTCGGTAACCTTTACGCCCGCCAATGAATCGCAATTGATCTTTATTGTTTCCCGGAATTTTTTGGGTCTACATCTGATAAATTGGATGAAATATGTTTTCCGGTGTTTTATCATTCTCTGCATCTTTCACTCTCCTTGCCAACATTTTCTCCAAGTCAAGGCAAGGTCTCGAAATTTTGAATTTCTTCTTTAAACTTCCACGAGAAATTTTATTTCTTTTTCTCCTAGTGTCTTTTTCATTTTGATCTTTAGCCAAGCCTGGCGGCGGTCGAACCGAAAGTATCTCTGCACTTTCTGCTTTCTCTTCAAAGTTCGTTTCAAGCGCTTCAGTTTTGCAAGAATTAAGCTCTCGTAATTCATCATCGCTAGAGCTGGATAAATCAAACCCTCCATAATCGTCCCTGAGTTCAGCGTTTAACTTGCACCTATCATGGACTACCGAGTATTCGTTATCCTTCTTCAAAGGTTTTGCAGCCTGGTTTCGTTTTAAATGCGGTCTTTTACTGCTGCCATATTTAACGATGCGTACCTCGCTGACGGCCGGGCATGATTCCTTGTCACTGAGATGCAGAAAATTACGGGAGACACTGTGCGTCTTGTTCGCTTGGCTCGTTCGCCTTTCAAGCTTGCCTTTTGCGGGCGGGCTTTGGCAGATGAGCCACGCGCTGTGATGAGCAGCAAGCTTAACATCCCTTGCGTTATTGTTCGTTGCGAGCTTCGAGCCAAGACTTTCAGCTCTATAAGCTAAGCCTTCTTCGAGCCTCTGTCGCCCGAATTGCTCCGTCAAGTTATCAACCCGAGCTACGTCCGCTACGATTGCAGCCATTATGCCAAATCTGTCGCGGGACCAGTGTCCATTCACTAGGTGTGCGGAGATCAATTTCGTGTGGGCGAGCGAGTTGTCCTGTGGTTGTGAACTACGTTTAAAGATGACTGTCCCGATGGGGAAGCAGAAAGTAAACTTCTTGATGTTTTCGTATTGTCGATGTGACAATGATAGTATTTGCGTTTAATTCAAAAAGAGTAAAGTAATGGACAAAGCGATCGCTTCCCATTGGCCGAGGTTATTTTCTCACCTCGTGTTTTAATTACACGCGAAATAATGAACATGAAATTTTAATGAGCGAGGGTTTTGATTTTGCCAGCTAGCTAGTGCAAAAAAGTTCTTAAGAGACAATCAAGTCTCATAAGATATGATATATGAATTATAACGGACTCAAGCTGTTGGAAATTATTTTCTTTTTTATTCTGTATACTTTTCATATTACGGCGTTGTGCCATTTCTTCCGACTTCCTTTGCTTTCCGCCGGCTGACTTATAAATGACACAAAAGAATAGTGAGGCTGTATTGCTTTTTCCTCTTCTTTATTTCGAACGTCGTAATGACTTCCCAAACATCTCGAAAAAGATAATCCTGTTCATCGACAATCGGGCGAAATCGCTCTGAGATGAGATTAAAATTCAAATTCAGGCTGAATTGTCTTCCTGCAGCACGAAGAGAATTTACGTTATGGAGAGGTTTCCTGCGGTCTTTTTACTACACATACGCTGATTTTCAATTTTGTTTAATTTTTTTCCCGCCACTATTTGACTTGACTGGCGCCTCTCCTGCTGTTTACGCGGTGCAATATTGGCGCGTCGCTTTAGTTTATTGATAAAATAGCTATTCACCACCATATACTTCGTGGATTCGCGGCCACCAAATTTTCATTTCATAAACGTTGCGATTTCCGACCCGTAATCTATCAGAATTACAAGCAATTTCTTTACTGATGGTCGTTGAGACACTAGTTCCGTTGAGATATCCATTGCTGTTGAACAAATTCCCATCAAAAACAAACTATTTCAATACACTTTAGTTTATTTTTTTACTGATCTATGTCCTGAAAAATCGACCTAAGCTACTTCGAAGCTATCTCCAAAAAAAGGAAAGAATAATATTTATGTGTATGTACATGAAAGTTTCCAAATTTGTATCTGATAACTTAGTAGACATTAATGAGTTAAAAGCTTTTAAATAAGTAATAAAACCTTTAAATTGTAACCTTATTCATCGAATAGTACATTTCTGTTGCCTATCTAAAATATACCTCTTTTACAGTGAAAGGGTGAGAGGAAAATAAAACGAATGCGATCACATTTTAAGCTCATTTCTTTCGTAATGATAAACTGGTCATGGGAATGGATCAGAGTGTACTGAGGTGATCTTAAAGACAAATAAATACATATTTATTGTTTTACGGAAGAACATTTATGATAGTCAGCTGAAGATATCGAAATCGCCACGAGGGTAACCACTTTGAAACCACCAACAGATATATTAAACATTTCCAGAAGATAGCCTTGTTACGGTTCTGCATAATTCGTACAACTCTTGCCACAAAAAAGGAAAGATTTATGCTTCAGAGCTCTTCGACTGAAGAGGATGCTGCCGTGAACGGAGCATTGCTTTTTGCATAGGAGACGCTCATTAAACAAAATAATTGATGTCTCTGTGTTCCGTTTTGACTGTTATGATGATTTCTCTTCCCTATATGGTATAATACGGCTGTAATGTATCCGATACTCTACTTTCGTATTTTTGTTGGAAAGTGGTAAAATCTCAGCATGATTCGGGCGCGCGGCTCTGGCGCCGTCGCGTTAGAATACAGTAAGCGTTGCAGCAGGTGCACACATCTCGATTTGTTTCAAAAAAAAGACGTAGACTGAACGCGTCGGAAGGAATAATCTCCCTGAGATACGTCTTAATCCCATAGCTCTGAAGACTGGCGCCACCTCAATTGCCATTGCTTTTTTTTGCGAATTTTTACCGCAACTTCACAGTATAGTGACGATTCTTGTTGAGGTACAGTTCATTGACTCATATGAAATCTTGATACAGCAACTGCGGTTTGATTGTCGTGAATTAGATTTAAAAGTGTCAGTCATAACACAAAGCATTGGTTCTTGTTTAGAAACGGGTTACCATTTTGTTTCTGTAGGCACGAAATCGGCTGCAATTAATAAAGGCAAGCTAAGCTTCCATTTTCCATTAAACCTGAGATAATTAGAATGAGCCGTCAATCTAATTGGGCTAAAGGAAAATGTGTAGCCCAGGAGTTTGTTACTTGCAATACCCGTGAAAAGCTCGTGAAAATACTCGTGAAAATACTCTCGTTTTACTTAAACTGAGTCGGGACGAACCTCGGATCTTGGGAGCATGCTTTCAAATAAACAATCTCTGAGATCCTCAATGTATCTGTTCTAAAGTTGATACTCGGAAACTTGTGTCCATCCGTAAAACCACAGGGAATTTTGGCCTTCTGTAGAAACCCAACAACTTAAAAAAATCCTTTTTGTAGGCATGCTGGCTATATACAGTGGAACCTCGATATAACGAAGAGCCAAGGGACTGGCCAAATATGTTCATATATTTTGCTGGAAAATCGATCGTTTTCCCAGTGACTAAGTCGTTGAATCGAGGTTCGGCCCTATAATGGTACAAAGAAAGCGACTTTTTGGGAGCCCTGAGATAAGGAAAAATAAAACTTATAATTTAAGATATATTTTTTTTGCATACTGGTTGGAAAGATAATTAAAGTTTACTCTCCCGCACAAGTACGACATCTTTCGAGCATTGTACTGATCATTTCCTAGGCGCCAAGATGTCGGCCCTCTTAGCTCTGTTTATTTTTTATTTTTTAATTACTAAAACGGAAAAATCTAATTTAACTGTGGAAGATCTTTTTGGATGATAGCAATTTTTATTTTCTATATCTCAAAATTCAAGATAAAAATCTTATGCAGCCTTTCTTTTCCCGAAAGTTTCAAATAAGTTAGGTTACGGGGACTTTCAGTGAATCATTTTCCGCTGACGATGAACCGTATTTCGCTTTAGGATGTCAAAATAGAAATAGAAAACATGTTCCGTGCCGCTATGGAGTTATAGAAAGAGGAGTGAAAGTTTGGGACAACGAGAAATGCTGAGTATCCACAGCTTTCTCGAGTTATAGAAATTCAATTTTTAAGCAATCGGCACGTGTATTTTCTTTGGGTTACTATAAATCTTGTTTCAGTCCATGCTCCCTTTACCATGAATAGGATAATTATATATTTAAGTATATTTATAGATTGCACTGCTTTTTGGGAGCTAAAATTGTAAATAAATCTAAAAAAAGGGTTTCAATATCTGAAAATATCGCTACGTGACACTGGCAGTGATTGCATAGCAATACCGTGAGCACTTTTGGATTGCACTGCTTTTCAAAATGACTGAAAACAAACCCAACACGATAAGGAATTACAACAAATATGCTTCTTGTATTCCAATACCTTTTCGAAGACGTCACATGAGGTAGAATAATACCTGTATTTCCCTGTATTTCACAGAGAAAAAGTTAGTTATCAGGCTTGACCACTAACTCGCCAACTTTCTACATCTGAATTTTTCTTCCATAGGATGAATCATCATGAATTTCTAAACTAATTTTACAAACTAACACTAACTAGTGGCAAATTTCGACCTTGTTAGAGAGGGTTGGCCGGGTAAGCGGGTGAACCCCTCTAGAGTTTTCCTTTTAATAAAACAAATTATTGTTATTTTACGTTCGGCAGGTAGCTCATATTTAGTTCACGCCAGTGAACAATGAAACATTTGTTTGGACTTCACGTGACCTCTAATCTGACATCTGTCTCATGGCGTTTCACTTTGCAAAAAACAACGCAATTCAAACTAATCCTAAATGATAATGGCATGGGAAAAATAAACGTAACGTTGAATCTGCAATGCTTCTCGAGAAAAAGTTTAGTTTTACTGAAACATTCTGTCAAAAGAACTGTAATAAGCTTAATCAAGGTATAAGGCGGCTTTCATGTAGCCCCTTTCGCCTGGGACATAAATTTAAACGGCATAAGCGGACAGAAAGCAGCTAGAGCTCCTGAAGGCAATCCTGACGAAAACGACCCCCCAGAACTTTAGGTGGCTATAGAGTTATTTAAGGTGGAATGGTAAAATAACTGATATGGCAATGTTTATAAAATATTCAAAGTTTTGAATTATTGACTTTGTATGGTGAAGCTAAATCTTATTGGTTTATTCTAAGTTGTGTTCCTGAAAGTTTGTTAAATTATCTTAACTGGTTCCACTGTGATTTGATTCGTTTAAAATATAACATGAATAAATTATAATAATCAAACACTCATATTGAAACTGAAATACAAAGGTGTGGCCGTGACTAGGGCTATGCCTGTCACGAGATGATCGTCCACTCGGTGTGGTGCAAAATAAGGCTATTTCCAAATAAACACAACAATGAAGGCTGTATCACCGTATTTCCAAATAAAGCCTGTAAAATGAGCTGAAAACAAGAGGTAACTGTCAGAACGTGGGTTCACGAAACAGAACGAAACAGAAACTTACACGATATGCTTGTTGAAAGTCAAATCCTGTTTTGTATAAGAGGGGGAAGTGTTGGCGTCAATACTATAATCCACTATCCTAAAAGGGTCGGTGTGGTTCGCCTGCCATAACAACTATTTTAAATAAAACCTTCACCGGCAATGTCTTTTCTCTGAGCGAGTGCGATCGCATGTAACTGATCTTTCGTCACCGTATTTAAACAAACTGTTTGGTCCTGTTTTGGGTACCACTCCACCTTAAAGGGTACACCAGGAACATGAAATACAATAACATGAGTACCCATGTTATAATTTACCATGCATATACTTTTAATAAATATATTGAATGGGAGTTAACGTTATTTTGTTCACCAAGACTCTACAACAACGGACACAAGTAACATCTGATCTTTTTCATACGTCGTTATGTCTGTTTCGTTATGATGTTGTGTTTCTAATAAAACAACACTATCGAAAAAACAACATAACAAAGAACCAATCAGAGCGGCACAAAAATTTTCGAACCCAGTCTTCCAACATTATAATTTTCAGGAAGTGAGATTAGCAAAAAAAGCTGAAGCACAATGAAAAAAAATCATAATAATGCGTAAATTAGTTTCTTCACAGCAATCAGCCCTGATATGGCTGGTTTGCAGTTTCACGCCATCAAAAATAAAAATCGTAACCATTCAATAAATTAGGCCAAGAAACTGGGAAAAGATTCAATTCAATTCAATTCATTCGCGCGTTATTCGGAAAAGTGTCCCATCCAAATTTATAGAGGTTGTTTGTATGAGGACGCCATGTTGGTGCCCATGCAGATGGCACCAACATGGCGGCCGTAAAGTAACAGAAACATCTAAAATTGAGTTCTGCCATCGAAACGAAATAATATTACTCTAGAGCTCCGAAATATCGAAATCAATACTTCTTCTAGGGCAAGAACTGTTTAGTTAGCCAAAACGTGAACAATAACTCATCTTTTGCCCTGCTCGAGAGCGTTCAGTCAGTCTGGCATTTTAATGTCACGCGACGCACAAACTTGGAAATTCAGGACTTAAAATTCGAGAGAAGTCAGGAAACGTGGGGAATTTTGTTCAAAGGTCAAAATATGGCGGGTGTTATGATTTTAGTATTCAGGAAACGCGGAATGTATTGTTTCAAAAGTCAAAAGGACGTGTGCACTGTCTAATTTGAGTGACATTTTACTTAGCAGGTAAGAAAATGTAGTTTCTAATATTGACACTAAAAACGCGCTATATTCAAATGTATTAATTCGATTAATCCCATGTCGATCATACGGACGCCTGTACCGACGTATATGCAAATATTCACATGTTTTCTATGCCGTACTAGGGCCGATTTAAGAAGAACAAAAAAGTGAAGCATAATGTCAGACAAAAAGACAACGCAACGGAAGCCAAAAGGAGGCGATTCAAGTTGGAATCTCCTCAGGGTAAAAAAGAACCAGAAAGAAATTGGTGAATGCGAGTTACAGGCTTTGCGGGTCGATTTCGAGCCCGAGACAAAACCTCCCCCTACTTTTGTCTATTCTCAAGAAACCAGCGAAATCACAACCCCTGTGTCGGCTCATACTCTGAAGCTGTTGGAAGCAATCCGTGAAGACAATTTGGAATTCGTCGAAGAAGAGCTCAGTACCATGAACAAGCAAGACTTCGATAAGACCGACAGACATGGCTTCGCCCTAATTCATGTCGCTGCACGATACAACTTACACAGAATCGTGAGTTCTCTGTTTAAACATGGAGCGGACGTTAACATTGGCACAAGTGAATATCGATGGACAGCCCTTCACTTAGCCGCCAGGTGTGTTTAAAAAGTACTACAGTGCTCACATTCCTTATTTCTTGTCAGTAACATTCAAAATAACACCCGTCCGGGGGGAATTCGATTTTAATTTATCTAAACTTGAAATTGCCGAAGGCTTTTTGAAAATAATATAACATCAGTGTCTCGCACAAATAAATTCTTTTATAACATTTTGCTCTTCTTTTTAAGCGGTCAAGAGTACGGCAACATTTCCGTATAACCCTATACGTTAATTATGCATACAGCTCTTGGTTAAACAAAAGAATACGCGAAACAGTGGAGCTCTTTTGAAACTTACCGCTGTGAATAACTATAAATTTAGCCGGTTTTTTGTGTGTATCGCATACCTTTAGACTAAGAATTTTTTCTCGAATTTCATATCTAAGATACGGAGATACGAAACGATTTCTTTTAGACTTACTAATAACATAATAGTTTTGGACGCGCTTACCGTATTTTTAAATTGAGCGCAAGTCGAAAATTGAGCAATTTTATGGTAAACACAAGCTCGGTAAATTGCCATTTTGTATTCCCCACTTTCGGATGTTTCGTCAGCTAGGAAACCAAAATATTTTTTATGATCGTTTGACATTTCTAAAGAAACATTAAAACTCTTATGAAGCTTGAAAGAAGCTTTTAGTGAAAATTCGGTCAAATTTTCAGACTGCCGGGCATTTAGTCTATTTAAGACCGTGCCCGGCTGTCGGGCCTATAGCCACAGCGAAAAAGCTACGAGTAAAATTGTCGTCTCTCTAAGCGATGATCCGCCGCGGTCCAATGACTACGTCTGTGAATGTAAATGACTACACAGTGGTTGATTACCGAGCACCTGTCGCAGCTAACCAGGTCTACTTACCAGATGCCCCACTGGGCTCCTGAACTTACTTTAAAAAAAATAATAAAAATAATAATAAAAAAAATAACCATCTTCGAAAAAATTCGTATCGATCAGAATGTATACGTGGGGTAGGTTATGGCAAGGATACAATCACCACCGTTGTGGAACCTGTAATAACATTATAAGAAATAAAACACAAACTGCGGTGATAAACATGGCGTTTTATTGTTCATTTAAAAATTAACATGCGTTTTATTGCCATGTTTATCACCACAGTTTGAGTTTTATTTCTTATAAAGCTACGATGGCCAAAGAAGAAGACTATTTACGATACTGTAATAACACGCTGTCGTAAATTGCAACACTCTCTTTTTACACCCATTTCGAAAAATAATATCATGCAAGCGTGTTACATAATACTGTAAACAAAATAAGTAAAATAAAAAAAAGTCTACACTCGCTAGCTGTTATTTCTTAAGCACCATTTTTGGAAAACTGCTCCTTTTCAGTTTCATGATTTATTACAAAATACGGCAATGTGTTATTACAATGAAAGACAGCTCGGATTATTACAATTCGCGACAACTATTATTACAATTCGCGACAGGTTTTAAATTTCACGGCAATGCACACGTAGGCGGGTCTTCCAGGTGTTCAATGGCGGTTTACGGGCATAAACAGAAAACATTCGACCATAAGTTGTTGACAAATGTTTTTTTATCGACTACTAAGAGCTCAACAAAATCCGCTGCAGTTGAACTACGTTTAGTGACTGAACGCAAAAAAAAATTAGGTCGAATTTATACCTCGGGCGTTTCCTTCAGAAAGCCCAAGTAATTAAAGCGTCTCATCTTATAATCCCAGCTGAATTTCGTGAGAAATAATACTAGGGGTCTAATTATCAAAAATTTTGGAACAAAACATTTTGGAAAGGCTATTCAGAACCATATAGCTTTATAATCCCTGCTGAATTTCGAGATAAAACACAGTCTAATTTTCAGAGTAATTCATCACGTTTCAACATTACATGCAGGGCTACTCCATATCAAAGCCCATTTTGATAATTAGCTTTTATGTTTGTTTATTTGACATGTAAAATCCTTCCTTTGTATGTTGTAGGTTCAATGGTATCTCCACTGTTGAAGCTCTTTTGCAAGGGGGTGCCGACCCTTCAATTAAAGGTAAAAAGGGAAGCACTCCGTTGCATTTTGCAGCGCGCAGAGGAAACGAAGAGATCGTTAAAGTTCTTTTAAAGCACCCAAAAGTCCAAGTTAATGCCAGAGATAGTTCTGGAAAGACTGCGTTACATATGGCTTGTAGTGAAGGACATAGCAGAGTCTGCCAGCTTCTGCTGGACAAAGGAGCGGACATCAAGGCAGTTACGGCAGACAACACGACTCCACTCCATAACGCCATTCTGAATGGCCATTCACAAGTGGCAACAATGATACTTAACCGAGGTTAGAAAATACATATTTCTGTAGCCGTGGTTATATTAGGTACGTCAGATCAGTGGTCGAATTAGCCCATCAGTTGTACAGTATTCCACATAAATGCCTGTAGAAAGGTAAGGCTAGCTGCTATCATTCTGAACGTACTTGAAAACGTAAAAACAAAGGGACAGTGAGTCTAAGCTAAATAGGCCAAAGGTTCGAAAAAGAGGAGAAAACAAAAGGGGGTGTGGCACGGGGAGCGAACCTGCTTTTGCATTCGTATTATAGGAAGGTTGCACCTTTGTTTCAGCAAATCATAAATCAGTAATTTGTATTATCATACTTTATGTTGTTCTCCCTCGCATCCGTGCACAACGTCATAGCAATCATTGCAACCTTGAAACTGAATGTTGATACCTCAGATGTTTTGGATTTAGCTATCGTTGAAAGACATTTATCGTCATTGTGGTTTATCCTAAAATCATGTCCTCTATTTCCCAGCCGCTGACAACGAAGAAGTACATACCACTGAAAAGCAACTGGTGGATAACAAGGACTTCCAGGATAACACTATTTTGCACATGGCTGCCTTGAATAACGATGTCACGACCGCTGAGCTGTGCCTTGACCATGGCGCAGACGTAAACACTAGGAAATCTAAAGAAACCACTCCACTACACATCGCGGCCAGTAAAGGGAATCTTGAGATGGCGGAGTTGCTAATATCACGAGGAGCCGGTGTTGACATGAAAGATGGAGACTCTAAAACAGCGCTTCACAGGTAGGAGTTGCAATGTAGGGGATATGTGTATTCCATATTGTACGTTCTTTATGGTATTGCACGTGCTCGCGTTTTCTTTTCTTTTTTTTTTTTTTGATTGGCGTTACTTTTTTTCATTCTAAGTATAACGTACAAATTCTATGAAGTAAGTGAGTTCAGCAGTACAGGTATACAACTCAGCTACGCTCATAACAGAATATTTGTTATTACATAACCGTCCAAAAAGCCCATTGTGGTCTTGCCTTGGCATTGGGCAGGAGTCAACAGCAAATCCTAACCTGCCCGAAAAAACACATGAACAGAAGGAAATATGTGATGGAAAAATCGCATCCAGAGGGTAAACTCTAACACCTCTAGTTAAATTATTTCAAGCTCTCATGTTGCCTTAATTAACATTTTTTTTTATTGGTTTCTAGAGCTGCCCAGTTTAACCAAACCAAACTCATTTCACTTCTCGTTGAAAAAGGAGCCAAAGTGAACATTCATGATGGAGAGGGACGGTCGCCATTCCTGAACGCCGTAGCTGCCGGGCACATTGACTCGGTCAGAGTCCTCCTTAAGCTCGGCGCAGACGTGAACGCGACCGATTTGCTAATGAAAACATGTGTTCACATCGCGGTGGAAAATGAGCAGCTAAAAATGCTTGCTCTGCTTTTACAGAGTCGTCCGGGTATAACAAATTTATACAAAGCGGATTTATGGGACAGGGTTCCCTTGCATTATGCTGCCAAGTCAAAAGATATAAAGGTAAAACACGTTGATTTGAAGTAGTAAAATGTATAAATATGTATGTAAATACAGAGACAATAAAGTGGAAAAATTGCTTGCGGCTCTAGTACAAGCTCACTAAAAGAACTTCGGCTTGCCCTCCTCCTTTTTTGCCTTTCAATTCCACATATCCCTAAAATTTCATTTGACAGAAAAAAGAGAGAAAGTTAAATTCCATTAAAATTACTTCTGACACGAACCGAGTAGTCATGCAATGGCTCCTATGTGTGATTAATCAAGGTTTCCCGTTAATAGATCTTAGAGCTGGTCCTATCCAGACAGAAGCACCTGGCATATAGAGATGAGAATCAAAAAACACCTCTTCATCTAGCAGCAGAATCTCTGACTTCCTCATCCAAACACGTTGAAGCATTGGCAAGACGAATGTCTAGTGTTAACGAACGAGACGAGCATGGACGAACACCTTTGCACAGTGCTGCCAGGAAAGGTCAAAGGTAAAGCGTATCTCGTTACTTGGTCAATTTACCCTTTTTCTGATTCATAGTGCACCTTTTGAAATGGAATACCTCCACAAGGAAATATGCTACGTCGTTAGATATGATAAGTCGTGGAAAGCTAAGCTGCTCGCGAGAAATCGCACACCAATTTAGCCATGTAGAGATCCTGAATATGTTATTAATGGAATGGTTCCACTGCCCCTCTCGTACTTGTAATTGTAACCTGAAACGTTATCCTTCTCTGGCTTTAACTCCATCGTTTATAAAATGAAAAAAAATTAAAGCGAGGTGATGATTTTTGTGATTTGCCGTTAATTGAAAATGTTGAGGTCAGATGCGAAAACGCTGCGATTGAAAAACATAAAGTTAACAAAAAGTGAAAAGAACACAGACATCTTGAATGGGGTATTCTGTTTCTTTTTGATCTTTCACAGAAAAGCTTGCGAGACACTTCTGAAACTGGGAGCAGAAGTTGACAGTAAAGATAATAACTCCCGTACAGCTTTGATGTGGTCAGTTCGGAGAAACAACACAGAGTGTGCTCAGATTCTGCTTGGTTTCAAAGCTTCTGTCGATCTCCAAGATACAGATGGTAACACTGCATTACATGTGGCTTGTGGACAAGGTCATACAGCTATAGTGCGCCTACTTTTGGACCGTGGGGCAAGTTTGACGATTTGTAACAAACGAGGAAATGGTTGTTTGGAAATAGCAGCGAAGGCTGGATCGTCTGATGTTGCCATGGCAATTGTAAGACACAAGAGGTAAGTTGCTGATGGAAGTAATTTAAAACTTATACTCTAAACAGATTGAAAACGTGAAGACTCATAATTTTAATGGCTTTTTGCCTTAAAGTTATATATTTTACTTTTATCGGCGAAATGTATACATTTTTCCTTTAGTTATGATCTTTACGAACTGACTAATACAATGAAATGTTTATACAAAAAAACCTACTTCTTCCTATTGCTTCAAGGTGGGTGGAACTTGAAAACTACCAGACTAAAACAGGGCAGACTTCAATCTCACTCCTGGTTGAAAATTTCCCCGATGCGGCCGAGGTCGTCCTGAATCAGTGCGTACATCCCTCTCCGCACCTCAACACTACCGATCCAGAGTACACAGTCACCTACGACTTTAAGTATTTGGATGCTGGTCCAGAGGTAAAGAACTGCAGTAAGAGGTTTTCTGCAGTTAAAACGATGATCAAGCATGCCCGCGAGCGGCTCCTTCTTCATCCTCTCACACTGAAATTCAACGAAAGAAAATGGATCAAGTTGGGAAGATTCGGATTTTTCAGCAATTTTTTCACATATTTAATCTTGCTAGTACTGCTCAGCATCTTTGTAGTCGAGCAAAGGGGAGTTGCCGATTTGAGCTCACGAAATCCACCAAATATCACCACACCTGCAGAAGCGTACAAGCCAAAGCCCTCTGACGTTTACAAGAAGGACTCTGGTTTTACGAAATCAGTTCCATTTATTGTCTTGCTTTTGGCCATATTGCACATATTGAAAGAATTTTTTCAGATATACATGCAGCGGTGGAAATATTTCAAGGATACTTCCAATTATCTAGACTGGATCCTATATATCAGTATCACCGTCTTCATGGCGCCCTACGTTACGTTTCTTGATGTCCTGGATCAAAGATTTTCAGGCATGAGTGACCCGCGTAATTTTTGGATTTTCGGGGTTGTGGCGATTTTTGTATGCTATTCGAACATGCTGCTTTTCCTTAGAGGAAATCGACTGTTTGGTACTTACATCTCAATGTATACTGAAGTGATCAAGACTGTTGTCCAAGTGACTTTGGTGTTCGTTTTCCTCATCCTAGGATTTGCACTGGTCTTCTACATCCTCTTTATGGAGCAGGTAAGGGTTATTATAAAAATAGACGCATGCGCGCTGAGGACGAAAGCCCAAGTAATCTGCGCGCGCTTGAAGGTGAACGTCAATGTTTTTCGATATTTTCTGACGTCCGCCTATGAGTACAAAAAGTTCTCGCGTTTCCTTAAAGGAAATTCCGTAAAATATGGTAGAGTGGTACTAAATATTTCACCTTAATCGGAATTCGTTTATTAGGGAAATCCATAGGGCCAGTTTTCGCACGGTACAGACATAAATTTGAAAAAGAAATAAAAAAGCGGCTTTACAACCCCTTTTATTTAATTTCGTGTTTAAAATCATGCGATATGCTCAGTGAGAAAATTGTAGATTTTACCGAAGAAAAGTTGAGAAAGTCACAAATGAAGCTATATAAATCACAAACATCACATTTGTTTGGTCATTGATAATTCTTAAGCCCAAAATCTTGACAGAGATGATGGTAGAGCCCTATTTAATCATTGCTTGTTACATGTAACACGTTTGAGAGGAATGGGTGTAAGAGAGAATGCAAAAACAGCATTCAAAACATAACACTTGCGCGCGCAACGCCATGATTAGCCTATGGCGGAGCCACCTTAACGAGGCTCGAAACAGTTTCCAGCCCTTTTGGAGATGTGGATTTTAATTGGTCATTATGACCATTATATCGGTGATCCCCAATCATAATATCAAAAACTGCCTTATCATTGGTTAAAATGGCATCTAAAATCAGCCGTAAAATATCGAGGAACTCGTGTTAAATAATCTCAATAACGATAAAAACCCCGCATTAGTATAGTTAGCCACACGGTTTCGAGTTCAATTTGGAATTAATTTGGACGAGTGAGTTTTTCAAAAAGCTGAAATTACACAAGCTGCTTCGGCGAGGGGAATTTTAGCTTTTTGTAATACTCACAAGTGCAAATTGATTCCAAATTGAACGAGAAAAACCGTATGACTACTTATGAATAAAGCAAACATGAAACAATTTGCGTGGAGGAAGTGCCGGAGGATCCTTCTTTAAGCCTTTTTTTCCCATTCCAGAAACTGCTTTTAAAGTTTCCGCACAAATTTTTGTCATCATTTTACGTGATATCATTGGCTTTGAAAAGTTCTTATTGTCATTCAGCCAATCATAATCCAGAATTACAAAGTGTAATTTGCAATGGTGTTACACTTTTTACACTTGTGTTAGACATGAACTATATTGCTCTCAGCCAATCAGAATCGAGTAATTTTATCATGTATTTTATTAGTAGTATTAATTCTTTTTATTATACCTGAATAGCTTTTTATAAGAGCACCCACGTACTGAAATACTTTGATGGAAACGAAGAGGCAGTTAACTTGTTACATTAGCTCACTTTCGTTGTTTGTTTGTTATAAAGCGAAAACTGGGCTAGAATTATAAATGACTGCTGCATGCACAATTATGTTTCTTTACTTCCTTATTTGGATAACTAACAGGTAGGCATGTCAACTAACATCACCACAACTACTATGGGTCCCACCCACAATGCAGGGAAACTAGTATTACCCTCGTTATATGTTTTTATATTGCAGGATGCATTCCGCACCCTGCCTCTTTCCACTCTTCGTGTGTTGGTTATGATGATTGGGGAACTCGACTTCGCAGCCTTCGTTGAGCTGTATAAAAACCAAGAACCATACAGTCCATTTCCAGCAGTGGCATACACATTCCTCTTTTTGTGCTTGTTTTTGTTGAGCGTCGGACTGATGAACCTCTTGGTAAGAAAACATACACTTCATGTTATAATCTGCAAGGGTATCAATTAACCTAATTTATAAAATAGCATATATTTGAACTGCGGAGAAAGATACTAAAACGTGATTGATCATAGCAGTTATACACACAACTAAAGCAGTTGCAAAGTTGAAGCCTGAAAAACATTCAGGCCTTCAATTTGAACAAATGACCTCTGCGAAACTGGTGCAGTGCACTACCAACTGGGCTATCAAGCCATCTGGGAGCTGCTCATATTGTCAGTTCGTGTTATACCCATAGAAGGTGAAGAATGCAAATAAATACATCGAAAGATCATGTATTTGATATGCGGAGAAAAATATGACATATCAAGTATTCATATCTTTCTTCGAAGTTCAAATATATGATCCTGAGGGCCTTCAAGCGGAGCACCATACGCATATGGGAAAGAAAAGCGCAACAGTGCCAAAAATGCACAGTAATGCTAAATACCCTGACACCTAGCAGATTAAGTGAGTTTCGTCATTTTTACAGGTTGGTCTGGCCGTTGGAGATACTGAGAAAATGAAAAAGATAGCCACAATCAAGAGACTTGCTCTGCAGATCGAGTCTCACATTGAAATAGAGGAGTCGTATCCTGGTTTCATCATCCAAGCTTTTTACGAAGAGGTATATGATGACAAGCCTAATAAGCACCCCATACATCACAGGTACGAGTTCACTATGAATGCGGGCATGCGTACAAACGATCTCAGCTCGTGAACGAATTCCGAAGGCTTGTATGACAGTTTTCTTTGAAACAAAAAGTTGTCAAGGCAACTGCATCACCTAGTAGGAGGCTGATTCAACGCTCCAATGCGAAATACCTAGCTCTTGCAATATTTGTTTATTTTTGTTGTGGTTGTAAGTATACTAACTCGTTTTCCGTTGTACGGTTAGCATTATTCGCTCATCATAGGAAACTTGATCTCGCAGTCTCTTACAGGTAGACCATCATGATAGTGCGGACAAATTATATTTTATACAGCCAGTATACCTATTCTTCTTTTTGTCTTTTTTTTTGCAGAGTAATCGAATGGCTACAAGCACGATATGCTGAAACCGCTCCAGAGCCATTAGCTGAGAACAACAAATCAACTGAACTCACTGAGCTAAGAGAGGGGATGATGAAGAACAAGAAAAGGATCAAGTCAGTTGTGAATATGCTGGAAGCGCAGAACAAGTTACTCAGAAGCCTGGCACTATCAATTAATCCTAATTTTCAGCTGCCAGAAGATATCGAGAGAGCAAGCTGGACTGCAGATGACACAGATGATATATATGGAAGACATTAATAGTCCCAGGAAACAGGGAAGGAGCTGAGCGGAAGAGACAACTGATGAGCAACAGATGAGAATGCCTCAGATGCTCTCTTTGAAGATGGCTTGTAGCCTCCACCTGTTACCTGGCACCACTCCCGTGGTGACTGAGTGACTACGAACAAATACTTTTAGTTTTTCACGCTTTTGTTCTAAAAAAAATGAAATCAATTAGAGTAACCCATAATACGACCTTTTAAGTACTATGCCATAGCTATTGTTGCAACTGCTGCTGTTTTTGTTGTCGTCCGCGTGCTTGAAGGTGAAAATATTCTAACGAGAGGCCATTATTTATCACACAATGTTAAATTTTCTATAGAAAGTATATTTATCCACCGCTTAAAGTCTGGGGCAAAATTAAAGGCGTGCGAAGAGTTGAACTGAAAGCTCCTCTGTAAACTTTTCGAAAGTTAATAGTTATCCTTTAAAATCTACGATGCAAAGAAATATGGGTTATCGACCAAGCTTGTTCGTTCCAGGGGGGCTTGCCATTGGCCAAATTTGTTTAACACGTGACCCAGACGGGGTCAAGGTACATGAACACACAAGATAAACAACAGTGGAATTAACAAAAACGCAGTAGAATAAACAAATTAACAGTATAATTAACAAAATCGCAAAGATTATTGCATGCAAATGTAATATAGCAGGATTTTAACTCTCCAGATATTGACGAGATATAATTCACTTTGCAAGTGGTCCATACTATTCACGACCGAATCCTTGGAATCATTATTCTAAATCATGGATTATCTAAATTTGGGTTTATGGACATTTCAAATCTCTACTTTAAAATGTAACAGAATAATCTCCAGAGAATCTAAATTTTCAGCTTGAAGCAAATTAAGTATGCATGCAAATTCTTAAAAAATTGGAGGGGGTCCGTGTCTTCGTTTGCCTTTTTAACAAAAAAAAATCCAATTCCCCTTACGGTCAAAGAAATTATCTTTAAAGTAGCTGGCATAATTGTAATTAACAATTATATGCCACTCCTGACACCATGTTTCGAAGCTCTTTTCACACAGGTAACGGTAGAAGACTCAACTAACAATTCAAAATACATAATTTATATGTACGGCAGAAAGTCCGCTGGCAATTACAGTTACAGAAATTTGCATGTCGTAACAATGCCAAACGGCATAGGTTAACCATATTCGAAAGTACATAATTTAACTGCGTTCGTTGAATGCAAGCCTAATGTTCATCTGTGGCTTTCCTGAGTTGGATGCACCGTGCACGGTTATGTGCAGAGAAATCGACATTCCTGTAAGAACACCAAAATGGCCACCCGCTTGATCAGTTGCACGGCATGTGCTAAGACATGTGGCGAACAGTGTGAGTAAGCAATGTGAGCTCGCCTTAGCGCTGGTCTTTCCATTCTGTCACGGCCTTAGGCTTCATAGTTTTGTGTTCTCAGCGTTGGATTCTGGTGAATTTAAACACTTCCACGATAGCAAGTATCGAAATCTGAGGGAATTATCACGTCCTTTTTACATGTTAACGAACACCAGTTTGATTCGCCTTGACTTCGGGAACAGCTTTATTTTGATTGCATTTGTTGATAAGTTCCAGCAGAAGCATATCACCTAGTCTAGGTGATATGCTTCTGGTTCCAGTCACGACAGATAGCTGTCTTCCGGGAGTCTACGTGTAGCCGTACCCACCACCACCCCGAGGAAAAACGGGAGGGAGAGAACGTCTACGAAAACCTGGCGCAAATCGTGTTATGTGACGTCACAGTAATTTATGCAACATCCCGTTTTTCCTCGGGGGGTGGGTACGGCTACACGTAGGCTATCTTTCCAGTCGAATTTTGTTCGGAATCGGTGGAAAGGTTAGACTGCAAAACACTGGTGAACTCGGGCGACGCGGGCAGTTTTCCAACGAAAGGTTTGGAGCGAGTGTAGAAACGGAGAGGAAAGTTGGGGAGATACGCTTAAAAATACGACTGTCCGTTTGGCATATATATTAAGTTCGTTCCAAATTACCCACTCTCTTCAGAAATTAAGAAAGTCGAAGACCGCCTTCAGTCAGGGTCGGGCTTTAATTCTAGCCTGCGTAGCAAGGGTTTGGGAACAAAGAAAATGAAATAAAAGGAATGCAAGATTAAAACTACCACTACATTAAAACTACCAATTAGAATTACCCCCAACCAATACACCCTATAAACTTCTCATAAAAGAGCTGCTCTCCAAGAATGCCGTGACTTAACAAATTACTCAAAATGCTTGTTTGATTAGGCGTCTAAATTGGCCCAGGGACTCTGCTGATCTTAGTTCTCGTGGAAGACTGTTCCAGAGTACAGCGCCACTATAGCTAAAACTATTTTTATAATAGTTTGTGCGTGGCAATGGAACCTGAGCTTGTTCCCAGAGTCCCTTAAGGTATAATGATTTTGACGCCTTTGAAATTTAGAACATAAGTATTCTGGAGCCAACCCGTGCAGAGACTTAAAAACCATTGTAGCTCTTTGTAGTTGCTGCTGGCAAGATAGATTTCTCCAGCCTAGGAGCTCAAATAGGTAACCAGCATCGGTTTCATAGTTAGAATAAGTCAAAACACGGACTGCTCTATTTTGTAATTTCTGTAATTTGTTCTGTAGAGGTATCCCACAATTTCCCCAGACAACGTTACAATAATCAAAATGAGGCTGAATTATAGCTTGGTATATATATTAGGTGCAAGATAGCTTGAGGAACAAAGTGCCTTATGCGCTTTATCGCCCCAATGCCAGAGGCAATCAGTTTCTTTGTTACGGTTTATCAATGTGACTGCTCCAATCAAGCTTATTGTCAATGGTTACTCCGAGTGATTTTGCGGTAGCAACTTGGCTAATTTGGACATTGTCAATAGTAATTGTCGGGGAATCCGTGAGATTACTCAGTCTCTGCCTTGATCCAATGAGCATAAACTCGGTTTTTGTCATATTCAGAGTTAGCTTGTTTGCTCTCAACCAATTGTGGACATTTTGTAAATCTTGATTCAGATAGAACTGAACTTGTCTACACTAGAACCTGCATAAGTTCGGTGGGTGTCATCAGCGTACATCCTGGGTTCGCAATTGAGAGATTTTTGTCGGGCATATATCAATGCATAAATTATCTCGTCAGATCGTTGTGAACAAAATGGCGGAGGATGTGGAGTTGAGAGCTTTGGCACGCGAGGGAATTTTAGAGATGTTTCAGATTGAAAGTCTAAAAGATTAGAGCGGGAAGCGTTAGAAATGTTAGTCGGCGGCCGAGACGTGTTCCTAACTCAACCAGCAGGATCGGGATTTTCTGCTCCAATATTTTTCGACATCGTTATGCCGAAATGTGCGAAGTCGATCGTCTTTGTAATTTCTCCTCTCGTTTCACTTATGTTTGACCAAGTTCGCTTTCTAAAATCTCTCGGGATGAGTGCCGAGATCATTGGAGACGAACAAAATTGCGAACAGGCCAGAACGTGTAGAAAGAGGACAATGCCATGGAGTTCGGCCCGGTTTTCCTTCAAAACTCGTAGGTCACAATTGCCTGAAAGAAATTTTCACACGGCAATTTTACTAACACGTCATTTGAACAAAAAATCGTCTTGACAAAGCGGCGCATTATTATTAGTAATTTTAAGCTGACCTGCACTTTGCAAATATCACCATCACAGTTGCCTTCCGAAGAAATTTTAACGTTTTTCACGACAATAAAGGCGAGGGAGGGAAGAGTTGGCCGAACGGAGTAAGCGGAACGTGAATTACATCTTCGGGATTTGGTATAGGTCACTTTTCTCCATATGACAAACTTTTGCGGACTTAAACCTTCTTTGACTTTCTCCGTGGCGAAAAGATTTTGTTGGTGCTGCAACACTTGGAGAAATTGCCGAGTACGAAGGCACACCGCGCTTCACTGTATTATTCCTCACAAAATTTTCCTTCAACATGCGAAAAAGAGGTTTCGCGTCTTCTTGGAGCTTCTCAAAGCGCTTCAAAGAGCGAAAAGAGCGATCGCTGCAAATATAGCTTTCCACATTTATACTGGAAAGAGGAATATCTAATATACCGCAAATTCTGTTTCGCAGATCGGAAACCTTTCCATTTAATTTCGTTCTCCTTGAATCATTTTCTTCAAAGCCGCACAATAGGCACTATCGTGATTCAATAAGATGTAAATAAGTGGCCCTGTATTCTGAATTACCTTGTTACCCCCACCGACGCAGCACCACAGTTTCTTTAGAAACTTTCACCCTGTATTCTGTAGTTTAGCCAATATAACTATCAGTAATATATTAACTTAACTTGACCCTTTGAATTTTACCGTCGAAAGTTTTATCCTCGACCCTCGACAAAAACCTACATTTGCCTAATATTGGCACTATCCACTGAATCGATCACAAGGCTAATTAGATCATAATAAATAATTCCTCATTTTTTTCCCTTCAGCATTGCCTTGTGATCGTAAATACACGAATAATTTCCGAACCGTAAGAAGAAAACAAGAACAGCTATTACAATTTAGATTAGCGCCATAGCCCGTCGTTGATTGACTGACTAAAGCCGGACCCGGATGACTGACATTGGATACGATCGCTTAATCCATCATGCAAATATATCCTGCGGTCGTTAACATATTTTCAGTCGCCCCAGAGCTGTTGTTGTCACGCACAAAAAAGTAAAGCAAAATAGTAAAATGTCGGACGAAAGGACAGCGCAGCCGAAGGCAAGAGGACGCGATTCAAATTGGAATCCCCTTAGGTTCAAGAAGAACCGGAAAGAAACTGGTGAATGCGAATTACAGGCCTTACGAGTCGATTTCGAGCCCGACACAAAACCTCCTCCCACTTTTGTCTATGCTCAAGAAACAAGCGAAATCACAACCCCTGTGTCGGCTCATACTCTGAAGCTGTTGGAAGCAATCCGTGAAGACAATTTGGAATTCGTCGAAGAAGAACTCAGCGCCATGAATAAGCAAGACATCGATAAGACCGACAGACATGGCTTTGCCCTAATTCATGTCGCAGCTCGATACAATTTACATAGAATCGTGAACTCTTTGTTGAAACATGGAGCGGATGTTAACATTGGTACAAGTGAATACCGTTGGACACCCCTTCACTTAGCTGCCAGGTGTGTACTTAGCTGCCAGGTGTGTTATAGGTATTTTACAGTGCTAATATCTTTATTTTTATTTCTACTGGCTTAAAATCACACCCCAGGAAATTGGCATTCTTCTTGATCTCTAAAATGACACTTTGATCTCTAAAATGACACTTTGATCGGTCTGGTTTTAAAAAGTCTACAATGAAAATTGCCGGAGATGTTTGCGATTAATATAGCATCAGTGACCTGCATGAATGCTCCTCGTTTTGAGGAGGAGAGCCACCTGCTCTTTGCAGTGTTAAAAATTCAAACGGCGGTGACCGGTTACCGAGCAACTGCACGTTGAATCACCTAAGTCAAGTTTCTCGAAAATTTAACAAATAAACATCAAGGCGTTTTGCCCATTTAGTTATACGGCTCCACTGGGACGCGGGAAGCACAAAGGAGTCCAGTTCATGCTGTGTTCCGAGTTGAATTCACCGTGCCCTTGGCAAAGCGGCTCGAATCGGCCTGTTGTTGGTTCAAATCACCGTGCGTGATCAAACTGTATTCTAGTCTCCTTCGCAGCCGTTTGGGATGTCACGAAATAATTTTTAGGATCGCCTGACATTTCTAACGAAACATCAAATACTTTCAATAGGTTTAGCCTGCATAGCTGGCGGGAGTGGGTGCGCGCGCGAAACTTTTTGCGGCGAAGCCGCTAATTTCCTCGCAGGCTTCGCGTCGCGAGCGGCGAAGCCGCGAGCAAAACTTACCCCTTTTGAATGCCGCCCACTTTTATCGCCTTTCATGATGTGATTAAATAAACCAATCATAGAAAAGGAGATGTAATTCAAAGTAACCGACTCCTTTTCGCGGCCCGAGCGGGAATATCACGAAATCATCGCAAAGCACACATAACAACAAACTAATGAATGCTTCGATAGCCGATGGAGGCGGATACGCCAAAAAAAGTCTTTAAAACGCGGGCCAAGATTCAAAGAAAGAACCGCCAGCGACGTGTGTAGACTTTGTCGTAATAATCTGAAACAAAAATT